>Ga0126327_10000063_pt1 | contig 32477 bp, 31 predicted proteins | sample InaspJWI30metaG_FD_101392 | JGI IMG/M metagenome (GOLD analysis project Ga0126327, IMG submission 101392) | Marine gutless worms symbiont microbial communities from Oahu, Hawaii - Inanidrilus sp. 1 OAHU.JWI-30 metaG | ecosystem: Host-associated > Annelida > Digestive system > Unclassified... | reverse complement strand
TGCGCCCGGGCGCATGGCCGGCATATTGGGGTCCTCGCGGATCTCCAGGGACCAAAAATCCGAATCGGCCGATTTTCAGGCGGCCCCGTGACACTTGAAAACGGTTCCGCGTTTGCCCTCGACACCACCCTTTCGTCCGTGGACGGCCACGCGCAAGCCGTTGGTGTCGATTACAAGCAGCTGGCCGAAGATGTCGGACCCGGTGATATTCTCCTGCTGGACGACGGCCGCATTGAACTTGAAGTCACCGGGATTGAAAACGGCCGGGTTGAATGCCGGGTGCTCACCGGAGGGGCGCTGTCCGACAACAAAGGAATCAACCGCAAAGGCGGCGGCCTTTCCGCTGACGCCCTGACGGAAAAGGACCGCAACGACATTCGCTCTGTGGCCGGGATGGCCGTGGACTTCATCGCGGTTTCCTTTGTGCGCTCGGCCGCTGACATTCACGAGGCGCGGCGTGTCCTGGCCGCGGCCGGGGGAACGGCCGGTATCATCGCGAAGATCGAGCGGGCGGAGGCGGTGGCGGCCATTGAAGAAATCATCCAGGCGGCCGACGGTGTCATGGTCGCCAGGGGAGATCTGGGAGTGGAAATCGGGGATGCCGAAGTGCCGGCTATACAAAAGCACATCATCAAACGGGCCATCTGGCTGGACAAACCGGTCATCACCGCCACCCAGATGATGGAGTCGATGATCGAAAATCCCGTCCCGACTCGAGCTGAAGTATCCGACGTGGCCAATGCCGTTCTCGACGGCACCGATGCCATCATGCTGTCCGGGGAAACCGCGGTTGGGCGCTATCCGGTTAAAGTAGTGGCCGCCGCCACACGCGCCTGCCTGGCCGCCAAAAAACAGCCCGCCACGCAGACTTCCGGCCACCGGGTCGAGCGGCGCTTCAGGCGTGTGGATGAAGCTGTTTCCATGTCCGCCATGTATGCGGCCAATCACCTGAACATCAAGGTCATCGTTGCCCTGACCGAATCCGGCTCGACCCCCTTGCTGATGTCCCGCATCAACACGGCCATTCCCATCTTCGGATTAAGCCGCCATGCAACTTCCTTGGGAAAGATGACCTTGTATCGCAATGTCCACCCACATCGCTTCGACGTTACGGAATACACCCCGGAAGCAATCAAGCGAGCTGCCATTCAGACTTTGGAAAAACAGGAACTGCTGGAAAACGGCGACCTGGTCCTCATTACCAAAGGCGACCATGATGGCGTAGTCGGGGTAACAAATTCGATGAAGATTGTAGAGGTCGGCCAGGTTGTCTAGACACCCGCCCAGATAATCTCGATCCAGCGGGCGCCGTTGAAAAGACCATCACCCCAGGTCGCCTCCAGATCATCCAGCGGCCCGGCAGTAGCTGCCTCCTGGGCGCTCTTCCCCTCCGCTTTCAACTTACGCAGTCGTTCGTAGGCAGTGGCAAGCATGGTCCGGTATTCTGCCACTTGTTTTTTGTCGGCCAGGGGCCCGTGCCCCGGAATGATTTTGGTCTGCTCGTTGGACATCCGCAGAATTTTGTCCACCGCCCGGATCATGCCCTTGAGCGAGCCGCCATGGTGCACGTCGATAAACGGGTAAAAGCCATTGAAGAGGAAATCTCCGGCATGGATGACGTTGGCCTTTTCAAAGAAGATGAAACTATCCCCATCTGTGTGGGCATGGGGAACATGCTTTACATGGACCGTATCCCCGTTGAGATGAAATTTGACTTTCTTTGAATAGGTCACCACCGGCAGACCGTCCTTGGCCACTGGGGGGCGCGTCATTTTAAAGGCCGCGATAGTGGAGCCTGTTTCCAGACGTTCGCGGACGTTGTGATGGGAAAAAATGAGGGTACCCTTTTTGCCCAGCTTCTCGTTTCCGCCGGTATGATCACCGCGGTAATGGGTGTTGATCAGGAACCGGGGATGATCCCCGCCGACCGATTTGATGGTTGCCAGGATCTTGTCCGTAAGGGGTGCAAACTGGTCATCAATTAAAAAGGTTCCGTCTGTGCCGATAAACAGGCCGATATTACCGCCCTTGCCGGTGACCATATAGATCCCGTCGGCAACGCGGTGGGCGGTAATCTTCACCTCCTCATGGTGCCCGGCGGATGCAATCGGCACCAGCCCCGCCACCAGCACGAGCACGATAGTTAGTATTCTCAATATCATTTTTACCTCCAGGTGGAGTAGATGCGTGGTATTGGTTTTGCTTATGGGTATGGCAGATATGCCACGTAATCAAAGGTGAATCCTATTTCCGGATTGTCAACTTGCAGCAGGCAGCGCACTTTGCAGCCTGAGGACCGCCAGTTCTTTGGCCTTGGCTTCGACATCCACAGTAAGGTCTATATCGAGCCATTCGATTGGCAGGTCTGCCGGGTCGATGAAATCGTGGTGCCGGCCCGGTCTGGGACCCGTCCAGCCCTCCAGCGGGCTGGAAATGTGGAACAGCGGCTCGCGGTCCCAGGTGGCAACGGCCCGGGCGGTTACTTCTGCCTCACTTAAGCCATCCGGGATACAGCGGTGGTGGTGCACATCGTAGACCATCGGAATTTCGATTCGCTCACACAATGGCAATAGATCCCGGGGTGTGTAGGTGCGGTCATCGTTTTCCAGCGTCAGCCGGGATCGAATCTTTGAGGGTAATTGTTCAATAACCGCCGCAAGACGGCCCAAAGCGACGGCCTTGTCTCCATAGGCACCACCCGCGTGAATGTTGATCACGTCGGCATTTACCCAATCGGCGACTTCGGCCTGGTAATTCAGGTCTGCGAGGGAGCGGCGCACCACATCCGGCCGTGGTGAGGAGAGCACGATGAATTGATCGGGATGAAAGCTGGTGCGGATATCGTGCCGGCGGCTAAACCGGCCACAGGCCTTGAAGGCGTCCACTATCTTGTTGTGTTCCGGCAGCTGTTCAATGTCATAGCCGACGTCGGGGTGGGTCTTGAGTGGGAGTATCTGGCTGTTGATGCGAAAGGCGCCAATCCGGTTGTCCCGGCAATAGCGAAGCGCTGCCTTGAGGGCGGCCGCATTGTCCTTTGCGATATCAGATAGGTAGCGATAGCGCTCACGGGTACCCAACCGTTTCAAATAGGCGGCTGTGGTTTTTCGAAACTTGATCGGCTCCTCCCTGAATATGCAGCATAACCCCAAACGTACCATGCATCTGCCTCCCGGTTGTTGCAAACTAAACACACTGGTGGATCTCCGGTTAAGCTAAGTCGGGAGGCGGCGAAGGCAATAAGCAATCTTCAGGTTCAAATTGGTAGGCAATGCCTCTCATGACGGCTCATCCGCCCTGATTGGCCAATTATTGACAAGGCATCGACGGGCGTTACCATTGGCTTGGGCTGCATGCACGGGTACGGCATACCATCCAATCCAAAAAGGCGGGTTCAAGTGAAAGCACACACCCTACTATCAATCATGACAGGGGTGCTGATAACGGCAGCAAGCGTCATGACCGCGGATAGCGGCCGCGCTGCGCAGAGTCAGTATCGAGGCAATGTCCTCATGATCCGGCATGCCCTGGCCCCGGGTTATGGCGACCCGGAAAATTTCAGGATCGGCGATTGCGCCACCCAGCGCAACCTGGATGACCACGGCCGCGCTCAAGCCCGGGGAATCGGCCTCTGGCTGCGTTCCAAGGGAATTCATTCAGCGCGGGTCTATTCCAGCCAGTGGTGCCGTTGCCTGGAGACAGCCGCGCGATGGTCGTCTCATCGTACTGGTCACCCATTACGTGACCATTGCCGGTCTGGCCGGTGAAACCGTTTCTTCTGGCAAGGGTGTCCTGTTGAAATTGCAGGACAATGGAGAGTTTCGTGTTGTCCGGCACCTGGATTTCGGCTTTTAAGCGTTACCGGCTTTGTTCAACAGGTATACCGGCAGCCACCATGAGCGTAAAGACTTCCTGCAGGCGGGCCTCGGAACAGTCGTCCACGACAAAGTGCTTTTCGCCGCCGTCGCTGAAGTAAATCCGGAAGGTCCCGTTCTTTTCCAGATAGCCTTTGCGGATATAATCACGGTCGAGCCATGGTTTCAGTATCTCTAGAAAATCGACAAAGGTACATGCTTCCATTTTTATCTGTCCCATTCCAAGCGGTATACGATGCGGTTACCCTCCCAGCCCTTTGTACCAGGTAGCCAGGGCAGAACCGATATCATGCGGGTTGTCTTCCTGAATAAAGTGAATCCCTTTGCCGATATCGACAACAACCAGGTTATCGAGATGGTCCCGGCACCAGGCAACTTCCTTGTCATCAATGATGGCTCCGGGCCGCGCGCAGATGAGCAGCTTGGGTATATCGCTATCCTGCAGTTTGCGGTTATACTCCCGAACAGCCTGGTCTACATCCGCCGGCTGACCGTCGATCGGTATTTCGCAGGCCCATTGGCGTACTGGTTTGCGGCTGCCGATTGTCAGGTACGGGGCCGCATAATTGGACATCTCGTCGGGTGTTAATTCCCGCACAATCGACTTGGGCAGCATCCCTCTGATGAAGCCGTTCATCACACTGATCATAACCCATCCGATCAGAGGGGCCCTCATCAGCTTGAATCCCAGCTTGAACTCTTTTGAGAAACCCGCCCAGGTAAACGGTTTAAGAATGGCCTCCATGAAGGCGATGGCCCTGACCTTGTCAGGGTGCTGCATGGCATAATGAAACCCCAGAGCCGAACCCCAATCATGGATGACCAGGGTGAGGTTCTGCAGTCCCATCGTTTCGATGAACCCCTCAACATACCGGTAATGGTCAAAGAAACGATAGTCGAGACGGGGCTTGTCGGAACGGCCCATGCCGATCAGGTCCGGGGCGATGCAGCGGCCCAAATCGGTCAGGTGGGGAATGACATTACGCCACAGGTAAGATGACGTTGGATTGCCGTGCAGAAAAAGGATGGGCTCGCCTTCACCCTCATCGACATAATGAACGTTTGATCCCAGCACATCGATGTATTTGGATTTATATGGAAAATCAGCGGATATCGTTTGGGTTGTCATAAGCTCCTCCCTGATGCAAAAGTCGGAAGGCCGGACAGGGCATGAGCGCTTGCCCTGTTGAAATGTACCCGTAAGTTAAAAATGCACGCCCGCCTTGTCAAACCTGCATTGTCCTTTTGCATTCCTTGACATCAGCCGGGCTCGCTTTAAATTTAGTCATTGTAATTGAAACTAAACGCTTGGAAGGTGAATATATGCGAAAAATCATGCTGACAGCTGCGCTGAGCCTGGTTGTCGTAATGACTGCTTGTTCCGGGAAGACACCCTACCACAAAACACCTATGCCGGACCCCAAAACCTTTAAGGCCCATTTTGGCGATATGGATGCCAATGGCGACGACCTGGTGGATTGGGATGAATTCAAGGCCTATTTCCCCCATGCCGAAGCAAAAGTATTTGCAGCCATCGACGGCAACGGAGACAAACGTATTGATCACGACGAATGGCATGCCTTCAAGGAAGCCCACGGGCTGAAGGATCACGACTGACCCGCTACGGATGGTCAGCGCCTCAAAACACGCCGGCCTTATGTCGTCCGGACAGTCAACTTTCCCGGGCCGGCCCGGGGTGTCGATCTTCGAAAAGAATAATCTCATCCACCTCCGGCCGGATACCGATCTCTTGACCGATAGAATGATTGTGATGGCTGGAAACGAGGGCGAGGACCTCTTCTTTGTTTTCAAGCTGCAGGGTGTAGAGAATGTGTGAGCCTCGAAATCGCTTGCGCAGGATCATGGCCTTGAAGTGGCTGTGGTCGTCATGGATGATATCGTCCGGCCGGATCAGGACGTGGGCTGGGCAGCCGTTCCGACAGGGGTAAGAGAACCGGCCCTTCAGGGTTCCCAGGCGGGTGCGGACCTCTTTTTCCGCGGTGACCCGACCCTCCAGCAAAACACCTTCGCCCACAAAGTCAGCAACATACTGGCTGGACGGGCGATGATATAGATTGTAGGCCGTATCCCATTGTTCCAGGGCGCCCTGCCGCATGACCCCGATCTTATCCGCCATGGCAAATGCTTCGTGTTGATTGTGGGTTACCAACAAAGCACTGATGCCAATCTCCTTGAGAATATTGCGCACATCGATGCAAAGACGTTCTCTTAAAGACACATCCAGGTTGGAAAAAGGTTCGTCCATCAGCAGCAAACCAGGATTGGGCGCCAGGGCCCGGGCCAGGGCCACCCGCTGCTGCTGACCGCCGGATAATTCGTGGGGGTATTTGGCTGACTCGCCTGCCAGGCCCACCAGGTCCAGCATCTCCTGGACTCGCTGCTGCCGTTCCTTCGCAGGCAGGCGGTCCAGGCCGAAAGCGATGTTCCGGCCGATGGAAAGGTGCGGGAACAGGGCGTAGTCCTGGAAGACCATCCCTATCCGCCGGCTTTCCGGCGGCACCCGCCGGGCGGGACTGGACACGAGGGTGCCATCTATCTGGATCGTGCCGGATTGAATGGCCTCGAACCCGGCCACACAACGCAGGGCCGTGGTTTTACCACAACCGCTCTCTCCCAACAGGCAACCGATTTCACCCTGGGACAGGTCCAGGGACAAAGCGTTGATAACACATTTGTCCTGGTAGGACTTTGAAAGTCTATCAAGCGTCAATGCACTCGGCATGCTGTTCACTCCTTAGGGTCATCCGGTTGAGTGCTCCGCATTTTTATTCAGCAGCATCAGCGGAAGCAATCCGGCCAGCACCAGCGTCAGGGAGGGCAGGGCCGCGCGCTGCCACTCTCCTTCCGAGGTCAGTTCAAAGATTTTGACGGCCAGGGTATCCCACCCGAAAGGGCGCGTCATAAGGGTAATGGGCATCTCCTTCATCACATCCACAAAAACCAGCATCGCCGCCATGAAAAGCCCGCTTTTCAGGATAGGCACATGGACCCGCCACAACAGCCGCCCGCCGGTCACCCCCAGCAAGGCAGAGGCTTCGTCCAGGTTGCGGGTAATCCGCAGCATACTGCTGTTGATGCTGTTGAAGCCGGCGGTTAAAAAACGCACCGTGTAAGCAAATAGTACGGTAAGGATGGTACCATTGAATACGGCGGATATTTCAAGACCGGCCAGTTCGGTGAGCACCCAGACCAGTGGTCGGTCAACGGCATTGATGATGATGACAATTCCCACGGCCAGTACGATGCCGGGAAGCGCATAACCCATTGTGGACAGGCGAATGATCCAGGTTGTAAATCGGTCGGTGTGCTGTCGCCGGATATAGGCCAGCAGCAGACTCAGGGCCGTAATGAACCCTGCGGCCATGCCGGCAAACAAAAGGCTGCGCAGGAGCAGACCAATATAACGGCTGTCGAGCTCGACTGCCAGGGATTCGACCGCCCAGATGCTCAACTGCAGGCCAGGTATTAGAAAGGCGATGAGGACTATCGCGGACAGTAAAGCGCTGGCGCCCCACCTGGCCCAACCGTGCAGTTGAATCCGGTCCGCGGCCAGGGTCATCCGGCCAACCTGGTGAAACTGCATGCGGTTTCGTATCCGCTGTTCAGCCACGATCAGGATAAACACGAAAACCAGTAAAACCGATGAAAGCTGGGCAGCCGCAGCCAGTGAAAAGAACCCGAACCACGCTTTGTAGATGCCGGTGGTAAACGTATCATAGTTGAAGATGGAGACCGCCCCGAAATCTGCCAGGGTTTCCATGAGCACCAGCATCAATCCCCCGGCTATCCACGGGCGGGCCATGGGTAAGGCCGCCTTGAAAAAAGCGCGCACGGGGCTATAACCCAGGGCCTGGGAGACTTCCAGGATGCTTTTACCCTGGGTCTGGAATGCGTTGCGGGCCAGAAGGTAGACATAGGGATACAAGGCCAGGGACAATACCGGGATGACCCCACCGGTTGAGCGTATTTCCGGAAACCAGGCGGCCGACGACCCCAACCGCGCCCTAAGCATTGTCTGCACCGGTCCAGAGAAATCCAGAAGGCCTATGAACACGAATGCCAGTACGTATGTCGGCACTGCCAGGGGCAGCATCAGGGCCCAGTTGAAGAAAGAACGGCCGGGAAAATCACAGACAGCTGTGAGCCAGGCTGACCCGACACCAAGCAGGCAGGTCCCAGCCAATACCCCGCCGCAAAGAATGAACGTATTTTTGAGCAGATCCCATAACAGGGTATCGAGGATGTGCCACCAGATCTCGGTTTCCGGCCGCAGGTTCGCACTCAAAATCACCAGGATCGGCAACAGAACGCACAGGGCTGTCAGGACAGCCAACAGCCGTAGGGTAATCACGGCCTGCAGCTTCTTCAGCAGCGATCGATCCACCGGCAGGGGATATTCGCTATGTGGCAAACATACAGATGAGCTCATAAGATTTTCGGCCGCCCGGATCTTCCGCCGTCAGACCAGCATGCAGCTGCTGAAGATCCGGGTAGCCCTGGAAAGTGGGTGGCATAAAACGGCTGTGCTGCTTATCGGTATCCGGCCCGATCCATCAGCCGAATGGCCAGGGCCTGTTTTTCACCGGCATTTTTGAGATTGATTTCGTTCTGCCTGAACGTGCCCCAGGCCGCCACAACCGGATTGACGGCAACGGCCGCATTGACCGGATATTCGAGGTTGGCATCCGCAAACAGGGCCTGGGCAGACTTCGTGGAAAGCCATTCCATGAATGCCACTGCTTTGGATTGGTTACGGGAAGCAGCGATCAGGCCGGCACCGGAAACGTTGACATGCACGCCGCCCGATGCCTGGTTCGGCCAGAAGAGCGCCAATGGCAGTTGTGGATTTTTCCGGGCCAGGCGCCCAAAATAGTAGGTGTTGACAATACCCACATCGCCTTGGCCGGCCAAAATTGCTTCCATAGTTTTGGTATCATTGGAAAACGGGGGCGCTGCCAAATTCCCGACCCAGCCGCTTACAATGCGGACGGCTTCCTTTTCCCCATGCTCTTCAATTAACATTGCCACGAGGGATTGATTGTAAACCTTTTTAGAGGTTCGCAGCACCAGACGATCCTTCCATTGGGAACTGGCGAGATCTTCATACGTGGTCAAATCAGCCGGCTTTACCCGGGTTGTACTGTAAACAATGGTCCGGGCGCGCAGAGACAATCCAAACCAGCGATTCTCAGGATCGCGCAGGTGCGCCGGGATATTGGCCGTCAGGGTCTCGGAATGCACCGGAGCGAGAACGCCCTCCTTGGCCGCATGCCACAGGTTGCCGGCATCGACCGTGATGAGCAGGTCGGCCGGGGTGTTGGCGCCTTCAGCCTTCAGGCGCTGTAAAAGGACCGGTGCTTTATCGGTGATGTACTTGATGCGGATGCCGGTTTTTGGGTGTAGCGGTCAAATACCGGCTTGATCAAGTGTTCCTTGCGGGCTGAATATACGACCAGATCCTGGCTGAAAGCGATGCCGGCAAACAGAACTGTCATCATGAGTGCGAGTGAAAAAGTTGCAGCTTTTTGTAGGTTGTTCATTTGAAGCTTAACTCCTTGATGCTAAAATTTAATATGATTTTTATGGGTTAACGGCCCTCTTCCAATATATTTGAATCAAGACGAAATGTTTGATAAGCCAAACTTTTTATCGTGTCAACAACTTTTTTGGAATTATCAAATTATTTTTGACTATACTTCAAATATGTGCCATTTTAGCCAGAAATCAAATGAAGACCTGAGATGGAAGGAGCAGCTGGATGCAGGGACTTTCTGAAAACCTGGAGGATTATCTCGAGACTATCCTGGTGCTGCAGGATAAACATACCGTGGCTCGTGTGAAGGACATTGCCCAAAAGCTGGGGGTGCTGAGCGGCACCGTGACGGCGGCCTTGCGCACGCTTTCCGAGAAGGGCCTGGTCAACTACAAACCTTACAGCTTCATCACCCTGACCCGGAAGGGCAAGACAATTGCCCGGGAGGTTCTGCGGCGGCACAATGTGGTCAAGGATTTCCTGCAGGGTGTACTTTTACTCGAAGAGAACCAGGCCGAAGCCAACGCCTGCCGGATGGAGCATTCCATGGATAAAATTGCCATCAACCGCCTTGTTCAATTTATAGACTATATATATCAATGCCCCCGGACAGGCGAGGACTGGATCAATAATTTCAATACATTCTTCACCCAGAACAAAATTGCTGAAGCGAACTGTCCGGATTGCCTGGACAGCGTTCTGAAACGCTATACGGAAAATTCAAAGCTGACGGACAAGGCGGCCGGCTGAACGCACGCAGGAGCAGACCCATCTTTGATGATAACAAACCAGCCCTGTGGATTGCCGATGGCATGTATCTTCTGCACCCGGCTAGGCTAAAACCAGAATCGGCCGCCATTTTGCAAAATATGTCTGTATCCTAACATTTCCCTAACAAAACCATCTTATAGTTTGCGTTTAATCCGCTGGCGGGCTAGTATGTTCGTTGTGCGGATGGACATCTAAGGGAAATAATTCCAACACGTTATAGGCTATATATTAAAGGCCGGGATAGTAGAAAGGAATCATCGGCATGTTAAAGATTTTAATTACCACCATCGGCGGACTGGGGATATTTATCCTGGGAATGAAATTGATGACCGAAGGTCTGCAGATGACCGCCGGGCAAAGGATTAGGACCATATTGGGGGCCGTATCCTCCAACCGCTTCATCGGCTGTCTCTCCGGAGCCGGGGTTACCGCCATGGTGCAGTCATCATCCGCCACCACGGTCATGCTGATCGGCTTTGTCACGGCCGGCCTCATGACCCTGCAGCAGGCGGTCGGGGTGATCCTGGGCGCCAACGTGGGCACCACCGTGACCGCCCAGCTGATTGCCTTCAAACTCACCAAGGCGGCCCTACCGGCCATTGCCATCGGCGTGGGCCTGAAATACTTCTCTCAACAAAAGAAAACACGCTATATCGGCGATGTAATATTGGGGTTTGGTCTTCTGTTTTACGGCATGGTCGTGATGAAGGCCGGTCTCGCCCCAATCAAAAGCGATCCTTTGTTTTTGAGCTTCTTCACCAAATTCGATCCGAGCTCCGTGGCCGGATTGCTGCTGTGTGTGGTCGTTGGCGCGGGTCTGACCATCCTCGTGCAATCCTCTTCGGCCACCATCGGGTTGACCATGACCCTGGCCACCCAGGGCCTGATAACGTTCCCCGGCGCCATGGCCCTGGTACTGGGTGAAAATATCGGCACCACCATCACGGCAGAACTGGCCACCATCGGCTCGGCCAACATCAATTCCCACCGCGCGGCCCGGGCCCACACCATGTTCAATGTAATCGGTGTAACCATCATGCTTTTGATCTTTCCAGTTTTCGTAAAAGGCGTCGAGATGGTCACCCTGGCTACGGGGGCCGGTCCGGTCACTGAAACGGTCTCGGGCGAGGTAGTCAATATTGCCCGGTATATTGCCAACGGCCACACCATGTTCAATGTCGCCAATGCAATAATTTTCCTGATATTTCTGCCTTGGCTTATCAAAGTAGCCATCTTGCTGTCACCAAAGGAGAAAGAATCTGCTGAAATGTACCGGCTGCCGGCCTTCGGTAATCGCCTGATCGACACGCCCATCGCGGCTCTGGCGGAAACCCGGGGTGAAATCGGCCGGATGGCCGAGGCCGCCCAAACGACATTCGATGAAACCATCCAGCGATTTGAAGACCGCGATTACAAGAAGCTCCGCAAGTGGCGCAGGGTGGAAAATCACCTGGATGACATGCAACGGGAAATTACGGCCTACCTTTCCAGAATCTATCAAAGCGACATCAGCGAAACCGAAGCACGTGAAATCTCGAGCATGATGCGCATGACCAACAATCTCGAGCGAATCGGTGACTCGGTGGAAAACATCGCCCAGGCCATCGAGGGTGTTATTGAAAACAAGCTCGAGTTTTCAGATTATGCCAAGGCTGATTTGAAGGCGATATCGGGACAGGTGATGGATTTTATCAGCCTTGTGACCGCCGGCATGCAAAATGGCACCGAAGGCTTCATGGAGAAAGCCGAAGAGATAGAAAACACCATTGATTCGATGCGGGAAACCATGCGGCAAGGGCATGTAGACCGGATTCGCACCGGGCAGTGCGGCCTGGACCAGGGACTGGTATTTATCAACCTTCTGACCAACATCGAAAAAGTCGGTGACTATTGCTACAACATTGCTGAGGCTGTGGCCGGCGTTAAATAAGACCCGTCCCGGTCGGATTCAATCGGGACTCGAAGAGATCCGTATAAAACGCACCGATTCCGGGAAGATGGCCTGGCTGTCGCCAGTCTCCGAAGAGCAGATGATCGATTCTAGGGGAACTGAAAGCTCGTTGTGGGACATTTAAGGGCAGCAATCCGGCATTCAAACCACTATGACCGAAATAAGCGGCGGATAGTTCTTCATTTCAGTCTCCAGAGGATCCGACTATCAAAGTTTCCCCGCTGAAACACAAGGGAAATCAGTCGTCATCAAGAACCTGCAAGGTAATGGTGGCATCGCCGGCGTAGCGCCCGACCCGGATGGTGCTGACCTCTTTCAGGCGCACCGAGCTGAAAGTGATCATATCCACTCCGTTGAGCTGGACGTCCGGGATGACCATTCCCGGTTTTAAATAATCGAGAAGACCTTTTTCCGTCCTGGGCACGATGCAGTTAATGCGTACCGGGCTCTGAAAATTGACATCCAGAACGACCTCTTTTTTCTGCAGGTGGTTGGCTTCATAGGTGATGACGATCGAAAGGAAATCTTCCGGTTCGGTATCCATTTCCTCCGGCACCTGGATTTCTTGCATAATGATGGGAACCGGGAGTTTCTGCTTGAACCCCTTTTTTTCAAGGGCGGCCTGGAGAAAAGCCCGCACTGAATCCAGGGCCTGCCCGGGAAAACCGTCGTCTTTAAACCACGCCAGGTAATCATTGACGGCCGCCTGGAATTGTTGGGCACCCAGGTGGCAGCGCATGATACTCTTGGCCGCCGCTACGCGGTGGGTGTCATCAGCGAGCAGTTCGCGTAGTGCTTTCAATGCCGGGGTCCACTGGCCGAACACCTGCAAGGCGGTTGCAGTCTCGAAAGCTGCTTTGGCGTCCCCCTTTTGGCCTGAGGTGAACAATTCCTTTACGACCGTCTGCTCACGCGATGACATCTCGACGTTTGAGGACAAATCGTCGAATGTCTTCAGCTCTGCATCGATCTTTTTGACCTTGCCTGCCAGTTGCCCTATCAATTTTTCTTTATTGGGGATATCCGAAGACTTCTTGATAAAGGCCGCCAATTCCTGACAACGAACACGGGCTTCCTTAAACAGTGAATGGGACCGGTAAGCTTCGATCTCCTGCATCCGCTTCTGAATTTCCTGACGAATTTTTGTCGGTACGGTCATGATCGAACTGTCCAGGTTTGTTTGCCCGGTTTGTTTGCCCGGTTTGTTTGATAGAGGCCAGGTCTGAATACAGGATGATATCTTTAACAATCGGTAAGAGACGATCGCTTTATAGAGGGTGCTGCCGCTATGCCGCGGTGTTTTGTATCACACCTGGCGGTCCCTGCCCTTCGGCATCACCAATCCCGGCTCAAAGCCCGTCCACGACCTCCATGGTGATGGTGGTACTCCCGGCCTGCTGCCCCTCATTGATTTTACTCACCTCCGCAAGGCGGATGGAAGCATTGATAGCGGCATTGGTACCATTGATCCGGACATTATGAAATATCGATCCCGGCCTGAAAAAACCGACCAGGTTTTCCTTGGATTTGGGCAGGATGCAATTGATCATGCTCCCGCTTTGGAAATTGACGTCCAGGAGCACCTTATTCTTGCGAAACCGCTTGTCCACATACGGCAGCTGGATCGAGATCAGGTCCCCCTCATCCTCTGCAGGCTCAGGCTCCACTTCGATCTCTTCGATAATCATCGGCTCCGGCAACTGCTGGCGGTATCCTTTCTTGGTGAGTACGGCCTGGAGAAAAACGCGTACGGAGTCCAATTGCTTGGGCGGCATCCTTTCGGTTTTCAACCACTCCAGGTATTCGTTGGCAGCGTCCTGGACCTGGTCGTTTCCCAGATGGCAGCGAATGATGCTCTTGGCGGCTGCTACCTGGTGACTATCATCATCGAGCAGGGCTTTGAATGCTTTCAGGGCCGCTGACCGCTGGCCGAAAACCAGCAGCGCCGTGGCAGCCTCGTAAGCGGCAGATGCTTTGCCGCCTTTGCCGGTCGTAAACAATCTATGGACCAGGGCCTGCTCCTTGGGTGACATTTGCGCTGTTTCGGAAACCTCGAAAAAGGCTTTCAATTCATTATCGATCAGCTCGATCTTCTTGGAGAGCTTAACCATGAAGGCTTTTTTGCTGGTGACCGCCGGGGTCCTCTCGATGAAGCCTAATAGCTCCCTGCAGCGGATGCGGGCCTCTTTATAGAGACTGTGGGACCGGTAGGTTTCGATTTCCAGTAACCGCTTCTGGATTTCCTGGATTATTTCAAGCGGCATGGTCATGGTAATGCGGCCTCGGATCGTTTTTCATTACCGCTGCAGGCACACACGGTCTTGCACCGGCTTGCTGCATGTTTGATTTTTAGGCTGTTTCGCCCCCCAGCCGCACCTTGTATCATCTGTCGCAGGGTCATAAGCCACCAAGGGTCGAGGAGGAATTTTCATGCGGCCGACTTAAGATATACTCCATTTCTCGTTTAGATACAAGAATTTAGAGGAACTGCGGAACAGATTATGGCCGCCGGCAGGAGCGTTTGACAGTGAATGCCAATTTCGCTATCATCCATTTACCCTTTATCTCCCCTTTATCAAACCAATTGAATTTCCTGGAGGCGCTTAAAATGGGAAAATCTCCTCTCGGGCCGCTGTGCCTGGCTCTCTGTTTGTTTGCCGTGTTCGGCCCCGGGTCGTTTGCGGACGCAGCTCAAAGAACTGCCCTGGTAATTGGAAATAGTCACTACACCCATGCCCCTTTACGAAATCCGGCCAATGATGCAGAGGATATGGCCGCGATTCTCACTCGTCTGGGGTTTCGGGTGACCTTAGAAACCAATGCCGGTCGTAAAACGATGCAGCGGGCCATCAACACGTTCGGCAAGCAGCTGCGCAGCGGTGGCGTGGGCCTGTTTTATTACGCCGGGCACGGCTTGCAGGTTCAGGGGCGCAACTACCTGATACCGATAGGCGCAATGATAGAATCGGAGTCCGATGTGGAATTTGAAGCAGTGGATGCCGGCCGGGTGCTGGGGAAGATGGAAGATGCTGGCAACAGCCTGAACATCGTCATTCTGGATGCCTGCCGCAACAATCCCTTTGCCCGAAGTTTCCGGTCCAATACCCGTGGCCTGGCAAAGATGGACGCACCCCGGGGTTCGATTCTGGCATATTCGACGGCCCCCGGTTCGGTGGCTGCTGACGGGACCGGCCGCAACGGTCTCTACACAGCCAAGCTCCTGAAACATATGTCCACGCCGGGAATCAAGATTGAAGCGGTATTTAAAAAAGTTCGAATCGACGTTTCCCGGGCCTCCAGTGCCAAACAAACCCCCTGGGAATCCTCTTCATTGATGGGTGATTTCTATTTTCATCCGCTATCTGCAACAGTGGACAGCTCATCAATGCGTGCCATCAACGTCAAGGCCCGTCCGACTACCGGTCAACTGGACGCTGAAGCGGAAATGTGGGCCATTGTCAAAACTTCGAAATCCATCGAGGATTATCAGGTTTTTATGGAAGAGTTTCCCAACGGCGCTTTTAAAGGTGCGGCCCGGCTAAAAATCCAGCAGTTGAAGAGAAAGCAGAATGCCCGACCAATGATGGCGTCTATTGCCCCGGCGGTAAAGCAGACGACGTTGCCCCGTCCGAAGCGGGTCGACCCAAACGCGCTGCGGGTGGCACTGTTCCCACCCAAAATCTTCACGGACTATGGCGTCCCCTCGAGATTCTATGACGGTCTTGTCCGTACGGTTAACACCCTGATGTCGGAAGATGACCGCCTCGTGCTGCAGCAATCTTTTTACGGCATCGAGGAGCTCCCGGATTCGGTTCACATATTTTCAGACTTTGCTGCAAAGGCTGAAAATCGTGTCTGGAAAAAGAAATCCCCTTTCTCACCCAACCTACCCGATGAGGAGCAGTTGAGAAAAATCGGCCGCAAAATCGATGCGGATTTAGCCGTGTTGGTCTTACTCAAACATGGGGCCGGCGCAAAAGTCGATATTCACATCCATGATTTCAGACAGGGAAAAACCTATTCGCGGGTAAACAAGCTGATCAGCTACAATAATGTAAATGGCGGTATAGAACAAAACACGCGTGAGGTAATCAAAGACTTTTTCAACAATCAGTAATACCCCGTCCGCCTATCAAAAAATTACTTGAGGTAGCTGCGAAACTCCCGGTAGGCGCGCTCAATGGGAATGGCAAAGCCCAGACCTTCGTATTTACGCGTGAGTTTTTTGAAGGTGTTGATGCCCACCACCCGCCCGGTCTGGGTAACCAGCGGGCCACCGCTGTTGCCCGGATAAATCTGGGCGTTTGTCTGGACAAATCCCTTTTCGAATCCTGAAAAAATCCCCGCAGTGACCGAATTGTTCAGTCGGGCCGGACTGCCGATGGCAAATAGCCGCCCACCGGGTACCAGGGCGCGAGAATTAAAGGATTGCAGCGCCGGTGTTTTATATCCATCCAGTTTCAAAAGTGCCAGATCATGGGTTGAACTGGTCGCCACAAGGCGGGCATGCAATTCGGTTTTGTCCGCCAGAATGATGGTAAAACTCTGGGAGAGGTTGGCGACGGACTTTTTGTATTTGTAGTCCGACCGCTTGAAACGGTACTCCCGTTCCTGGGCTTCGAATTTCTTGCGCCGCCGGTTGTAGTCCGTTTTCCAGGTTTCATATTTTTTCAGCCGGTAGGCATACTCCGCTTTGTATGATTTCTTGCGGCCACTGTCCCGTTCACGGTCCGCCAGGCTTTTTAGCTGCTTTAAGTCACCGGCATAACTGTCCAACTTGGCCTTTTCTGCGGAGAACTGCCTCTGCAGGGTGGCGATGCGGTCGTCGACCATGTTGAACACCTCGCTTTCCTGCTTCTCCTGGTTTTTGGTGGTTCGAATGACATGCTTGTTGGTAAGGATATAGCCATCTTTTGAAATGAAAAATCCGCTGCCGTACCCCAAGCCGCCTTTTACGGCCACAGTGGCCGCCGTGGCAGCCTCAACCGGGGAACGCCGCGGATAATTTTTAAGCAACAGGGTGCCGCCGGTTTTTGAGCGGGGTGCGGGCCGTCCGCTCTCTACCATGGTTTCGCTTTCCCCGACCTTTTCTTTGGGGGGCGAATCAGTGAAAACCCAAACCCCGTCTTTTTTATATTTGTAGATCTTGGCCTGGCACGGCAGGGCAATGAAAACCAATATAAAAACGATCAGAATGAGTCGAGTCATCGGCATTGAGACTCCTATGGTTAATGGATTACAGGCGCTGTGTTCTTTTCCAACAACGGGCATCAGCTGAGAGTTATGGCCTTCTCCGGACAAATCTCCTGGCAGCAGAAACAAGTGATGCAGGCTTCGGCATCCGCCACGGCCAGGTCCTCCTCGATGGTGATGGCATCTACCGGGCAGTGCTCGCCACAAAGGCCGCAGGCTGTGCACAGGTCCGGGTCAGCGACCGGTCGGACGCGGGTCCGCCCTATAATGATCTCCTGAACGGCTTCATCACAGGCGATGGCCTCGCCGCCCAGAGGCGGCACCTTGAAATCCGGGATAGCCCGCAACTTACCGTCAATGCTGATCTTTTCCTCGTCGAAATCTCCCAGCCCCAGATCCCTGGCCTTCTGTAAAAAGCGCAGACGGCCCGGATCCAATCCCATCATGCGTGCCACGCACCCGTCCAGGGCCACCGCGTTGTCGGCGGCCAGGACCAGCCCGATCTCCCGTAAATCCGGCGAGGCCGGGCCGTTGCCTTCCATCCCCACAACCGCATCCAGGATAAACAGGTCCGGAATCCGCAGGCGAAACACTTCGACAATCAACTCATGAAATCGTTCCGGTGTACCGGCAATCCGATGCAGCCGGGCTTTCTGGGCGCCGGGGAGGAAGCCGTAGCTGTTTTTGATGGCCCCGGTCATCACCGTGAGGCCATGCGATTTGAATTTGGGCACGCTGATCAGGATATCTGCTTCCAATATCTCCCGGGAGACGCCGATTTCGGGAACGATTTCAGGCAGAAAGGTCACAGGCTGGGGTGAATCGCCCAGATTGCGATAATATTTCCCGGCCGCAGCCATAAGTCCGGTTTTCTCGAAGGCGCTTTCGTTGTCGCCATAACTGAACAGCCCGGGATTGTCGCCAACCACGATCTCCTGTGGTTCTCTTTGCTCCACGGCCGTTATAACCGCCCGCAGGACCGCCGGGTGGGTTACGATGTGTTCATCGGCGGTGGATGCCCGCAGCACATTGGGCTTGATCACCACCTTTTTACCCGTCATTTCGTGTGGAAACAGCTCGAAGGCCCGCTCAACGGCGGCCTGACAATCGTCGTAGGTAGCCGGGTGAATCATTACATGATGCATATTGACTCCAGGCTGTGTTCCTTTCGAGGGCCAAAACGAAGTAATGAACCTGTAATATCACATATTTTGATTTTGAAAGATAGCCCCAAAAAGTTTAAGGGCGGTTCCCTGGCAGGAACCACCCCGTGAACAAGAGAAATTCAGAGCATAAAGGAGGTGGGATGGATCTGAACTCCTCTCAAACACAGAATAGGCACCCGTTACTGACTGTCAAGGCCCAGATAGCGCCGGCAGTTAGGACCGGATGTAACCCACTGTTATTATATTTACATTTGACATATTTGCGCGACACGGGCCAACCGTTTACCCCTGCCGGGAGGTCTAAACGTGCCCGGGGCTTTACTTAAGGGAAACGACCGGACACGGTGCCTTGAGAATCACATACTGGGCGTTGGAACCAAACATCAATTTACCGACTTTGGATTTTCGTTTCACACCGATGATAATTTCATCAACGCCAATTTCGGTGGCAAACTTGACCAGATCTTCCCCGGCCCCCAGGTAGCTTACCGACACTTTCGTCTCACAGGGGATACCATCGGCCTTGAATAAGGCCATCATCCTTTCCAAACGGCCTTCAGCTCTCTGAACATCCTCGTTTTTCAGGGTTGAGCCCTGCTCCAGGGAGGTCATCAGGCACACCTCGGCGTCAAAGGCTTGGGCGTGTTTACGGGCCAAATTTAGAAGATCCTCGGAAATTCCGGAATGGTCGTAACCCACAAGAATTTTCATTTATCTCTCCTCTAACGTTGGAGCTCCATAATATTGGCGTAACAAGTCAGGTATTTAGAGGCGGCCTTCTGGCAAACCACGGCTGAGCCTTCTCGAGCTGGGCGGCCAGCTGCAGCAGGGTTATTTCATCTCCAAAAGGACCGATAAACTGGCTGCCGACGGGCAGACCGTCCGGAGTCCAGTACAATGGCACGGACATAGGCGGCAGGCCGCTTAAATTGGCCAGCTGGGTAAACGGGGTCCGCTCCAGGCTGCGCTCCGCCAGCTGGTCGACCATTCCGGAGGCTTTCAGCAGCCATCCTGCACGCAGGCCATTTACGATTTTCATCAGCAGCGCCTCGGCCGGTTTGGGTGCCAGCTCGCCGATGCGGGCCGGCGGGAAAGCGGTGGTCGGGGTCAGATATAGGTCATAGGTCTGGAAAAAGGTTCCCATGCGGCGCCCGGCCTGGGCCCATTCGCGCATGGCGGTTACGAAGTACCCTGAAGAATAGGCGCGGCCCAGCAAACCGAGTGTCCAAGTCAGGGGTTCCACATCTTCCGGGCCGGCCTTGCGGCCCAAAATGGGTGTCAGGCTGTCGATATCAGCCGCTACCTCGCCGAAATAGAGGGCCAGATAACTCCTGGCGAGCGCCAGGCCATCGATTTCCGGTCGCGCCTCCTCCACAGAATGGCCCAGTTCTTCGAGTATTTTTGCCGTTTTTTCAACAGCCTGGACACACTCAGGCTGCACGGTCGTGCCTAAGGGCGACTGGGTATTGAATGCGATTTTGAGTGACCGGGGCTCACGCTCGAGGGCTTCCAGATAGCTGCCTGCCGGCGGATCGATAATGAACGGCGCTCCCTGGTCCGGTCCCTGGGTGGCATCGAGCATGGCGGCGCTGTCCCGGACCGATCGCGTGATGACATGGTCCTGCACCGCTCCCTGCCAGGGAATACCGTGATCAGGCCCGGAAGTATTGCGGCCCCGGGAAGGTTTGAGACCAAAGACCCCGCAGCAGGATGAAGGTATGCGGATGGACCCGCCGCCATCGCCGCCGGAGGCGAACGGTACGATCCCGGCGGCAACCGCCGAGGCCGATCCGCCGCTGGAACCTCCGGGCGTGTGGTCCGTGTTCCAGGGATTGCGGCAGGGCCCGAAAACCTCCGGCTCGGTGATCCCCATCAAGCCGAACTCAGGGGTATTGGTCTTGCCGACGATGACGACCCCGGCCTGTTTGAAGCGGGACACCATTTCACTATCATGGTCAACAGCGATATTTTTAAAGGTCTTGCAGCCACGCGAGGTCGGTACGCCGGCAAAATCGAAAGCAAGGTCCTTGAGGAGAAAAGGAACGCCTGCAAATGGTCCGTCGCCGACGGCCTTAGAGGCGGTCTCCCGCCCCTGATCGTAAAGTGGGGTTACCACCGCATTAAGCCGCGGGTTGAGTTTCTCAATTCTCCCAATGGCCGCCTCACACAGATCGGCCGGAGACACTTCCTTTTTCTGGACCAGTTCCGCCAGCCCCAGGGCATCATAGCTTTCATATTCGGCAAAACCGCCCATGCGCTCTCCTTGTGGTAACCGGTTTTTGATTTTGGTATTCAGATTGGGCGAGTCTTCTGAGACTAAACCATTTTGGCACTTGAGGTCAAATGATTACAGGCTCCTGGCAGCCTTTTGCCAGGAGCCTGCAGGGGTGTGGAAGCAATATCAGGCAAAAACCTGCGCGAGGCTTTCCAGTGAATCGGTCCAGCCCATAAAATGACCGTCCCGGGATTCTTCGGTGGGCAGGAAATCGTGGGTCAGAACCAGCCTCGTCGAACCGCTGCGGTCCTGGAAATCCAAGGTCACAACGGTCTCGGCGTGAAGGCCGGCACTGCCTTCGCAGGCCTGGCCGTCCAGGATCCAGGTAAATACCAGTTTATGGGGCGGATCGATCTCGCGGTACTCACCGTGGAGGACTGCCACGCTGTTGTCCGGTTCTTTTAGGGTCAGGCTGTACGTACCGCCGACGTTCAGATCGATCTCGACGGACTCGACTTCGGCCCCATCCGGACCAAACCAGCGGGCCACAATTTGCGGATCGGTCCAGGCCTGGAATACTTTCTCCGGTGGGACATTGAAGTCGCGGTTGAGCGACAGGGTATAGTCTTCAATTTGGGTTGCGGGCATATTCATGACATCACCTTTTGATGGTATTCTTTTTGTTGAGGTAGGCGTCAAGGTCATCCAGCCGATCCTCCCAGAACTCGCGATATCTGGCTATCCAATGGGAGGCCGCATCCAGGGCGTCGGTCTGCAGCTGGAAGCGATGCCACTGGGCATCTTTCTTGCGCACAATTAAATCAGCATTTTCCAACACTTTCAAATGTTTACTTATAGCCGGCTTGGAAATTCCAAACGGTGCGGCCAGTTCGCCGGCAGAGGCCTCTCCGGATGAGAGCTGTTCTATAATCGCGCGACGGGTAGGGTCTGCCAGAGCGCTGAATACTGAAGTTAGTTTCTGTTCGTTCATTATTTAACCATTAGGTTATTTAACGCTATGGTTAAATGATAGGGCGAATCGAAGCGATGTCAAGCCGGCAATGTATTTTTATTGGGAGCAGGACCGCTTTTTCTATTACATGAGGATATTTCCAACCGCCTGTTCGCGAAATAAGGAGGGGCCATGCAGAAAGTGGGCGGCGCCTGAAGAGTAGTAAAATTCTCCGGTGAGGGGTTTGAGGGCCTTTAAAACCATCTCAGCCCAATTGGGCTATCGCCAGCCCCAGCACAATGGCTGCGCAAATCCAGTAGGTCGTCTTGAGTCTGTCAACGAACGGTCGCTTATCGGTGCACGGCGGCCACCAGCTGATGCGCATATCGTTAATTGACGCGGTGGCTGAGGTATCCTCCGGCTGCAGCAAGAACAGGAGCCTGGCAGCTATGCGGTACTTTTTGTCTGCATGGTATAAAGATAATCAGCACCCGGTGTAGATGCAAACATATTCTAATTATTGTGCAAGATTTCAAATAGCTTGCACATCCGCCCGCGCATTGCTATATCTTTTCCAACCCTATTCTCTATAAATCCAAGCTTGCAAAGGTTGTGCATATGGCCAAGATAGATGATTATGATCGAAAGATCATTGCGGCGCTGCAGTCTAATGGACGGCTGTCAAACATCGATGTAGCGAGCCGGGTGAATCTGTCGCATTCGAGCTGTTCTAGACGTATCGCCCGCCTGGAGCGCGAGGGTATCATCACCGGTTATCGGGCGTTGACAAACCGCCAGAAACTGGGGCTGTCGGTGCGGGCATACTGCGGTGTGGTCCGCGATACGGATACCGGCTGGGAAGAACTGGCCCGCGCCCTTGCGGATATAGACGGGGTCGTCAGCGTTTTCGCAGTGTCTGGCGATGTGGATATCATGCTGGAGATCGTGGCCCGGGACATGCAGCACTACTCGGATGTCGTGCTGCAGGACGTTTTCAACACAAAAGGTGTCAAGGCCACCCGCAGTTCGTTTGTTATGGCGGAAGTAAAATCCTTATATTAGAATCCATTAAAAAATTCATAAGGATTTAGCGCCCACTCGCGTTGCTCGTGCGACCAGTCTTCCGTTTTCGCATTCCAAGCTACGCCGGACAGGTCGCCAAGGCTGTGCCCGGAAAGCACACACAGACGAAGCCCGGCCCGCTTGTCCCGCAGCGCCTTCTGGCGAAGCTGAGCAGCGAAGATGCAACTGCGGCTAAATTTGACCCTACGGGAGCATCGATGACAGCATTGAACGGCGAACAATTGTACGGCTTGAAACGGCTCTGGACCACCCTGAAGATGGGCATGAACCCGGCACTCAAAGGACTGCCGCTTAAGCAGAAACTGGCCCTGAACTACGTTTCCAAAGAAAGCAAACTCACGAAGCTGGGCGACCGGATCTTTACTAATACGTTTACACCTTACTATCCCTCGCGAGCGTATGACCGTTTCCTGCAAGGGGTAATTGCGGTCGGGGCCGGCAAACCCTATCCGGTGGTCGCCAATTTCGTCATTACGCCGCAATGCCCCTGTAATTGCTGGCACTGCTCATTTTCAGACCGGTCAAAAAGTGATGTCATGACCCTGGCGCAACTGAAAAAAGCCATAGCGGAAGTACAGGCCATGGGTACCAGTGTCGTCGGTTTTACCGGCGGCGAACCGCTTCTGCGCAATGACCTCGAAGAGATTATCGCTGCTGTGGACGACCGCTCCATGCCGATCATGTTCACAACCGGCTATGGACTGACCATCGAGCGGGTGCGCCGCCTCAAAGAAGCCGGCCTGGCCATCCCGGTCCTCAGCCTGGACCATTACACAGCCGCAAAGCACGATGCCGGTCGCCGCACCAAGGGCATCTTTAAACAGACCCTGGATGCCATTCGCATGTTCCAGGAAGAAGGGTTTTACGTGGCGGTCTCATTTGTACCGGACAAACAGCTCGTCGATAACCGGCAGGAACTGTTGAAGGTCATAGAGTTTTTCCGTGAGCTGGGGATCAACGACATGCGCCTGACGTCTCCCATCCTGAGCGGTCACCTCACGTCCCGGCCCGAAGAAAAGCTGACCGCCGCAAACGTGGCCACCATTTTCGAGATCCAGAAACTGTGTACCCGTACACCGGGTTATCCGGGTGTCTTTGCCTACGACTATTTCGAAAGTGCCCTGTTCTACGGCTGCGGGGCCGGCTACAATTACATGTTCATCGACTCCCAGGGCAACCTGTGCCCCTGCGATTTCACCATGATGTCGTTCGGCAACATCCTCGAGCGTCCCATTCGAGAAGTCTGGGAAGAGACCAGCCGGCACTTCTGTGTCCCGGGCTGTTCCTGCTACGCCAACAAAAGCAATGATGTGATTGCCGCGAAAAAACCGGAGTTCTGGCCCCTGTCCAAAGAAGCCACCCGGGCTGTCCTCAAAGAGTACCCGCCTTATAAGCGGGATAAACTACCCGAATTTTACCGCCGCATGGGGATGAAGGCTTGATTAAGTTTGGATCTGTCCCAGAATTATTTCGCGCGCCTTGGGTCCGCAGTTAAGCAGCATATCCAGGACCGACAGGTTCTCGATAAAATCACCCCACAGCTGGGGATAGACATAGCGGGGCTTGCTGAAGAAGATGAGCTCAATGCCGGCCTGTTCAAATTCAGCCCGATCATAATAGGCGCGTGCCGATGACTGCACCAGGAACTGTTCGGCCGCCAGGGCTTTGCAAGTGTCTATGATCAGCGGCGCCCCTTTTCCGCTGACGCCCAAATCCGACATCAACACGAACCGGGTGTCGATTTGAAGATAGGCCATCAGCCTGTGGATAATCTCCAGATTTAAGTCCAGGAGGAATTCCATGTGCCGGGACAGGGCGTGCTCTATTACCCCCACATGGTCATGGATGTAAGGTGCCCGGGCATAGGCATGTTCAAATGTGCGCTTGAGTTTCTGCGGCCAGTTTTCGGCATAGCTAATGCGGACTTCGCGGATTTTCTGGAGTCCCAACCCTTTCTTCAAAACCGGAACGGTCGCCCACACGGCCCCCTGGTCGTTCTTGAATCGATTACGGGTGATCCAGGTCGTCCGCCGGGGAAACAGGACCTCATCCAGAATGACAAAACAATCCGCCAGGTGCGCTTTGAGGAAAAAACCTGGGTAGGGTGCAAAATAGGGCTGGTTGGTTGCTACGATCATGGGCGGCACGCCATGGTGATGGGTTGTAACAGCCACTATAGCATGTTTGTTATGGGACTATCCATCTTTCACCGGGGCGATTTTTCGGTAACGCGAGGTATCGCCGACTTATACTGCGAGGGTCTTGAAAAAGGAGAAGTCACAAGTCAGATTTCCCCTGGCCGGGCTTGATTCACCTTTGCCGGCCCAGTTCCTTTTTGGGAAGTCGGATACCATTTTTGTCAACGACGATCAGCCTTCTTTTATACAGGGCCCCTACCGCCTTTTTGAATCTTTTCTTGCTGACTCCGAACAAGGCATAAATCTCCTCCGCTGGGCTCTTGTCGGACACGGACAGTCGTCCACCGTCGGCTGGCAGGGCACTTAAAATGGCATTGGAAAGGGTGTCGATCCCCTTGTGTCCGGTCTGCCGCAGACTGATGTCGATCTTGGAATCATCGCGAATCGCTTTGATATAACCGTTCAGTCTCTGACCCGGCTCAAGAGTCTGGAGGGCCTCATTGTGATAAATGAGGCCCCAGTGGGCATGGTCCACAACCGCTTTGTAGCCCAGGTCGGTCGCTTCACTGATCACGACCTCCACGGGCTCACCTTCGTTGTAATTCGGGGGGGCAAGACCGAGAAACCGGTTCAGTTTGGACGAGGCGGCCACACGGCCGCTTCTGTCATCCAGGTAAACATACACCATATAGGCTTGGCCCTTTTCCATGGGAACGCGTTGTTCCCGGCTGGGCACAAACAGATCGTTTTCAAGGCCCCAGGCCAGGTAGGCGCCGAACTTTGTCGTTGCCACAGTACGCAGCCTGGCCACCTGGCCAACAGTAACATACGGTTTTCGGGTCGTTGCCCTCAGGCGCTTGTCCCGGTCTACATACACAAATACCTCAACCTCATCGCCCGGCCTGCAGGAGTGGGACCTATCCCGGCGTGAGAGCGGAATGTCCCCGGAGGAACCGCCATCCAGGAGGGCACCATTGCCCGTTATTTGTTTGACAACCAATATGTTCAGCCTGCCGATCCTTGCCATTTAAAAAGTGTCCCAATCAGGAAAAGAGATAGAAGAAAAACATAATAACAAAACGCCCGAATAAAAGCACCAAAATCAAGGGAACTACCCAGAAAGGCAATGGATTGAAGAAGGCTTTTATCTGTTGGGGATGCGGGGTTCTCATGACGATAGGGTAAGCACTTGACAGGCGATCGCAAGGTGGGGGGGACTTCCAGGACAAGGGTTACGGAAACGTCTGTTTAACATGAGCCCGCCGGAAGGATTCAGAACTTTGCTCCATGACCTTTGTAATCCCATCGAGGCCTTCTATGGTGGCGCGCAGATGTGGTTTCAGGGCCTCGTCAAACCGATTTTCAGCGCTCTTGACTTGATTGAGAAAAAGAAGGTAATTGGTACGACTTTTATATGCGGACCGGACCAGACCTTCATAGGTGCTGCCCTTGGCCTGCAGCAGATCGGAATAATGCTCCACCAGCACCTTTACCCAGTGACGGTAGTCGGAATGGGTGTCCGCCGGTGCGCTGGACATGGCCACAATTGCCTGGACATCTGGTTGGCCGCCGGATTCAGAAGCATTGTAAGCGGCCTCCAGGGCTCGTTTCCGGGTAATCAAAAAATTTTTGGCGAACTCCTCGCGCCCCTGGGCGTAAGTTTTCAACTTGTAAAAATAGTAGACGAAAAAGATCGGTATCAGGATAAGCCAGATGCTGAGGACCGGTTTTTGGATTACGGCGGCCGAGACCGCGTTGGCCAGCTGGCGCTCATGTTCCAGTATCACCATCTTTTTTTCGGCGAGCTCATCCACAGCGCATTCAACCTCCATCGGTTGGATGTTTCAAAATTGCCGGAGAAGCGATACCAGGATCACTCCAAGGGCAAGTATCGATACCCGAGCCATAGGATAAACAGGCACAGGGCCAGACCTGCCACCGCAAACGGGTTGAACGCGGCCTCACCGGGTGCGCCCAGATCGAGAGCGCCTTTCAGGTACTGTTCTCCATCATAGGACGCTTCTATTTCGGTATAAAAATAGGCGCCCATGTCGATATCCTGCTGTTCCGCCACCGCTACGATCTGATTCAGGTAGGGAATATGCGGCCGCAGCCAGGGGCCCACGACCACGGCAAAGACCCAAAGCAAAAAGAACGTCAGCAGCAACAGGCCCCAACCGCGCAGCCGGGATTTGCGGTTTACTGTCTTCACTTGCATAGTCAGGCTCCAATACCGGGTCTGACGAGGAGCAAACAAGGCGGCGGAACCGGGAAGCGTTTTCACTGCGGGCCCGCCGCCATTTGCGGTCAGATGATACAACTAAATGGTCGCCGTCAACTCCGGAAATACTATGTAAAACATAATGTATGCCATGGTCAGCGTCAATATAAGGTTAAATGACTGCCCGCAGACATAAAGGATCAGCGGTTTCCCGCCCCGGAAATGTTCGCCGAGCTCACGGAAGTTGGTAGCCAGGCCGATACTCACGAACGACAGGCTGAAGAACCAGGAGCGGAACAAGTCGCTCATGCCCTTGATCGTTCCCTGGTCGATCATGGTGTAACCCAGACCGTCTACCCGCGCATTGAAGGACGTATAGAAGATCGAGAACACGATCGAGGCAGTGATAAAGCCCAGAACGAACTTCGGGAACCGATACCAGATCTCCATGGGACCAACCTGGACACCGGTTTCAGCGACTTCGACCTTGGTTGTGAAGTACAACGCCACGAAGAAGGCCATTACCCCGATCAGTACATTTTGGATCATCTTGATGGTAGCCGCCACATAGAGCGCCTTTTCTCCCAGGAATGCACCGGCCGCGGCAACCGCGCCGGTAGCATCGATGGTGCCGCCCATCCAGGCCCCGCCGAGAATCAGCTGCTTATCCACCGGGAAGGTGGTCTTGATGATGGCCGGCATGACGATCATCATGATGGAGGTGAAGACCAGCGACAAACCGACGGCCAGGGTCAACTCCTCTTTCTTGGCCTTACAGGCTGCCGCAGTGGCAATGGCCGCCGACACACCACATACCGACATATCAGAACAGATAGTGGCGTTCAGGCGCTTGGACGGCATCTTGACAACCTTCTGGCCGAACCAGTAGGTCACCAACCAGACGGTCGGCGTAACGGCCCAGGCCACGAAAATACCGGCGGTGCCGATCACAATAATCTTCTCGAAGAGAATCTTGGCCCCGAGCAGAACCAGGCCGGTCTTGATGTAGTACTCGGTCTGAACGGCCGGCATGGCCCATTTGGGTGTTCCCACGGTGTTGCTGATCAGCATCCCGATAAAAATCGCCCAGAACGCGTACCCGATGCCGTATTGCTTCATAACGGCCTGGTTGGAACACAGCCAGGCGATCAATGCTATGAGGAACACGAAGGCGAACGCGATTAAAAACTTGGGCACGGATTTTCCCATCCCGTACATTCCAATGGCAAAGAAGACCGCGAAGAATACACCCAGCAGGATCAGGTAGCCGACTTGATTATAAGGCTTGGCCTTGGTTTTCTTGTTGGCCTTGTTGGCCTTCAGGTGGGCATCCCGCCAGGCGAGGATGGATGTTTTGGCAGCCGTGTTGAGGGCTTCGTCGCTGAATCCGGCCGCTTCCGCTGCTTTTTCAGCGGCCGTGGCCTCGGCGAGGGCGGCCTTTTCAGCAGCCTTGGCATTTTCAAATTTGCCCATGGCCTTCTGTTTCTTGGCATCGGCCTTGTCCTTGCTCATAAAAAAAGCGTCCGCTGGATTGGACGCCCATTTTTTAGGCTTGCTGCTGAACTTTTTCAGCCATTTGCCGGTGGCGATGCCGTTGGCCTTGACCTTGCGCTTGGCATCATACATCTGGTACCAGGCGATGGTCTTGAATTTATCCGTGCGCTGGGCATCGGCTGCATACTTGCCCTCGGCTGCCTCGAGCTTGGCCTGCATGTCGCCCGCATGCGGAAAATAAATGATGATGCCGGCAATCAGCAGGGCAAAACCCAGCCAGACCGCCCACCAGTCCTCCTTTTTCCACATCTCGGACCATTCCCATTTTCCGACGTCTTTGACGACGTCGCCATTACCTTCAGCCATAACGAGCCTCCTTTGCTGTAGGTGATTCTCATGAACCTATCACACCAACGGGTTGAATGAACGGGGCTGACGTTGTACGGCAGTCCACCGGAATGATGGTGCCGGGTCAGCCTATCTCGGCGAACAGTCAATACCGGTTCCGGCTTCAGATACTAGCGGTGAGAGGGTTGTTTGAAACCGGGACAACATCATACGGCATTCACTGTTCGAGTGCTGTGATGGTAACAACCGAAGTTGAACAAAGTGTGCTGCAAAGTGTCTGCCGGGCAAGTCTCCACCGAATTCGGCGGAGGGAATACAAGGTCCTTAGGTTCAAGCGGTCACGAAATCAGAAATAGAAAACGTACAAACGCGTGTCACTGGTAATGAAAGTAAGCAGGTTGCAGCCACCGGTTGCTGTATACCACATTGTGGCAGTGCTCGATTTATATATATAGTCACCCAAACTTCATTGTCAAGTGATCTTTAGCGCATAACCTACCTGAAATGTTTGAGTTTTGGATGCAGAGGTGTTTGGCTGCAGCTTGCGCGGGAACGGGCGGAAAATGTCACGATGTAATCGCACCGATTTTTTAACGAGTCAAGGAACGCTGGGCGCCCTCGCTTTTTGACACTAAGCGTATTATGATTTCAACAGTGGCCCTGCCGTGGGGGCACCCGGTTGATACCATTCATTTTGGAAGGGTTTCCATGGCCGACTATTCAATTATTATCCCTGCCTTCAACGAAGAGGCGTATCTGCCGGAAGCCCTGGAGGCGGTTTTTACGGCGGTTGCGGGTGTCCCCGGCCAGGCCGAAGTCGTAGTGGTAGACAACAACTCCAGTGACCGGACAGCCGATATCGCCCGTAGCATGGGCGCCCGGGTGGTACCAGAACCGGTCAACCAGATCGCCCGGGCCCGCAACACCGGCGCGCGGGCGGCCCATGGCCGCTGGTTGATTTTCGTGGATGCCGACACCACGCTGCCTGCAGCACTCCTGGGAAAAGCGCTCAATAATCTTAAGTCCGGCCGCATTGTCGGTGGTGGAACGGTTGTCGCCCCGGACCGGTCCCTGGAGCCCTCAGCCCAGTCCGCCCTCGATGCCTGGAACCGGATGTCCCGGCTTTTCAATATCGCTGCCGGCTGTTTCGTGTACTGCACGAAGAAGGCATTTGAAGCAATCGGCGGATTTTCACAGCGGGTTTATGCCAGTGAAGAGATCTGGTTTTCAATCCACATGCAGCTGTGGGCCTGGCGCCACGGAAAGCGTTTTCGCGTCATTCGGGATCAGCCGGCGGTCACCTCGATCCGCAAATTGGAGTGGTTTTCCCCGGGCCATCTGCTGGTATCCAGCCTGGTACTGACCCTTTTTCCCCTGGCCCTATTTTCCCGACGCCTCTGCCATGTCTGGTATCAGCACCCGGAATCTGCCAATACGGCCATTGTGAATGACAGCCTGAAAAAATAAAAAAAGGTGCGGTCAGTTAGTAATCGGGTCAAAAGAATTAAGGGGATAGCTCCTGGCGCTGCTGGGAGAGGTCGTAACCGCGGTAAATTTCCGGCTGCTCAACCCTTGTATCTTTCTGTTATGGTTTATATTTTATAACCATACCGCGGGTACGGCTGCCGCTTACGACTCATAGAGCCCCTCGATCATATCACCGAAATGCTTGTGCACTTCGCGCCGCTTGAGTTTGAGGGTTGGGGTTAAAATGCCGTTTTCCGGAGAGAACGGCTCGGGTAAAATCAGGATTTTTTTAGGCATTTCATACCCGGCCATATTCCGGCAGGCCGCTTGCACCTCATTTTCAATCAACTCGATCAATATAGGCTCTTTGACCAGCTCCTGGGGATCTTCCGGTAAACCCTGTTCCAGTGCCCAGGGACCGGCGACCAGCCAGTCGGGGGCAACCACCACCACATTACACGGCTTGTTGGCGCCATGTACCATGGCGCTGTCGATAAACAGGCTCAATTTAATGGCTTCCTCGATATCCACGGGAAAGACGTATTTTCCATTTTCCAGCTTGTACTGCTCTTTGATGCGGCCGGTAATGTACAGGTAGCCCTCATCGTCCACCCATCCCAGGTCACCGGAGCGCAGGCCTCCGTCTGGGGTCAGCACCTCGGCCGTGGCCTCGGGCAGGTTGTGGTAGCCGACCATGACATTGGGTCCGTAGGCAATCACCTCGCCCTCCCGGTCGCTATCCGGCGCCAGGCCGCGGTCTATTTTAACCGCGCAGCCGGGAATGGGCTTGCCCACGCTGCCAGGCCGATTGGTTTCGGGGACATTGACCGTGTGGGCCGGTGACAGCTCGGTCATGCCCCAGGCCTCGCAGACCGGTATGCCGATATCATAGAAAAACTCGGCAATTTTGGGGTTCAGGGCGGCACTGGAACTGAGCGCCATTTTCATGCGGCCGCCGAACTTCTCGCGTACCTTGCTGTAAACGATCTTGTCCACGATTCCGAGCTTCAAACCGTTTACAAAGCCAGCCTTGCCGCCGGCCGCCCTCTGCTCCTCGGCAGCTTTCAGCCCCATGTCGAAAAGAAACTTGGCCAACCCGCCCTGCTTTTCCATTTTATCTTTCAGGCCGGTAAACACCTTGTTGAATACCCGCGGCACAGCCACCAGCAGTGTCGGCCGCACCAGGGCCAGGTCATCCACGATGGTTTGGGGGCTCTCGGCAAAACCGGTCTGACCGCCGAAATTGATCAGCATGTGCAGCTCGGCTGTCTGGCCGAAGGAATGGGCCCAGGGCAAAAAGGAAAGCGTACGGTCGCCTTGCGAGACATACTCCGGCAGCATCATGGTGGCCGCCAGGGCATTGGTGGTCAGGTTGTAATGGCTGAGCAGCACACCTTTGGGGTTGCCGGTAGTCCCTGATGTGTAGATCAGACCGGCAATCTCGTCTTTGTCCGGTTTGATCGACGGTACGGGGTTTTCCCGGCCGACCCGCTCCAGCTGGGCCATGGAATCTTCACCGTCGCTCTCGATGACGTAGATTTTTTCGAGCCCATCGATTTCTGCCGGAAAATCTTTGACTTTCTCCAGGATATCATTCCGGGAGACCAGCAGGACCTTCACGCCTGAGTCCGCAATAATATATTTCATGATCCGCGGCAGCTCCGCCTCGTACATGGGGATGTAGCGGGCGCCGAGACCGTAAGTCGCGTAAGCGGCAATGGCCCACTCCTTGCGGTTGTTGGCAATGATCCCGACCCCATCGCCTTTGCCGACACCAATGCCGGCCAGCCCGCCGCGCAGGTGGTCAACCCGCTCGGCCACCTGACCGTAGGTTATCCAGTCGTAGCCGTCGCCGGCCTCGTTCTTGGTCCCGAACAGATTGCTGTCCCGGAATTTGCCAACTGCCCGTTCAAACAGGTCCACGAGGTTCTCCGGGCCGCCGAACTCAAACGCCGCTGATGTCATGCTCATCCTCCCCAATAATCTGTTTAATTGCGAGTACCCCATAGTCAGGCTGAAGGAGACCCACCGGGACTGGCGCCAGGCGTCCGG
>Ga0126327_10000062_pt1 | contig 32551 bp, 39 predicted proteins | sample InaspJWI30metaG_FD_101392 | JGI IMG/M metagenome (GOLD analysis project Ga0126327, IMG submission 101392) | Marine gutless worms symbiont microbial communities from Oahu, Hawaii - Inanidrilus sp. 1 OAHU.JWI-30 metaG | ecosystem: Host-associated > Annelida > Digestive system > Unclassified... | reverse complement strand
TGTACTGCTGGTTTTCACCCGGGAAACCAAATGCTGCCAGATGGTTTATACCGATCAGCAGGCATGCCCGTCTTAAGGGCCGCAGGGCAAGCGTATGATTCGGTGCGGGCCAGCCGGCGGCCCGGTTGGCTGTATCGGAAATTTGACCGAGGCGTAAAACTATAATAGGATAACGGTCATTCCCCCAACCCGAAAGGAGCACCTATGTACTTGCCATCCATTTATACAAAGTTTTCTGACAAGTATCCGGACATTTTCAATTTATACAAAGACCTGGGCGTTGCCTGCCGTAACGCCGGGCCTCTGAGCGAAAAAGACCAGAACCTTGTGAAGCTCGGCATTGCCATTGGGTCCAGTTCCCGCGGGGGGATCATGTCGCATACCCGCAAAGCCCTTTCTTCCGGAGCCTCTTCGGATGAAATCCTCCAGGTGGTGCTGCTGGGCTTGACCACGATCGGGTTTCCCCAGATGATGGCCGCCATGAAATGGGTCGATGAAGTTCTGAGCGAAATTGCTCCGGAGTAATTGAAATCCCGCCGGTCATACGATTTGATTCGAATCCGAGTGCCGCACCAAGATGCAAGGGGCCTGACGGCCCCTTGTCCGCCTGAATACACCCGGCTTAACCGGAAACAAGTCGAAGCAGGGTGATCTCCGATGGAGACCCTATCCGCAGGGGCGGTCCCCAGTAGCCGGTGCCGCGGCTGATATAAATCAACGTGTTTTCGTGCTGGTGCAGGCCGGCTACATATGGCTGGAAAAAATGCACCATGAAATTCCAGGGAAAAAACTGGCCGCCGTGGGTGTGACCGGAAATCTGCAGGTCGAAGCCGGCTCTGGCGGCGGCCAAAATGTTTTTGGGCTGATGGGCCAGCAGGATTTTGAGGTCTGCCGACGGGGCGCCGCGCAGTACCTGTTGCGGGTCCGACCGATGGCTCTCGTAAAACCCGCCTGCTTTGTAATCGGTGACGCCGCCCAGGAGGATACGGCGCCCATTGTGGGTTATCAGGCGATGCGAGTTGAGCAGGACGGTGAAACCGAGACTCTGCACTTTCCTGATCCAGGCCGGCGCGCCGGAGTAATACTCGTGATTGCCGGTGACGAAGAAATTGCCGTAACGGCTGCGGGTGGCGGCCAAAGGCTCCACATCACCGGATAACCGGCTGACCGAGCCGTCGACAAGGTCACCGGTAAGGGCCACGATATCGGCATCGAGCTGGTTGACCTTGTTGACGATACCCGCCACATAAGCTCTTTTTACCATCGGACTGACGTGGATATCTGTTATTTGAACGATCCGAAAACCCTCTAACCGGGGAGAGAGGTTTCGGAAGGGAAGGTCGACTGTTTTCACATCTGGGATGCCCCGGGCTTCGGCTACCCCGTATCCGGTCAACAGCATGGCTGCGGCTGATACCCCGCCATTCATGCCGTAGGCCAGAAACCGGCGGCGGGATTCAGCGATGCCGGCAGGTGCCGGCCAAACGTCCCTGCCCCGGCGGCGCAGGCGCCTGGCCAGGGACAGCGCAATCAGGCCGGCATCTCTCAAAAGCAAAATCGTAAACAAAAAACTCAGGTAACCGGCGCCCAGATACCCGATCCAGGCCAGGGCCGTCACGCTGAATCCGCCGGTGTCAAACTGCCTCAAGATGATCGATACAATTGGCAGCCACATCATGGCCACGATTCCCCCGCTCACAGCGATTCGGGTGTACCGGCCGGGCCGGGCTTTCCAGAACCAGCGCCTGGAGATGTAGATCCCAAAAGCAGTCATGACCAGGGAGTATAGACAGGCAAAAATCAGGAAGCTCATCTTTCCATCCGTTTTGAATCAACACAGCTATTTCAACCATAACCACACTGATCCGAATGACAAGGCGCCTTCTCCCGCGGTGCCGGATTTGCCGGTCTGGGTGTCAAAATAGTGTCTTTTTGCAGCCCGCTGACATGATTAAACTCAAAGTAAAACTTTAGACAAGCTGCCCATCCGCTGGATAAAAGACGAAATATAGTCGCAGTGAGATTGGTTTAATCGCTTCGGTACGGTTATTGCACAATATGTAGTGTAGTGAGGCTCTAAAGAACACAAGGAGGTGTATATTGAAAAAACACGTATCCTATCCGCGTTACTACGACTATCTTGAGTACCACGGGAGTACCCAGGTTGTGAGAATCCGCAAACAGGGGCGTACCGTCCTGCGCAAAGACTGGCTCGACTTCAACACGGTGGAAGAGGCCCTGGACTATTTCAATAACGGCTGCAGCTGAGCGAGAGCGTTTCCGGGTATTGCAAACGGACCTGCCGGTCGGTCAAAACTATTGGTGTAAATGCGGTTTGATTGTTGGCCGGCAATGTGGCATAAAGATTCGCCAGGCTGTAGGACCCGGACGGATTGATCATACCGGAAAGGAGAGACCCAGATGCTCGCGAATTTGAAACGTTTTTTCAACAAGGATGCGGCCAGTGCGGATGGCGCCGGACAAGAAGACCGGGAGTACAAACTGCGCGTGGCCACCTGTGCGCTTTTCCTGGAGATGGCCCGTATTGACGAAGAGTTTACCGCTGAAGAAATGGAAACCATTCTGGGCATATTGAAGGAAAAATACGGTCTGTCCAGCGAGGAAGCGGATGCCCTGATAGCCGAAGCCGATCGGGAACTGGAAGACAGTGTCGATCTATGGCAGTTTGCCCGGCTCATCAACGCGAATTACAGTGTGGATGATAAAATCGAAATCATCGAGAAGCTCTGGCACATGGTGTTTGTGGATGGAAAAATGGACCAGCATGAACACTACTTGATGAACAAGCTGAAAAACCTGCTGCGTCTTTCCCAGAGCCAACTGATCGACGCCAAACTCAAGGCTAAAAACGCCGATTAGTTCCCTTTTTCAGCCCACCATTACGACGCCCGTCCACTGTTCGCAGCGACCAAGGCCCAAACTGCTGCCGTTTCTGAAACCGGCATGACCCTGATCGCAGTCTGCGGGCGGCGGTACAGTTCAGCCCAAATTACCGACCGCAGACTGCCTGGGAAATATCAGGCGGCAGAAGGCATAATTTCGGTAATTTTGTGGGTAACCTGTTCCAGGTTGAAGGGTTTCTGGATGAATCCGTCACAGCCGCGGGCCATGATCTCGGAGGCCTGCCCGTCGAGACTGTAGCCGCTGGACAGCAGCACCCGGGCCTGGGGGTTGATCTCCTTGATCTTATCGAAAAGATCACCCCCGCTCAGGTCGGGCATGATCATGTCCAGGATAACCAGGGAGATTTCTGCGCTTTTGTCCTGGTAGATTCCCAGGGCATCGCGGCCACTGGTAGTGCTGATGACCGAATAGCCGGCCTCGGTGAGCATTTCCGAGGCCACTTCCGTGACCACCTTTTCATCATCCACCAACAGAATTTTACCCCGGCCTTTGACGATCTCCTCCGGTTTGGGCGCCTGCTCCCGGGCCCCGGTTTCAGACGCAGTCAGGTAGATGGTAAATGTTGTCCCGAAGCCGATTTTAGAGTTTACGTCTATGTACCCGCCATGGGCTTTGATAATGCCGTAAGCCGAGGCCAGGCCCAGGCCGGTGCCGCGGCCCATCTCCTTGGTGGTAAAAAAAGGATCGAAAATTCTTTCGAGGGTGCCTTCGGAAATGCCGGTTCCGGTGTCGGTTATCTGCATCCGGATGTAGCGGCCCGGTTTGGGAGCGTAGGGGCGGTTTTGTATCATGGCGTGGGTGACGTTTTCAGTCTCCAGGTATAGATCGCCGCCGCCGGGCATTGCATCGGCGGCATTGATGTAGATATTCATCAGGACCTGTTCGATCTGGCTGCGATCAGCCTTGATCGCACAGGGGTTGGCGTTGAGCTTTTCGTGAATATGGACTTCCCGGCGGGTACGGCCGAAGGTTTCGGCGGTTTCCCGTACCAGCAGATTGAGGTCGATGGGCCGAATTTCATACTGCCCCTTGCGGGCATATCCCAGCAGGTGACGGGTAAGACGCGACCCACTCTGGATCATCTTTTCAATGGAGATCAGCTTCTTGAAATTCTGGCTGTGATCATCGGTGTCCAACAGCATCAGGGTAACGTTGCCCTGGATGCCCATCATCAGGTTGTTGAAATCGTGGGCAATCCCGCCCGCCAGCGTGCCGATGGCCTCCATTCTCTCGGCGTGCTGCAGTTGGGCCGTCAGCTTTTTATGTTCAGATATGTCGCGCAGGCTCACCAGGATGCCGTAGGGGCTGCCCTTGTGGTCATCATAACGGGAAGCACTGATGCTTACATCGATCAGGTGTCCGTCCTTGTGGTAGCGCCTGGTTTCGTAGCCGCGGCAGGGCGTCCCGTTGGCGATCAGGTCCTGGATTAGGGCCATGGTGGCTGTACGTTCAGATTCCGGGAGAAACGGGATTTTCTTGCCAATGACTTCTTCGATCTGCCAGCCGAACATTTGGGTAAACACCGGACTCACGTGTCTGACCCGGCCTTCCAGGTCGTACATGATGACGGCGTCCACCGATGAATTGATCAGCGATTGATATAGCTGTTCCGCCTTTTTGGATTCCTCGTAGAGCTTTTTCAAGCGCCGTTCATTTTCCGCCAGGGTCTGTTCGGTGTTTTTCCGTTCGGTGATGTCCTGGAGACTGCCCTCATAGTACTGGATGTTGCCGTCTTTATCCCGGACCGCCCGGGACTGGTTCTCAACCCATATGGTGTTCCCGTCGAAGGTCTGCATCCGGGTTGCAAACGTCGTCGTATCCAGGTTGGCATCCATGAGGATTTTCCAGTTGCTGCGATCCGATGGATCCGTGTAGAGCTGGGTGGCGTTCAGGGCGATAAATGATTCGCGATCCGGATATCCCAGAGAACGGATCAGTTTGGGGTTGGCATCCAGAACCCGCCCGCCCGGCGTGCTGCGGTACAATCCGATGGGTACCCCGTCGAAAAGGCTGCGGTAATGTTTTCGCTCTCGGTAAGGGCCACCTGGATGCGATTTTGTTCCGCCACCCGCTGTTCCAGATTTGTGACGAGTTCTTTAACATGCCTGGACATGCGGTCGAAGGTCCGGGCCAGCGCCCCGATTTCATCCTTGCGGGCCAGCATTTCGCCGGTTCCGGCAAAACTCCAGTCACCTTCGCCAATTTTCTGAGCGGAGTCGCCCAGCCGTTCTATGGGGTGGATATAGCGCAAGGCGGCCCGGCGTCCCAGGCGGTAGACCCCGCCGAACGTCAGCAGTAGCAGGACCATTACGCCGCCGATGAAAAAAAGCCCCTCGCGGGACACAAACTGCCGGTATTTATCTTTAATCTGGTCGGCATGATTTTCAAGGGCCGTGAATGGGGCAGAGAACTCGTCTATATAGGTGGTGGCGGCAACCATCAATGTCTTGCCCTGCAGTTGTGTCGAGGCCGGGGTCATGGTCATGAATTTTTCACGAATGGAACCATCTTTCTCCTGCCAGTTGTAATAACCCGAGCGTTCAATGCCTTTCAGGGTCGGCTTGAAAATGACCCACCAGGAGGGCAGCTTGGTTGAAAGCAGGGCCATGTCCATGTCGATCAACTTCTCATTGGGGTGGATGCGCATGATCCCTGTTCCGGCTTCATATATGCATGTATATCCGGTGACGCCTACCACCTGCATGGCGATTTTTTTGAAATTGGGATCGGTCTGCAGTTCCTCCATGGTGGCATTGGGATGTGCCTTGAGGTAGATGTCGACCTGGACGGCCACATCCCGGGCTTTATGTTCTATGACCCGTTCGCCCAACTGCCGCAGGTGGACCAGCGCCTCGGTGTTCAAGTCGTTGATGGATCTGGACAACAGCTGGCCCACGTAGCGGGTGGAGGTGAGGCCGCCAACTAAAGACAATAAAAACAGTAAGATGAGAGGTCCAATGGCGATAAGCACATAATCGCGGGTAAACTGCCCGGTCATGGAATATTCCTTTTGGCCTAACCACTTCATGGCGCCCTCACCTTGCATGTCCCTATTTTAGGGTATTGGTATCAATCTCTATATCGGACGCTTGTGCTAAAACCTTAAGCAAACATTCGCGCGGCCGGTTGTTAATGAGTTGACCTCCGCCGGATTATTGAGTAAGCGGTGAGGTTATTCTAGACATGCATTGCAGCTACCGGTAATCTGACAAACACAAAGGAGTTTACAATGGTAAAGCTTGAAACCGATATGGGTGATATCATTATTGAATTGGACGAGGAAAAAGCGCCGGGCACGGCAGCCAATTTCCGGGACTATGTCAAGGCCGGGCATTACGACGGAACCATTTTTCATAGGGTTATCGATGGATTCATGATCCAGGGCGGGGGTATGGACGCCGACATGGAAGAGCGTGCCACCGGCGATTCGATCGAAAATGAGGCCGACAACGGCCTGACCAATGATGCGTATACAGTTGCCATGGCGCGGACCATGGACCCGCACAGCGCCACAGCCCAGTTTTTCATCAATGTCAAAAAGAATGACTTCCTGAACCACACCGCCAAAACGCCACAGGGTTGGGGGTATGCGGTTTTCGGCAAGGTGACCCAAGGGCAGGGTGTGGTCAACAAAATCAAGGCTGTCGAAACCGGTCGCAAAGGCATGCATGACGATGTGCCCGTCGAGCCGATTGTCATCAACAAGGCAACGGTTGTTGAAGAAGAATAACCCGCAGCTACTGCCGATAGATTTAACCTAACAGCTAATTGCCAAGAACCCGACTTCATGGGCCGGGTTCTTCTAGGATAGATCCACCGCCGCAGTCAATCTGCGGATTGTTTTCTCCAGGAACGCATCGTCCGTAAGCGTAAGTCTGATTGCACCATTGGGGCATAGGGCCACGCATCGGCCGCATCCGCGGCAGGCCGCACCTATCATGGCCTGACCATTTTCCATTTGAATGGCATCCGTAAAGCACACATCCTGAGTACATGTACCGCAGCCGACACAATCGCTGGTGACCCGAACCTCCACCCCCGGCATCCTGGTCAGCTTATCCCCGATCTCCGGTGTGATATCCGGCAGGATGCGCCAGAGACAGCAGCAGGGGCAGCAATTGCACACCGTCAGCAATTTCTGACCTGGACTTACGCCCAGCCAAACGGCATCGAGTTTGTTGCGGCCGACCATGTGCACCAGCCCGGCCTCCCGGCATCGGGAAGCGTGGTTCTGTGCTTCCTGCCGCGTGACCGGCCGCCCGAATTTTGGATGGATATCCATTGCAGCCTGCCCCATGAATAGACAACCCAGGTTTTTGGAATAGGTTTGGCAATCGGCTGAATCACGACAGATGCAAAAATCCATGATCCAGTGGTGCCGGGCCTGTTCGATAAGGCTGTCCAGTACTTGTGAGGGCAGGACCATATCATAGCGTTTTGAAAGACGCTGGTTGATTGGAATGGAGCGGTCGGCGGGCAGATACATGAGATCATCGCCGGCGAAGAGCAGGGCGTCCAGGAATTTACCGATCAGCGGATAGTGCGACAGCTTCGCTATGAAAAACCGACCGGCAAACGTTCGGTTGATAAGCGTTTTTATGCCGTATGGATTGGCCACATTTCTCCCGGGGGCATTTGGATTTTCGAAACGAATGCTTTGAAAGACTTGATAGAAACTTTGTATCAGGTGCGGCCGTTGAAAGAAAGCGCAACCTAATTAAAATCGAAGGTGTTTTTCAATAAGATGTTTAATCTGGTTGGCCATCAAGGAAAGTTAACTGTGGAATCGGTTTCAGAACATCCCCTAAGGCCCAACGCAGAGATTGGGCCTTAGGGGATGTTCTGAAACCGATTCCGGTTATTTTTCGAACATCAGGTAGTAAAACACCCACTCCCCATCATTGATATCGATGGTCAGGTCCGCTCCCCGGGCCCGGGCGTAGATGATATAGGGCGGTTTGTCGGAGCCGCCGCAGTCGATTTTGGGATGATAATCCCCGGTCTTGCCGCTGAACCAGGATAGCAGCATTGGGTCCCAGCAGATGCCCTTGGCTTTCAGTTTGGCTGCGTAGCGGGCGGTTTCATAGTCCAGGTCGGGTTCGTTCAGTTCTATTTTGACATGCTCTCCCAGGTATTCGGAGGGCTTTTGCGTTTCGGTGTGCATACATTACCTCGCGGGGTTGTCCGGGTTATATTGCAGCTTGACCCCTAACGTATGCATGTCCGGACAGTATGCAACCTCAGGGGCTCATTCCGCAGGGCCGTAGATGTTTTTTACCCGCCCAACCTGACCGTCCGCCAGGCGGACCTTGATCCCGTGGGAATGGCTGGCGGACTTGGTCAGCAAATCTTTCACCACCCCCCGGGTGAGGCGCCCGGTTCGCTGGTCCTTTTTTAAAACAATGTCAACTTCCAGCCCCGGCTTTATGTTTTTACGCGAGCGACCATCCATGACAAGATCCCCTTATTTACTTTTCCACAAATCCGTACAGCAGCTTAATCTCCTCTGCCCACAACGAATCATCCGGCGTTTCCATGATCAGAGGCATATGGTCGAACCGCGGGTCGTTCATGATGAATTTAAAAGGCTCCAGGCCCAGGGTGCCTTTACCCAGACTGTTGTGCCGGTCCACCCGGGAGCCTTGGTCCTTTTTCGAGTCGTTGAGATGCAGGGCCCGCAGGTACTCCAACCCGACCACTTTCTCGAATTCTTTCAAGACCGCATCGAACCCTGCGGGCGTTTTGATGTCATACCCTGCAGAATAGGTGTGGCGGGTGTCCAGGCAGACGCCCACCCGGCTCTTGTCTTCAACCCCGTCTATCATGGCCGCCAGTTGCTCGAACTGAAACCCCATGTTGGTGCCCTGTCCGGCGGTATTTTCAATGATGGCGGTAACGCCGGCGGTTTGATCCAGGGTCAGGTTGATTGATTCGGCGATACGCGCCAGGCAGTCGTCGGGGTCGATCTTCTTCAAGTGGCTGCCGGGATGAAAATTAAGGTATTGCAGCCCCAATTGCTCGCAGCGCTGCATCTCATCCAGGAAGGCGGCCCTGGATTTTTCCAGGCCGGCCTTTTCAGGATGTCCCAAATTAATTAAATAGCTGTCGTGGGGCAGGATGTGTTCGGGTGCAAAGCCGGCATCCGCGCAGTTTTGCTTGAACAGATCGATGTTTTTAGCGGTCAGGGGTTTGGCTTTCCACTGCCGCTGGTTCTTGGTGAACAGGGCAAAGGCTTTGGCGCCGATTTTTTTGGCGTTCAACGGCGCGTTTTCGACACCCCCGGCTGTGCTTACATGGGCTCCAACGAATTTCATGGATAGTTCCTCGCATGCTGGCTGTTTCGTGCACAATATAAACAGCGCTGGTCCAACCGCAATCTTTTAATTGCAAGACTCTCAAGCGGACGGCCGAGGATCCCTTCGGAACTGACAGGGTATGCAACGGCCGTTTGGGCTGAATTTGAACAGCCATTTGATCTTGATTTTTACAGCCGGGAGCATACAATCATCCATATTCGCGCTATCCAACAAGATGCAACGCAAGGAGAACGCATGCACTTATACCTGAATCGCTCCACGTTTGCGGCCCGGTTGCTTGTCTGCCTTGTGATCGCGTTTACGCTGGCTCAGGCTCTTGCGTGGGCTGCTGATCCAGACCTGGCCTATTACAGTGACACCTTCGAGACCCTGAATGAGGACAACTGGGGCCGGGCGCAGTATACCCATAATGAGGCCCAATTGAAAAATTTCATACTGGGCGAACTTGAGATTGCCGACAACCGTCTGCACATGCGGACCAAGCCCGGGGCTTTCAGCAAAGCGGGCCTTAACGGTCGTTACGTTTTTCGGGGAGATTTCGATATTCAGATTGACTGCCACTTTGATTTTAAAAGGCTCGTACGCGGCATGGACCAATATGTAAACTTTGGCGTGTCCAACAAGCCCGAACATTCCGAAGCTTGGTGGGTGGCTTTAATCAAACTTGAACAAAGATCCAACCGGAGGCCCCCCCGAATTAGCTTTCTGAGTGTCAAGAACCGGAAAGCAGTTGTTTCCAAACATATGGACACCGGTGATTTTCACGGCACGCTTCGGTTTGTTAGAGAGGGCAAGAAATTGACCGGAATTTTTAGACGTGAAAGTTCGGGGCGCTGGCATACCTTGGGTTACACGTTGCATTTTACCAGCGAGGATGTTTTTGTCGGTTTTGTTGTGCAGAATTTTCAAACTAAACGCAAATCGATTGATGCGACTGATTCAATTGAAGTTGTCTTCGACAATTTTAAAATCAACCATGCGGACGCAATTATTGAGGATGAAATTTAAAAGCCCCGCCGACGTTTGCCTATAATGACAACACTCAAGCCGGTAAAGCGTGCTGTGATGTAAAGTGAATATTTCTTTGGTCTTGCATTTCACAGTCCGGAGCTTACAATACTCATTATCTTTATCACGTTGACCAAGAGGCTCAAGGAGACCGGTATGCGCGCCTATCTGTATCCTGTTGCAACCCCAGTCCTGCTGATCGTTTGTCTGGTGTATACATTTTTCAGTTGTCCCGCCCAGGTCTTGAGTGCCGATTCAGACTTATCCTTCTACAATGATGCCTTCGAGACGTTCAATGAGGACATCTGGGATCGGGCGCAATTGACGTTCAATGAGGAGCAGCTCGACAATTTCAAGTTGGGCGACATGGAAATTGTAGACAAGCGCCTGAGACTCAGAACGAAAACCGGAGGCTTCAGCAAAGCGGGGCTTTCCAGCCGTTACGTGATTCGGGGTGATTTTGATATTCAGATTACCTGTGACGTCAAATTCAACCGATCCATGTCCGGGATGGATCAATTCGTCAATTTTGTTACTATGAACAAAGCGGACAATTTTAATGACTCCCAGAAAGCCATTATCAGTTTGGGATATAGATCCGGTCGGAAAGGGCCCGCGATTGCATTTCTACATATCAAGAACCAGAAGAGAGAAAAACGCAATTGGGAGAAAACAAGCAACTTCAAAGGTGCCCTCAGGCTTGTCCGGGAAGGAAAGAAAGTAACCGGGTATTACCAGCCTGCCGGTTCGTCGCGCTGGCGCACTCTCGGGTCATCCTCTTCCTTTACCACCCATGATGTTATGGTGGGGTTTGTCTTGCAGAACTTTGGTACCAAGCGAAAGAAAATCAATGCTACCAGGTCTGTCGAAGCCTATTTCGATAGTTTCAGAATCAACCAGGCCGAAGAGGTTATAGAAGATGAGATCTGAATCACTGGCAAAGCGACTGATCCGGGCCCTATTGGTAGGAACCAGCGTCGGCATTTTTCTGTCTGTTTCGCAGGCATGGGCCGGTCTTGATTGCGATCGGGCGTATGCCCTCAAGAGCAAAGGCGGGTTTCACAAAAGCAAATCCGAACCCAATCCCTATCTGCTGGAGGCCATAGAGTTGTGCCCGTGGTACATCCGGCCCTATGAACTGATCGGGAATTGGCACCGCAAAAAAGGGAATGTGACCGTTGCCGTCCAATACTTTACCAAGGCTGCTGAACTGGGTTCCAACAACAGTAAATTATACTACCTGCTGGCCAAACTGATGTATGACCAAGGCAACATCGATGCCGCCGCAAAATATATTCAAAAATCTCTCAACATTCGGGGAAACTACAAAAAAGCTGTGGCTCTGGGAAAGAAAATTGCCGTCAAGCCTGACCGGGAAGGGCCGGTTTTGACGCTTATCGAGCCCCAGAAAACCCGGGCCATTCATATTGCCTACAAAGCCGAAAGCATCACAGTCCGGGGACTGGCCACCGATAAGAGCGGGGTCAACTGGATCCGGATAAACGGACTGGCCGCGGAACTGACGTCGGAAGACTATTTCCTCAAGGATATTCCCCTGAGCCCGGGCGAAAACGTGATCATCGTGGAGGCGGAAGACCGGGTCGGCAATCGTTCCAGCCTGACCACCCGAGTCGAGCGATCCACTACCGTAGCCGCCAAGCGGGTCGCCACGGCGACCCAAGTGGCGGAAGGGAAATTTTACAATAAGAGCGTGGCCGTCGTTATTGGCGTCGACCAGTATGAAAAGTGGCCCCCGCTTGAATTTGCGGTGGCGGATGCACTCGCCGTCAAGTCTGTATTTGAAAAGGCCGGCTTCGACCGGATCATTACCATTCTCGACCACCAGGCCACCCAGCGGCGTCTGCTGACTGTTCTGGGCCATGAATTGCCGCAGCTGGTGGGACGCGAAGACCGGGTGGTCATGTACTTTGCCGGCCACGGCCAGACCGAGGAGCAGGCCCGGGGCGGCAAGCGGGGCTACATCATTCCGGTGGATGCCGACACGACCAACTACTTTGCCACGGCCATATCCATGGAGACCATCCGGGGGCTGTCCAATCGCATCCCGGCCAAACATATCCTATACGTGATGGACTCGTGCTACTCCGGGCTGGGGCTGAACCGATCTGCCGGACTGGCCGGTTCCGACGCGGATTACCTGCGGAAAATCGCATCCATGCGTACCGTGCAGATCATCACAGCCGGTGGTAAGGATGAGCAGGTGACCGAAAAGGACGGCCACGGCCTCTTTACCGCGTACCTGCTCAAAGCACTTGCCGGGTCGGCCGATGCCAACCAGGATTCCGTGGTGACCGGGACCGAGTTGGGTGCCTATTTGAGACCCCAGGTTATCGAGGCTTCCAATCGCCGCCAGAACCCCCTCTATGGGCGTCTGGAAGGCGAGGGTGAGATTCTCTTCCCCCTCAAGCTCACGCCAGGGCAATAAGCCGATCATACCTTCCAGCCATAACGCTTTACAGGACTAAGGGAAACGTCTGCATGGAAAACGATTTGCAATCAATTGGGTTTGATGCCTGGTTTCGCGAGCAGGCCGATTCGGTTCATAGGGCGCCCGGTGATATCGCCCGAGTCGTAGCCATCCACCGCGAGAGTTACACCGTTTCCAACGGAATCAGGAAAGTGCCGGCGGAGGTAACCGGCCGTCTCATGTTCAGTGCTGAGTCGCCGCTGGACTACCCGGCTGTCGGCGATTGGGTCTGTGTTCAGTACGTTGATGATGCGGCCGGTGCGATCATTGAAGCGGTCCTGCCCCGCAAAACCGAATTGAAACGCAAGACACCGGGGAAAAAGGTCGATTTCCAGCTCATCGCCGGCAATGTCGACACCGGCCTGATTGTCCAGGCGCTGGATTCCAACTACAACGTAAGACGTCTGGAGCGCTACCTGGTGATGATTCATGATGCCCGGATCCTGCCGGTGGTATTGTTGAGCAAGAGTGACCTGCTAACGTCGGAAGAAGTAGCAGCCAAAATAGCCGGCATCCATGCCCTGATGCCGGATGTGCAGGTGGTGGCGTTCAGCAACAAAGACAAAACCGGGATGGACGCTGTCCGGGCCCTGCTCAAACCGCAGCGGACCTATTGTATGTTGGGTTCTTCCGGTGTGGGCAAGACCTCGCTGCTCAACAATCTTTTAGGAGATGATCGATTTGCTACCCGCGCCATTCGCGATAAAGACGGCAAGGGGCGCCATGCCACCACCGGCCGCCAATTAATCCCGCTGCCGGGCGGCGCCCTGCTGGTCGATACCCCCGGGATGCGCGAATTGGGCGCTATCGCCGTTGAGGTGGGGATTGAGGAAACGTTCAGTGAGATTGCCGCCCTGGCAGCCCAGTGCCGGTTTGCCGACTGCAGTCACACCCGGGAAAAGGGCTGCGCCATTTTATCTGCCCTGGAAGCGGAGGAGATTCCCCGGGAGCGCTATGAAAGCTATATGAAACTTGCCCGGGAATCGGCTTTCCATGAAATGTCGTTTCTAGAGAAGAGAAAGAAGGACCGCGAGTTCGGGAAAATGGTCCGCACGGTCATGAAGCACAAGAAAAACAAGCGGTAAATTTGAGCCGGAATTTAATTCTTAAAACGTAGTACATATAACCGTACACTATCTGTTCAGGCAATTCTTACAGATCCCATCCACCCTTACCCCCACTTTGTCAATTCGACCTGGAAACGTCTTCTGCATAGCGTTGGCCTCGATATTCAGGGCTTCCGGGTTGAGGCAATCCATCTGGCCGCAGCTTTTACAATAGAAATGGGGATGGGGCCGGTGGTGCTCGTTGGGAGCCAGTCCGTAGTAAGCCGCCCGCCCGCCGGTGCTGAGACGTTCGACTACACCTTCGGCCACGAGGCGATCCAGGATGCGATAGACCGTTACCCGGTTGATGGTGCTGCTGCGTTCCAGGGTTGTAAAGATATCGCCGGCTGACAGGGGGTAGCTGTTATTGCCGACCACTTCCAGAACTGCCAGGCGATTCGGGGTGGCCTCCAGGTCTGCGGACATGAGCATTTGTTGATAATCACAATGGTGACACATGATATTCCTCTGTTTAATCGGCGGCGGATGGATTCGTTCCGCCGTTTGCGGGTTGCGGCGCTGCTGAGGTAAAGAAACCCAACCGGTCGACCAGCAGCGAAATAATAAACCCAAGACCGGCCACCAGGATAATGGCAGCCCCGGAAGTTAGATCGTATGCATACGCCAGCCAGAGCCCGGCGATGGTGAAAACAGCGCCCAGCAGGCTGGAGCCAACCATCATCTGCATCAGGGAACGGGCATACTTTTCAACAATAAACGGCGGAATGGTCAGCAGGGCGATAACCAGAATCAACCCGACCACCCGGATAACCAGGACGATGGTTACCGCCAGCATGCCGATCATAGCGAAGTAAAGCGCCTTCACCGGCACCCCGCGTATACGGGCGAACTCCTCATCGTAAGACAAGGCCAACAGGTCCTTGTAGTAAAAGGCCACTAGAATAGATATCGCGATACCTATAGCTATCATGATGTAAAGATCTGTTGCCGGAACGGTCAAGATGCTGCCGAACAGGTAGCTCATCAAGTCGACGCTGTAACCTGGGGTAAGGTCGATGAGGATGATCCCGATGGCCATACCCAGGGCCCAGATCACACCGATAATGGTGTCCGCGCGTTGCCTCGATTTCAGGCTGACGGCCGCCATCAAAAAGGCTGCGGCCAGGGAAAAACCCAGGGTGCCGGCCAGAAAGGGCCAGCCAAAAAAGAAGGCCAGGCCGATCCCGCCATATGCCGCATGGGCGATGCCGCCGGAAAGAAAAACAATGCGGTTGACCACGGCCAGGGTGCCCATGATGCCGCAGATGATGCTGGCCAGCAGGCCGGCGGCCAGGGCGTGCCGCATAAATTCGAATTGTAATGCTTCTATCATTTATGCCCCTCCTTCAGCTTTCAGGCTTTAACCTTCCAATCTAGTGCCCGTCCACAATTGGTAGATTTTGGTCCAGAGCAAGGCTTGAGCGAAATTGAAACCGCAGGCATAGTGGGCTATTCTGAGGATAGCGCGGTAGCTTCACTGCGTGCTCAAAAGAGCGAAAACGCCGCTCCGGGCCAAAAGATGCCATTTGTGGATGGGCACTACCTAATGATTATGCTCATCATGATCATGGTGTTCATGCAGCACCCGATGCGGCAGCCCATGGGCCACCAGTTCCACCGGGCATACTTCCTCCACGGTGCAACTGTACATGGTTTCCAGCATTTCACCGGTGATTTCAGCCTGGTCGTGGTAGTGCAGCCGCTTGTTCACACAGGCCACCGATTTGACATAGCGCGAGACCACCAGCAAGTCGTGGCTGACCACTAAAATGGTGATTTCCCGGTTGATTTCGGCCAATAGCTTGAAAAACTCAGCCTGGCCCCGGGTGTCAATGCTGGCGGTCGGTTCATCCAGCAGCAGCAGCTCCGGTTGGGTGACCAGGGCGCGGGCAATAAATACCCGCTGGCGCTGGCCACCGGAAAGCTCGCTGATTTTCGTACTGGCAAAGTTCCCCATATCGAGGCGTTTCAAAGCTTCCCGGGCTTCCCGGCGATCTGCTGCAGAGTACCGGCGCCAGCGCTTGCGCGGATCGAGTTTGCCCATCAGGACCACATCCAGCGCATTAATTGGAAAGCCGCTGTTAATGTGGACATTTTGGGGGACATAACCGATACTCGGTGCGGCTGTCAGGGCCGGTCGATCCATGACTCGAATGGTTCCCCGGTCTGGCTTGAGTAGACCCAGAATCAATTTCAACAGGGTGGTTTTGCCGCCGCCGTTGGGTCCGATCATGGCAATAAAATCACCGCGTGAGATATCCAGGAATACATCCTGGATGACCGGCTCTCCATTGTAGGTAAAACTCACGTTTTCCAAGGTGACCAAAGGTGCTTGCATGGTAAACACTCTCCTCCATGACTACTTTACAGCCGTTTTGAATTTATCGGCTACCATCCGCAAGTTGTCCATCCAGTCTTCAGCCAGCGGATCGGAAAATGCCACCTGGCCGCGGATTTCCCGGGCAATCAGTTTGGCGCTGCGGGCCGAGAATTGCGGCTGAACAAATACAACCCGGATGTTGTTTTCCCGGGCATGTTCGATAAGTTCTTTTAATTGAGCCGGCTTTGGGTTTTTTCCTTCAATTTCAATTGGAACCTGTTCGAGATTGTAGGCCTTGGCAAAATATCCCCAGGAAGGATGGAACACCATGAAGCGCAAACCCTGTTTGCCGGTGAAAACCTGCCTTAAATCAGAATCCAGGCGATCGATATCGGTCGCGAATTTTGCATAGTTGCCGGCATACTCAGCCCGGTGGGAGGGATCGCTTGCCTGAAGAGCATCTCTGATCGTGCCTGCTTGTATCTTGACCAGGGCTGGATCCAGCCAGGTATGCGGGTCGCGTTTGGAATGTTCTACGTGATCATTCTCGGTATGACGCTCAGGGCCCTTGGGTTCCTTTTCATGCTCATCGTCGTGATGTGCATGTTTATCCTCGTGGTGGTGATGCGCCTTCATGTGGATCTTGTCAATGCCTTGGTCGGTATGCACGATTTTCATCCTCGGGTGAGCGGCGGTGATCTTTGGCAGCCATACCCTTTCGAAAGGAACCCCAATGGCAAAATAGAGGCGCGTCTTCGAAAGGACCGCCATCTGCCGCGGCTTGGGCTCATAGGTGTGGGGGTTGGCGTTTGCTGGGACCATGACTTGAACGTCCACAAGGTCCTTGCCAATTTGTTGCACGAAATATTTCTGCGGTGCGATACTGACAAATACCGGCAGTCGATCTTCCGTCAGGCCTACTTTTGGAAAACATACTGTAACTATTGAAAAAATTATAATAATAGCTTGTCGAACGAACATTCTGTACCTCTTGTGTGTTGCCTTTTATAAAATTGGCATCCGTATCCGCATGCCAAGCGCAATTTATTTGGCGAGCCGTGGGGAAGACACAATTTTAAAGGAAAAAATTTTAATTTTAAATAGTTAAGAAAGAAATGCACGAATGCGCCCTTGGGCTCTATGCAAATATATTGCATTTAAACGGGATGTGCAACCCCCGTGGTAAGGCCGGCTCTAACCGCATCTGGACGGTTTGACCCGCCATGTGATAGATGTTCAACACCCAATCACCTTACAATCATAAGGATCACACTTCATGAAACGAATCAAATTGGTATCCTGGAATGTAAACGGCCTGCGGGCAGCCGTGAAAAAGGACTTCTTCGCATCTCTGGAAAAGCTCGACGCCGACGTCATCGGCCTGCAGGAAACGAAACTGCAGGCGGACCAACGTACAAAAGCAATGCGTGACCTGGAAGGTTATGCGGCCCACTGGGCCTATGCCACGGTAAAAAAGGGCTATAGCGGTACCGCAATCTACACCCGGATACCCGGCAAGTCAGTCAAAACCGGTATCGGGATCGACCGCTACGATGATGAGGGGCGGATCGTTGAAATCGATCTCGGTGATTTCATCTTCTTCAACATCTATTTTCCCAACGGCCAGATGAGTGACGAACGCCTGGCCTATAAACTGGATTTCTATAAAGAATTTTTTGCTTACACCGATAACCTCAGAGACCAGGGGCGCAGCTTGGTCATCGCCGGAGACTACAACACCGCCCACAACGAGATCGACCTGAAAAACCCCAAGGCCAATGAAAAGCGGTCCGGCTTTTTACGGATCGAGCGGGATTGGCTGGACGATATCATTGACCGGGGATACGTGGACACCTTCCGCCACTTCAATCCGGATGCAGTCAAATATTCCTGGTGGTCCTACAGGTTCAATGCCCGCTCACGCGACGCAGGCTGGCGGATCGACTACTTCTTCGTCACACAGGATATCATCGACAAAGGGTGGGTGGTCGATACGTTCATCGACAACGAGATTTTCGGGTCGGATCATTGTCCGGTGGGGTTGGTTTTGGAGTTACCCTAACCATATCGGGCGACTCAGAATATTGGTGCTAAGAACACCTGATACCAAAATTGGCGGTCTCTTCTCATGTCCTTGTCATTTTGAGGAGCAAAGCGACGAAGAATCCCTCCCGTTGAAAGGCAACTTCAGGTTGTGGGAACGCTTCGTTTCGCTCAGAATGACAGGGAATAAAAATAGAATAACAGGGCGTGAAAGCTGAATGAAAGGTACTGAAAAATGCTTACAGTACCTTTGTATTAAGGCATCCTATTCGTCCGCAGGTTCCACCGAAAACCCCGGCGGCAAATCATCAAACGTGCCTGAGTCCACGGTGTACCCGCCTTCTTTTTTCTCATCTAGCGCCAGGTCGAAACCCCTGGTTTTCCCTTCCTCGAGATAGGACCCGCGCGCCAGGCGTACTTCCTGGTAGGCGGTTACGATGATGGCCGCTTCATTTTTTACCGGACAATGGAATTCACAATAGCCGCACCCGGAACACATGTGCTCCCTCACAATCGGCACCGGGACCGGCTTGTCCTTGCGTTTGATGAATTTGACGGCATCGTATGGACAGACTTCATCGCACACCATGCACTTGCGGTCATGCTCCCAGGCGATGCACTTGTGCTGCAGGATAACCGCCGTGCCGGTTTTCGCCCAGAGGCGCTCTTTTTTCTCCAATTCCCGGATGGCCTCGGTAGGGCACACCTGGGCGCAGCGATTGCAATGGGGGTCGCAGGGCGCATGGTCGGGTACCACCACCGGGCTGAACAGCCCGATGAAACCGGCCTCGAACCAGATGGGCTGGAGGGTATTGGTGGGGCAGGCCGCCATGCATTCGCCGCAGCGAATACAGCGGGCGATAAGATCGGCCTCCGGCAGGGCTCCCGGGGGGCGAATCAGGCGGTCGGGCACCACGCGACCGGCTTTGCGGGTTTCCAGCGGTGTGTCGATGCCTGTCAGGGACAGCAGCGCCGTGCCGGCGCCGGTGGTTCCGGCCAGCAGAACTTCACGGCGGCCGTTTGAAAACGGAACGGCCGGATGCGGTAACTCCATCTGCCCGGGTGAATACCGGATGGCGTCTACCGGACAGACTGCCTGGCAGGTCTGGCAGAGCACGCATTCGCGGTGACGGGTTTCCCGGCCCTCACCGGTAATCGCATCCATTTTACATTTACGCTGGCAGGTGCCGCATTCGGTACATTCATCGGAAACCCTGCGCCGGTACAGCGGTTTGCCGGAAACCAGGGCCAGGATTGCACCCGATGGGCACAGGTACCGGCACCAGAAGCGCGGGGCCAACAGGCCGAAGCCGAACAGCAATGCAAAGAAGGTGATTATGAATCCGGTGGTGGCAAACCCGACCGGCCGCCCTCCCAGTGCAAACAAGATATTCGTGTCAAAAACCTCCGCAGCCGATTGGACCAGGACATTTGACCACTGCAGCAGCAGGGCGATCACAGGGTAGATGACCAGCGCATAGAATCTTGTTATCAAAGACAGGGGTGCTGCTATGAAAATGAAAGAAACGCTCAGCAGGGCGGCACCGGCCAGGAAGGCAAGCACCAGGTACTTAAAATCCGGAAGTTGCCGGCGGTTCATCTTGCGGCGTTTAGCCTGCAAGATCGTATCACCGGCATCCAGGGTAACGCCCATGGGGCAGAGCCAGCCGCAGAAAAAACGTCCCAGTACCAGGCTGGCCAGAATGATGACCAGGCCCGGGAGCAGGGCCGTCAGCCAAACGCGGCCGCTGAGCAGGGTGCCGAGGAAAACCAGCGGGTCCAGCTGTATCCAGATTTTGAGCAGACCGGTTTGGTTCGATCCGAGAAACGCCAGCACAATCAACAGCAGAAACGAGATCAGGGACAGGATCTGGATTGTGCGGCGCAGCCACATCAGACCGACAGCCTCCGGGTATTGAGGTTCTCGATATCCAAACGGCCAAGGCCGCGCTTGTGCGCCAGGCGGATATGGTTGACCTGGGATGGTTTGAAGCGGCGCCCATACCATTCGAACATGGAAACACACGTGGCGTCCGCGGCAACCATGTCGCCAGAGGCGATCACCGTGTCCTCTCGAATGACCTTGCCGGGGCCTTGCGGCCCACCCGTGGACAGTACCCGGCTGGCGTCAATCACGGACAGGTCGGCCTTCAGTACCGTACAGAGATCGACGATGCTGGTATCCAGGTCATAGCGGCCGTGGAAGACGCCCCGATCGTAGATAAGTCCCATCATCCCTTTCATGGAGAGGCTGACCCCGGCCGAGCTGTGGCTTTTAGCTGTCGGGGCGGCGATGAGGACATCGCTTTTTAAAACAACCTTCATGATATCCGTACGGGGAATATCTTTTGCATTCGGGATGACGACTTCCTTATAAAGGTGCGGGTTGGTGATAGCCCTGACCATGTCCGGATCTACAGACGCGCAGGCATCCTGGATGCCGCTCATTTTCAAGCTGGCATCGGCCATATGCAGGACATTGTCCGGGATCAGGATGCTGGCCGCCCCCGCCTCCCGGCACATGATGGCCAACTCGCGCACCACTTCGGGGCTGGTGTTGGTACCGGTGGCCGGTGGACGCGCAAAGGACATATTGGGTTTGATAATAACCCGGTTGCCGGGTTTGACAAACTGCTGCATGCCGCCCAGCATTTCCACGGCTGCGCGGGTGGCGGCAGCCCGGTCACCTTTGACCACGGCTATATCGGGGGTTGTTCCCGCCCGGCTTGCTTGCGGCAGTAACAGCCCGCCACCGCCGGCAGCCAGCCACAACATGCCCTGGAACTGATATTTTATAAAGTCTCTGCGATTCATGGGGGCCTCCTGCATGAAACCGATTTTCACCAGATGCTGCCTATATGGCCGGGTGTCGGCAGCCATAATTCATACTATGCAAGCGCCGGGAGGATCTGTCAACAACTCGCGTGCCTAAGGCCCGCTGAAAACTTGCATGTTCCCGGCGAGTATTGTAACGTGAAAAGCGGTTTTCGTACCGGTTTCAAACACGCGCAATCTGCGGCTCGACGGATACACGGCTTTACTCCACCTCAGCTCCAAGCACCTTTCTGGAAACCGGCCCTGAAATCATCATCTGTTCCCATAAGCACCTGCTTACCGTGTACACGTAGACTGCAAGGTGGCCGCATGGATGCACAGAACGCTGTATTTCTGACCCGGGAAGAAGCTGTCGATGCCATTCGATTGGATTTGCAGCAGTATGGCGCGCAGACCGATCTGTTGTGCGATCTGTATCCGGTTGTAATGGGGGACGGGGCAATCGCGGTGCCGGATATGGACCACCAGCGGGCTTGGATCAAGCACAAAACCTGCGGACCCATGCGTCCGATCAGCAGCGCGGCACTGGCGGACACGCTATTTGAAAAAATGGCCCGGCAGGACATACCGGCCGAACGCCTGGCCGAATATTGCCGCGGGGTATTCAAAGCGCCGGCCGTGGCCGGGATGGACCGCCGATCCCGGGAGGAAGGCATCTGGGTTGAGACCGATATGGACGGATATGCATGCCGGCAATGCGCCCAATGCTGCCTCAAACTGGATTACCACACGGAATGTACAGCGGCCGACTACCGGCGCTGGCAGGCCGCCGGCCGGGATGATATCCTGCGCTGGGTGCGGCTTGTTCCCGGAAAAAGCAATGGCCCGGCCTACCGCATATGGGTTGCTCCCGGTACGGAAGAACCGGTCCGCGTCTGCCCGTTCCTGGCAAACGATAACGGAAGTGAAAAACGATCCTGTGCCATCCATGCCGTGAAACCGGAAATCTGCCGTCTTTACCCCTTCACCCGCAAGCATGCCTTGATGACTGGCTGTTTTGGATTCGATTCCTGATCCTGCAATCCGCCCTTCCACTTATAGGCCTTGCAAAATTATCATTTAAGATTATGATGGCGCCCGATTGCAGCGACAGCCGCTGCTGTATGTTGAACCTATAGAAGACAACGAGCGTATTATGTTTGAACCGGCATTTCATCAGAATCAATCTGATCGTGACAGCGCCCTTTGGTTCATTATCCGGGACGGCCTGCTGCTGGTAAAGAAAAACTGCCGGCCGGCCGCAGTTCCCCGGGGGAGCCAGTTGGAAGACCTCCTGCCGCTGTGCGACCATGTCCAGCTGCTGGGCCACCTTGACGGCCGGGCCTGCTTTGCCGCCGGGCCGCCGGAAGATTTTCAGCCGACCGCGGACAAGCAGGATGAACGTGCCAAAATCTGCCAACAGTGCGGCCTGGTCAATTATCCGCGGGTATCACCGGCTATCATCGTGGCGGTTATTAAAGACGATCAAATTTTACTGGCCCGTTCCGGCCGTTTTCCCGGCGGGTTCTTCAGTGTCCTGGCCGGCTTCGTGGAACCCGGCGAAAGTCTGGAAGCCTGCGTGAAAAGAGAAGTTTTTGAAGAGACCGGCATCGCAGTGCAGAACATCCGGTATTTCGGCAGCCAGCCCTGGCCGTTTCCCGACTCGCTCATGGTGGGCTTCACGGCCGAATATGCCGGCGGCGACATTCAAATCGACGGTCGTGAAATCGTAGCGGCCGATTGGTATTCCAGGGACAACCTGCCGAATATACCCCCGGGAATCAGCATCGCCCGGCAGTTGATCGACTGGTTTGCAGAAAAGGTACGGTGATGAAATTTAGAACCCTGACAACGCAACAGGCCGAAAGCAGACATCCGGACTGCTACCTGGAGCTGAAAATGCGTACCAACAGTGACGGCATCCCCGAGCACGAGGCCCAGCCGGGCGCCGCGATGCCGGCAATCTTTGTCTGGTCCAGCCGGACCGCCGCCGCCGGTGATGAGGCGCAGTGTGTGGCCATCTATTGGCTGGATGAAAGGTGAAAACCCCGGATCTAAGTTCCCAGCCTTCCCCATGGTAAAAAAGACCTCCCCATATTTAGAACCCGTCTCAATATAAGGATTTTGAGATGGGTTCTAGTCACGGGTCAGCTGCCGATAGCGGATTCGGCGCGGGATTTCGGCATCCTTGCCCAGTCGTTTTTTCCGGTCAGCTTCGTAATCGGAATAGTTGCCTTCGAACCAAACCACCTGGCTGTCTCCTTCGAAAGCCAGGATGTGGGTGGCGATACGATCCAGGAACCAGCGGTCGTGGCTGATAATGACCGCGCAGCCGCCGAAATTTTCCAGGGCCTCTTCGAGGGCGCGCATGGTGTTGACATCCAGGTCATTGGTGGGCTCGTCCAGCAGGATGACATTGGCGCCCTGCTTGAGCATCATGGCAATGTGAACCCGGTTGCGCTCGCCCCCGGACAACCGCCCAACTTTTTTCTGCTGGTCGGACCCGGTGAAATTAAAGCGGGCCACATAGGCCCGCGAGTTAATGGAGCGTCCTCCCATGTCAAGGGTGTCCTGCCCGCCGGAGATCGTTTCCCATATATTTATGTCCGGTTCCAGGGCGTCCCGGCTCTGATCCACGTATGCCAGCTGAACTGTTTCGCCGATACGCAGGCCGCCGCTGTCGGGGGCGTCCCGGCCGGTAATCATGTTAAAGAGGGTTGTCTTGCCGGCGCCGTTGGGACCGATAACCCCGACAATTCCCCCCGGCGGCAGGGAAAAAGACATATTTTCCACCAGCAGGCGTTCACCAAAAGCTTTGGACACATCTTGGGCTTCCACCACCATCTTGCCCAGCCGGGGGCCCGGGGGAATATAAATCTCCAGGTCCCGTTCACCCCGGCTGCCGTCCTGGGCCAGCAGTTTTTCATACGAACTGATGCGGGCTTTGGATTTGGTCTGGCGAGCCTTGGGCGACATGCGGATCCACTCCAGTTCGCGCTGCAGGGTCTTTTGGCGCTGGCTTTCGCTTTTCTCTTCCTGGCGCAAACGCTCCTGTTTCTGTTCCAGCCAGGAGGAGTAGTTGCCTTTCCAGGGAATTCCCCTCCCGCGATCGAGTTCCAGTATCCAGCCGGCCACATTGTCTAAAAAGTAGCGGTCGTGCGTGACGGCGATAATGGTACCGGCGTATTGCTGCAGGTGATGTTCGAGCCAGGCCACGGTTTCCGCATCCAAATGGTTGGTGGGTTCATCCAGCAGGAGGATGTCGGGTTTTTGCAGGAGCAGCCGGCAGAGGGCGACCCGGCGGCGTTCTCCCCCGGAGAGTACTTTCACCGGTGTGTCACCATCCGGGCAGCGCAGGGCGCCCATGGCCATTTCCAGGCGGGAGTCCAGATCCCACGCATCGGCGGCATCCAGCTTTTCCTGCACCTGCCCCTGGCGTTCTATAAGGGCATCCATTTCATCGCCGGACATGGGTTCGGCAAATTTTTCATTTATCGTGTTGAACTCCTCAAGCAGGTCCACTGTTTCCTGGACCCCCTGGGCAACGATGTCGCGCACCGTTTTAGCATCATCCAGTTCGGGTTCCTGTTCGAGAAACCCAACTGTATATCCCTTGGAGAGGATCAGTTCGCCATTGAATTCCTGATCCACGCCGGCCATTATCCTGAGAAGCGAGCTTTTACCGGCACCATTCAAACCCAGAACACCGATCTTGGCACCGTAAAAGTATGAGAGTGAAATATCTTCCAGAACAGGTCGCTGGTTATAGTACTTGCTAACCTGAATCATGGAGCAAATGACTTTATCCGGCTGTTGACTCATGTGGTTATCCTCCGCTTGCAGTCGGCGATTGGTTCACGATCTGGCAATCCTGATCCGTATTATCTTTGGGCAATGGCCTTTTGTAAAGGAAATTAGGATTAGGTTAAAAGCGGGTTGTGGATTGCACAACCTTATCAAATCATTTAAGCTGCATTGTTGATAATCCAGCCGAAAACATGGGTTTGACACGCGGTGATTAGGCGTTACGTTTCAGGATGCCTGCCGAGGTGAAATCAAACGCGATCCGTGCCCCCGGATACGCGGCTGCCGGCCGGCTTAGGTTTGGTACCGGGCGATCAGGAACAGTACATTAAGTTGCTATAAGGTGGAGAATTAAATGCTGAAAGCGGTATTGCTGGATCTGGACAATACACTGATTCTGTATGACGAATTGAAATATTACACAGCGTACTTCAAGAAGCTCAATCAATATTTTGATGACGAGTTTGACCCGGCCGATCTTAGAGAGCGGGTGATCAACGGTACTATGGTGCTGCGGCACAACCGCGGCCTGAAGAATAATCTGCAGCATTTTCTGGAAGTATTTGCACACGAGCGCGAAGTCGAGATCCCGAAGCTTTGGAAGCGGTTTATGGCCTTTTACCAGGAAGCTTACGACGACATAACGGTAACCGTAAGCGTACCGGAGGGGCTGCACCCGGTGATCGACCAGCTGCGGCACTCCGATTTGAAGCTGGTCATTGCGTCCAATCCGATTTTCCCGGTTATAGCCCAGGAGAAAAGGCTGCGTTGGGGCGGATTGGAACCGGCCTGGTTCGACCTCTTTACGCACATAGAGAACATGCGTTTCGTAAAGCTGGCCATTGACTATTTCCAACAGACCTGCGAATTGATCGGGGAGGCGCCCACCGACTGCCTGATGGTAGGGAACGATCCGGTCAATGACATGGCTGCTGCTCAAGCCGGCCTCAGGACATACCGCACAACCGATGCCGAGGTGGTCGACTACGCCTCCCTGACCCTTACGGATGAGCAGCGCCAAAAAGGGCCCCGGGAAATTCCGTCTCCTGATTTCGAAGGCCCTTTTTCCGGGGTTGCCAAGGTGGTTCAGTCGCTGGTTGAGGGCAATCTTTCCGAATTGCGCGTACCGGCATCGATTGAAAAATGACCCAAAAGGTACAAAATCAAACCGTCCTGATTCTGGGGGCGACGGGATTGGTCGGCAGCCGCTGTCTGCCGCTTTTTCTGGCGCACGAACATTTTTCCCAGGTCGTCACCCTGACCCGCAAGCCGCTGGATGTCAAGCCGGCCCAGAGTGGTTACCGCAACCATGTCGTCAATTTCGACCGCCCCGAGAGCTATCGCAACAAGGTGGCTGCGGATGTGGTGGTTTGCGCCCTGGGCACCACCATAAAAATAGCCGGGCGTCGTGAAAATTTTCGGCGGGTTGATTTTGACTATCCCCTGGCCCTGTCCCAGGCGGCCCTTGCGGCCGGTGCCCGCCATTTCCTGCTGGTTTCGGCCAAAGGAGCGGATGCAAACTCAAGGTTTTTCTACAGCCGGGTAAAGGGTCAGCTGGAAACGGCCTTGATCGAGCTGGGCTACAAGCGGCTGAGTATCTTCCGGCCGTCACTGCTCAAAGGCAAGCGGCACGAGTTTCGTTTAGGCGAGGAAGTGGGCAATTTTTTAGCCGGTGCCCTGTCATTCGCCATTCCCGTCAATTGGCGGCCGACCCCGGTCGACCGGTTGGCGGCGACCATCCTGGCCGCAGCACTGGACAGGGCGCCGGGAAATATAATTTACGAATCCGGACCGATCCTAACCGGGGCCGCTGTGGAGTCCAGCGCATGATCGTGGTCACCCCCGAAATAGCGCTTGCGCCCCAGGAGGTTCGCTTTGAGTTTATCCGGGCTTCAGGGCCGGGCGGACAAAACGTCAACAAGGTGGCCACGGCCGTCCAACTGCGCTTTGACCTGCAGGGCAGCCCTTCCCTGCCGCCGGAAGTCAAACGCCGGCTGCGCAAGTTGGCTGGAAAGAAGGTGTCGACCGACGGCATCCTTATTATTCAGGCGTCACGGTTTAAAAGCCAGGATCAAAATCGACAGGATGCCCTGGAGCGGCTGCTGCAGTTGATTCGGCAGGCAAGCGTGAAGCCCAAACAGCGAATTAAAACCAAACCGTCCCGGAAGTCAAAAATGCGGCGACTGGAAGCCAAACGCCAGCGCAGTCACCTGAAGCAAAACCGGCGGTCGGTAAAGTATAACGACGGCTGAAGCCGACGGTTTGATAGCTTGGCGGTTGACAGTCCCGCGAAAAACACAGTAGATTTACCCCTCACACCCGACGCGGCGATTTTCAGGGTCGCCAGGATTCCATCAATTGCAATACAGGGAGGATGTTATGGCGTGGTTTCTCTTTCTGATGAGCATCATTTATATCGCGTTAGGCTGTTCGTTTATCCTGGCTCCGGTGGAGACCAAGGAAAATATGCGCTTGTTGACGGAGAAGTTGGATCGTAAGGTCTGGGCTGCAGCGGCAGGTATAGCGGGTGTTCTATTCCTTTTTTCATACACCGCGTCCAGCCATCCCTGGATAATCATCCTGGTGGGGATTCTGGCCCTGGTCAAAGGGGGCGTCTTTTTCGTGAACCCCGGCGGCATCTATGAAAAAACGACCCAGTGGTATTACGGAGAACTCACCGAGGAAACGGTTCGGATTCACGGGATTGCAGCACTGATCCTGGGGACCGCCATTTTCTGTTGGACGGTTTAATAGAGGAGGGGATCATTGAAATTCATTGGCATCCTGGTCTGTGTGCTGGGCAGTCTGGCAGCAATCGCGTTTCCACCGTACGCCCTTCCAGGTGGTGTAGGTGGTTTGAAGTGGGGTTTCATCAACGGCGATATTATCGCCATGTTCGGCAAAAGCATCAAGGTGTATGAGCACCTCGATTACAAAACCCTGTTCATTGAGTTGGCCATCATCAATGCTTTGGGGCTGGGGATTGTCATAGGCGCCGGTTTCAAAAAATAGACCGGTGTCTCGGCTCTAAAAGTCCTCCAAATACACCTCTCCCCTTAGAACCCGGGCGTAGGCGGCGCCGAGGGCGGCCATAAAAGCGCCATGGACGTCTGCCGCCGCAATTGTGCGTCCGGCAAATTCCAGGTCCCGGGTGGTACACGCATCCTGGACAACCGTGCAGGTGAAACCCAGGTCGGCCGCGGCCCGGACGGTGGCGTCGATGCACATGTGGCTCATTGCCCCTCAGACAACCAGGTCCGTAACAGCTGCCAGCCGCAGACGTTCCTCCAGGTTTGTTTCTCGAAAACTGTTGGGAAAATTTTTTTCAATGACCCCCTCCCCGCCCTTCGGCTGAACGCTGGCATGAATCTGGGCCCCCTCGGAGTCCGGTAGAAAAAAGGAAGCCCCGGCACCCAGGGACAGGTGACGCACATGGAAGACCGGTCGACCTTGTTCCCGAAATGCGTTCAGCAGTCTGGCCGCGCACCGGCCGGCCTTTTCCGGCTGGGCCAGTTCCATTTTGCCGCCGGGGAAATAGTCGTTCTGGATATCAACCAGCAATAAGCCTGTTGTCATTTTGCCCCCCTGCTAGATCCATTCCAGATCTGTTTTGGTCAGGTCCCCGCCCGCATCCCCGGTATTCAGGGTGCCGGCCGGCTCGATCAACAAGATTTTGCATTCCTCTTCGGCACATGGTTTGTGTTCCACACCTTTGGGAATAACCACCATCTCACCGGCCTGCAGGTGCAGGGACTTATCCCGCAGATCAATGCGGTAGTCACCTTCAATAACCACGAACACCTCATCGGTCTCAGGATGGCTGTGCCAGACAAAATCACCATAGGATCGCACCAGTTTGAAATGATAGTCGTTCATGGCACCGATGATTTTATACTCCAGCCGTTCATGGAATTTAGAAAATTTTTCCTGGAAGTTGATGACTTGAATGTCCATTGGGCCCGCCTTTTCTTGAATGATATCCATCTTTAAAATTGAAAAACCCCGCCGGTGACGGCGGGGTTCCCTGTTTAATCCGTTCTTGTTCAGATGCCGGGTTCTATCCGAGATGCTCCAGGATGATCCTAAGCGCCCTTCTCAGGGGCTCCGCCGCTCCCCACAGAAGTTGGTCGCCCACGGTAAAAGCGGTCAGGTATTCCGGCCCCAGGTTGAGTTTGCGTACACGGCCCACCGGAATGGTCAGGTTGCCGGATACCGTCGCCGGCGACAGCTCCCGCAACGTGCTCTCTTTGTCATTGGGTACAATCTTAACCCAGTCATTTTGAGAACGGATCATCGTTTCGATATCGTCCAGGGGGACATCCTTCTTAAGCTTGATGGTGAATGCCTGGCTGTGGCAGCGCATGGTACCGATGCGCACGCACTGGCCGTCCACCATAACGGGGTCGTTACCCCGTCCCAGAATCTTGTTGGTTTCCACCAGGCCTTTCCACTCCTCCTTGGTCTGGCCGTAGTCCATGGGTTTGTCAATCCAGGGGATCAAGCTGCCGGCCAGCGGGGCGCCGAAATAGTCGATCGGGAAACCGTCGCTGTTCAAGGTGGTGGTGACCTTTTGGTCCAGCTCCAGAATGGCGGCAGCCGGATTGTCCAATTGCTCTGCGGCGGCCAGGCCCAGTGTTCGCATCTGGGTGATGAGTTCCCGCATGTTGTTGGCACCGGCTCCGGAGGATGCCTGGTAGGTCATGGTGGTAACCCATTCAACAACATCCTGCTCGAAAAGCCCGGCCAGGGCCATGAGCATCAGTGAAACCGTGCAGTTGCCGCCGATATAATCTTTGATACCGCTGGCCAGGGCCTGGTCAATCACCTTGCGATTGACCGGATCAAGGACGATGACACTGCTGTCCGCCATGCGCAGGGTGGAGGCTGCGTCTATCCAGTAGCCTTCCCAGCCTGATTGCCGCAACTCGGTATAGGCTTTTTCGGTATAACCGCCGCCCTGACAGGAAACGACCACGTCCATTGAGGTCAGCTTTTCAATATTGTAGGCGTCTTCGAGGAGCGGGATGTCCCGGCCGATGGACGGTCCCCTCTGGCCAACCTGCGAGGTGGTGAAAAATAGCGGTTCGAAACCATTGAAGTCATTCTCGGCCAGCATCCGCTCCATCAGGACCGAGCCGACCATACCCCGCCAACCTACAAAACCCACGTTCAACATTTGAAGCTACCTCCCCAACATGAATAGTTCGATTCAAGTATGAACGTATTCCAATAAGTTGCCTGAAATTGGTTGTCAAGGCAATTTGCAAAAACCGCATGATTGGGATAGTAAAGAAGCTTTGAGGCTATCTCAAAAATGTCTTTTGACCCAATCTCGGCGTTGGGCGCTCGGTTCCGGCACGGAGTGAAGCTTAAGCGCTATCCTCGAAATACTTGAGTATTCCTCCGGTTGCGACCCACAATCGAGGAATACAATAGAGGGAAGTCCCGCAACGCGGGGGAACCTCGAGGCCGCCTTGACCTTGAGCCAAAATCCAATTTTTGAGATAGCCTCTAGTTGCATCAATGCCTTGAGATCGGACAATTAAATTCTATGCAAGAAGAACTGGAAACCATTACTATACCCAAAGAAGACGCCGTATTCTGGCTGGATGCCGAGGGGCGCTGGCACAATGAACACGGCCCGTTTGAGCACACCAAGGTCAGTGCATACTTTCACACCTGTATACAGCATGATGCCGACGGCTACTATGTGGGCCAGCAAAGAGATGCAGTGTATGAAAAGGTTTATTTTCGCCACGAGGACACGGCGCTGTTTGTCTTCGGTGTGGAAGACCGCGGCACCGAGACAATCCTGCGTTTGAACACGGGTCACAAGATCGACCTGAATCCGGAAGACCTGTATGTGCAAGACGACCGCCTGTATACCCAGACTGAATTTGGCCCGGCCCGCTTCAATCAGAAATGTTTGCTCCAGATTGCCGATCGAATTGAGGAGCACAGCAATGATCTTTATATCAGAATGGGGGATAACCGCTTTAAAATATCCGGAAAATTATAATCGAATCCAGCTATCGACAATAAACCCCTTCTGCCGCGGGCACGACAGCCCCGGCTCCGCACCCCAAAAGCCTTTGACGGATCGAAAGCATTGCTATAAAATGAGAGCATACCTGCTGACTATCTGATCCTTTCGCGGCTCGATGCGTTCAGCGCCTATCCAACTTTCGCTTCTTCACGCCTCCATTTCAACTCGGCTCCATTGAACCAAGACAGAGATTGCGGACGAACCGCGCTTGTGTCCGACGATGGTGCGAGAATGTTTAAACCCATTCACAGAAAGGAGGCTATCATGGAAGAGCATGCCCTTCACTACGATACGATTATCCGGCTGACAGAGGCAATATCACATTGCAAAGACCCGGAGGAAGTTGCCCTGATTACGGCGGAGAGCGTAAAATCGGCCTTCAAGGCCAAAGGCTGTTCAGTCTTTCTCGTGGACCGGGCCACCCGCGAACTGGGACTGGTAGCCTCGTTCGGCTTGAGTGACGAGTACCTGAACAAGGGCCCGATTCATTTTATGCAATCCATCAAGGAGGCCAAAGATGCCGTGCCCATCGCTATCTACGATGTGATGGATGATCCCCGGATTGAATATCCCCAGGAGGCTGCCAAGGAGGGCATCTCATCGCTGCTGGGGGTGCCCATTATCAGCCATGGTAAGATTATCGGCGCCCTGCGGATTTACACCGCCGAGCCCTGGGAGTTTTCAACGAGCGACATTACCCTGTTCCAGGCCGTTGCCATGATTTGCGGTATGGCCATGGAAATGTGCCGCATGCACAAGGGCTACAAGACCAGCATCGAGATTCTTAAAAACATGCGCGATCAGGCGGCCTGAGCCCGGCCCGGGTTGCGGCTTGTCGGTCACAGCTCTTTAGGCGGCGGGATGGGGCTCAGGTACATCCCGCCGTTCAAAGTAGGCGTGGGTTTTCGATGACCGCCTGCGGCGGTCGAATCCGCTTCTCCTCTTCCAGCTCGTTCTGCGTTCCTGCCCTGGCGGGGCGGAGACCAGGACCCGTCGGTCCTTGATTCGCCGGCGCCCCCCACAATCCTCACGGAAGCCAAAGATGTTGGGTTGGGTCATGTCAGGCACCTCGACATCGAATAAAGTTTATAATTTGCCGGTGCAAGGTTTGATCGGTCGCAAGCGCGAACAGGGAAGCTTATAGCCGGGTCGGGCAGGTCGTTCGGGGCCATCCTTTATGCGTTCTGATAACCCATAGTATGGCCACTATTTTTCCCATGTCAAAAACGGCAGCCGGTAAAAACCCGTCCCGATCCGCCCCAGGGACCAACCCAGGGCAAAACCTTTCATCAGGGTGTATCTGACCGGTTTAAAAGTGAGGGCCCAGTGGCCCAGATCGGGCCAGCGATAGAACCAGGCGGCTGAGAGCCCCCCCACAAGCAGGTCAAAACGAATGCCCCCCAGCAGACGATCATATTGTAACCCCGCCGGTGTGCCGTTAGCATGCGCAGACACGATGGCCCGGGCCGCGAGTTGTCCGCTTCGCACGGCGTTATAAAGGCCTTCACCGAGAAGCGGGTCCACCAGGCCGGCGGCGTCACCGGCGAGAAGAATGCGCCGGCCGCGCGGCCGGTAGCGCCAGCCGCCCATGCCCATGGCCTGCCCGGCAAGGTGGTGCAGGTCCGTGCGACCAAGTTTGCGGCGGGCATATGCATAAAGGTGGCGTTTTTTTAACACGAC
>Ga0126327_10000061_pt1 | contig 32781 bp, 23 predicted proteins | sample InaspJWI30metaG_FD_101392 | JGI IMG/M metagenome (GOLD analysis project Ga0126327, IMG submission 101392) | Marine gutless worms symbiont microbial communities from Oahu, Hawaii - Inanidrilus sp. 1 OAHU.JWI-30 metaG | ecosystem: Host-associated > Annelida > Digestive system > Unclassified... | reverse complement strand
AGCAACCGGTTGCTCAACTCCAGGTGGGACACCAGACCGGGTTTGCCCCGGTACTGGCTTGAACTTGCCGGAGGAGCTGTAAATTCCGGGGCGCTGCGGCCGGTGGTCTCGACGGAAGCTCCTTCCTGGCATAGGCATATCTGGCTGAGATCCGGGACAATTTTGCTTTTCGTTCTCAAAGGACCCTCGGCCGAGGCTCCGATGCGCCCTTTTCGCAGGGCAATTCGTTCAAGCAGGACCGTGATATCATCAGAAGGGTGCCTGGATGCCAGGGTAGCCATCAGGATAGCCGCCTGGCCATCCATTCCCCAGTCGTTCAGCATTCGATTCAGCCTGTCCGAATCTAATTCCTCCGGGCCGCTCCCGGCCGGATAATCAGTACTCGTGAGGCCTTCGCCTGACTGCCCCGTTTCGGCACTGCGAGCCGTTTCTACGCTCAACAGACGCTGCCGGATAGCCTCTTCCGGAAACTTGATCTCAAGATCCGGGCTGCCCCGGCAGGCCAGGGCTTTAACACGCTTGAACCCCAACACCGCGCCCATCCCGGTTCGGCCGGCACTGTTTCCAGCACCATCCACGATGGTTGCGAAGCGCACGCGATTCTCACCGGCCGGCCCGATGGCTATCGTTTTCAGATCAGCATCCCCCTGGGCCTGCCTAAGCGCCTCGCTGGCGTCAAAAACCCCCTCGCCTTTCAGATGCCCGGTATTCAGTATCCGGATATCCCGGTTGTGTACGTCCAGGGTCACCCACCGCCGTGAACGACCGGTAATGACCAGGTGGTCGAATCCGGCCCAGCGCATTTCAGCGGCAAACAAGCCCGACAATGGGGTGGTTTCCAGAAAACCGGTCAGAGGAGATTTTGTGGTGATATACGCCAGCGGGTTGGGGCTTGACAGCGTGCCGCCCAGCAACCCGGCGCTGATCACAACTGCATTGCCAGCGCTGAAAGGGTCGCTGCCGGCGTCGCCGTGCCGGCAAGCCAGGTAGGTTCCGACTCCCCGCCCGCCGACAAAACTGCCACGCCATTTCTCCGGAACCGGTGTGATGTCGACTGTGCGAGTGTCGAGGTCGATAAATGCGATGCTGCGTCCAACGGTCATTTGCACCCCTTTGAAAGCGATTATGGACAACCAGTGGGCGTTCATTATGCTGAACTTTTTGTGTGTCGCCATCCTATAGTTCCAAAACGGGGCTGTCAACAGGAAATTGTTGTCGATTGAATATAATTGGTACACTGGGCGCACTTTTTCCCTTGACATGTGTGTCGGATATGGTAGCTATGGGTTACTTTATTCGTTCATCAGGTTGAACAATGTAGTGCTCAGTTCATCATATTGAACAAATCGACGCTTCTGCAAAAAGGAGACCCAACATGGCTATCGACTCAGGGAAAACGTCAGCAGCCGAAGACCTGCGCAAAACCAGGACCTTCGGCAAGGTCAGGTGTCACAACCCCAGCTGCATGGAACGGCTCGTGCCGGAGCCGGGCGACGAGCATGTCAAATGCCCCACCTGTGGCATGGAGTTTCGCCTGTTCTGGATCAACCCCACCCTGCCCCGTATTCGCGGTCCGGTCTGGGATGTAAATCGTAAACTGGCACAGGAAAGGCTTGCCGCACTCGAAAAAGCAGAAGCTGAAAAAAAAGCCCAAAAAGGAGGCAAGTAACATGGCACTGGACAGGAAAATCGCCTACATCAATCTTTCCACCGGGGAGATCGAAACCAAACCAATCCCGCTGGAAATGCGCAAGAAGTACCTGGGCGGCCGCGGAATGGACGCCTACCTGCTCTACAACCATACCAAAAAGGGCTGTGATCCCCTGGGACCCGACAATGCACTGATCATTTCCGGCGGCTTGCTCACCGCCACGTGCGCCTCGGCCACTGCGCGCACCCACGTTATGGCCAAGTCGCCGCTGACCGGCCTGCTGGGCAGCTGCAACATGGGCGGCTTTTCGCCCCCGAGCTGGCCTGGGCCGGATTTCACCACCTGGTGATCAAGGGGCAGGCCGATAAACCGGTTTATATTTACATCAACAACGGGGAAATCGAAATCCGCGACGCCGCTGCACTCTGGGGCAAAACGACTACCGATACCCAGTGGGCCATCCGGGACGAACTGGACGACCAGGAAGTAAAAAGTCTCGTGATAGGTCCGGCCGGCGAAAACCTGGTTACCTGGGCCAATGTCATGACCGGCATCAAGAACGCCGGCGGCCGCACCGGCATGGGCTGTGTCATGGGCAGCAAGAATCTCAAGGCCGTGGCTGTACGCGGCACCCTGGACATCAAAATCGCCCACCCGGTGGAAGCGTTTGAATACAACAAACGCTTCATCGAGCAGATTACCAGCGCCAAGGTCAACCAGACCCAGGGGACTCTGGGAACGCCGTTTATCTGGGGGGCCACAAACTCATGGGGCGGCGTGCGCACCCGTAACTTCCAATACAACCAGTGTGAAAACGCCGACGACATCGAACCGGAACGCATTGATGAAATCTGCGAGGAAACCATGGGGCCCTACCACATGGCCGGCTGCTTCGGCTGCCAGGTACACTGCCGGGCCCAGCACAAGATCCCCAGCGGCCCCTACAAGGGCCGTTACGACGAAGGCCCGGAATACACGTCCCAGGGCGCTTTTGGCGGAGAACCGGACTGCAAGAGTGCCGAAACCGTGCTGGTGGGCAACCACCTGGTAGATCAGTTCGGCATGGACAACCTGGAGACCGGCAGCATCATATCCTGGGCCATGGAGCTTTACGAGCTGGGCATCATTACTACCAAGGAAACCGAAGGGCTTGATCTGCGCTTCGGCAACGATGCGGCCCTGATCGAAATGATCGAAAATATCTGTTTCCGCAAAGGCTGGCTGGGCGACGTGCTGGCTGACGGGGGCATTCCCGCTTCCGATAAAATCGGAAAGAACTCCTTCGACTACCTGATCCAGGTCAAGGGGATGAGCAACCTGCATTCGGATGAACGCGCCACCCCGGGCCTGGCCCTGAACATCGCCACTGCCTCGCGGGGCAGCGACCACCTGCGCAGCCGGCCGGCCATCGACCTGTATCACCTTCCGGAAAAGGTACTGCGCAAAATCTACAGCAATCCGATCCCCTACGACGGACCGCTCAGCTCGGAGCATACCGAGTATATCGGCAAACCGTGGCAGGTATTCTGGCAGGAAAACTGCTACATGGCCGTGGACTGTCTGGGAATCTGCAAGTATCACACCACCTTTTTGGGGGCCACCCTGCCCAATTTCGAAGATTGGCCGAAGGTCATTTATTACAACACCGGGTTGGAAATGACACCCACCGAGATCTGGGACATCGCGGTGCGCTGCAACACCTTGGAGAGAATGTTCAACCTGCGGGAAGGATTGACCCGCAAAGATCTCAAAAAGGGCGACATGCTCAACCACCGCTATTTTGACGAACCGTGCCGCCGCGGCGCCCTGGACGTTATCGGTAAGAAGATCGACCGCAAGAAATTCGATGGCATGGTCGACGAATTCTACGGTTACAAAGGCCTGGACAAAAAAGGCAACATAAAACCGGCCACCCTCAAGAAACAGGGGCTCGCAAACGAACCGTCCCATTTACTGTGATCTATTCTAAAGGAGAGAACCAATGGATAAAGCGTTAATGATAAATCACGAGAAATGCACGGGCTGTCGGTTGTGCGAGCTGGTATGCGCTGTAAAACATGACGGGGTTTCCAATCCGACCCGCAGCCGGATCAAGGTCATGAAGTGGGAAATGGAAGGCCTGTATATTCCCATGTCCTGCCAGCAGTGCCAGGATGCGCCCTGTGAAAGCGGCTGCCCGGTAGGGGCCATTGCCCGCAACGAAGGCCTCAACCGCGTGGAAGTGGATCACGACGTCTGCATCGGCTGCCGCACTTGCGTTTCGGTCTGCCCTTTCGGCGACATGACCTTTAATGCCATCGACCGCAAGGTGATCAAGTGCGACCTGTGCGACGGCGATCCGCAGTGTGTTCGTTTCTGTGATGTCAAGGCCGTGGAATATGTTCCGGCCACGGATGTCAGCATTGTCAAGAAGAGAGACGCCGCCCTGCGCCTGAAAGAGGCCTCCAAGAAAGCAGACACACTGCAGGCCGATCTTTAAACAACGTTTGCATCGCCGCCCATTAGAAGCAATCTGAAAACATGACCCCGGTTTGTACAACCGGGGTCATGCGGCCTGGCCATCCTACCCGGCCTGTTAACTTTCCGCTGAATCCGCAACTGCCGATTTATCCAGGACCCGCCTGATCTTTTTGGCAATCTCGGTCTTGATGATCGGCTTCATCACGAATCCCTGGAGTCCCATGGCTTCACTTTGTTCCGCGTTGATCTGGTCACTGAACCCGGTACAAAGGATCACCGGCAGATCCTGGCGGATCTTTTTTATCTCCTGAGCCAGCTGAATCCCGGTCTTGTTGGGCATGGTCAGATCCGTAATGACGAGTTCGAAGCGGTCCGGATTGGCCCGAACCGCCTCGAGCGCCTCGACACTTCCGGTCCGCACGGCCACCTTGTATCCCAGCCGGGCGAGCATCTGCTGCACCATCCTGACAATGGCCTCCTCATCATCTACCAGCAGGATGCTCTCGCTGCCGCCCGGTACGGGGACATCCCGCTCACTCGGTGCGTCTTCAACTTTGCGATCGAGCAGGGGCAAGAAAACCTGGACTTCGGTGCCCTGTCCGGGCTCACTCAAAATCCGCATCTCCCCATTGCAGGTCTTGGCGATCCCCTGGACCACGGAAAGCCCCAGCCCCGTTCCCTTTCCGGTCTCTTTGGTCGTAAAATACGGGTTGCAGACTTTCTCCATGATCTCCGGAGGGATACCAATCCCGGTGTCGGAGACAGCGAGACGGGCATAATTCCCGGGAATCAGCGCCGGCATATCTGTCTGTCCGGCCTCCAGGCGAATGGTCTTCAATACTACTTTCAGTTCGCCGCCATCCTTTTCCATGGCATGGAATGCGTTTGTGGCCAGGTTCATGATCACCTGGTGTATCTGGGTGGCATCGGCAATGACCACGCCGCAATCGGGGTCGATGGACTGCCTGAATTTAATCGTTGAGGGAATGGTGGAGCGCAGAAGCTTAAGCACCTCTTTAAGGATTGGCTGCAATTTGATCGGCCGGGCTTCCTGCTCACTCTGCCGGCTGAATGTCAGGATCTGCTGCACCAATTCCTTGGAACGCATGGCGGCCTGGAGAATCTCCTCGACATAGGTCTGCATGTGGCTGTCGGCCGGCAAATCCTCCCGGAGCATTTCCGAGAATCCCACCAGAGGAAACAAGATGTTGTTGAAGTCGTGGGCGATACCCCCTGCCAGCGTGCCGATCGCCTCCATGCGCTGGGCCTGCTGCAGCAGGGTTTCCATCTCCTTGAATTCGGTCACATCACGAAAAACGATTAATTTTGAAATGGAGCCATCCGAGTTCCGGATCGGAGAGTTGGATATTTGGAATGTCTTACTGTCCAGAGGGCTGGAAACTTCGGTAATGACGTATTCCCCGTTCATCACCTGGCTATGGATACACCAATCGCACGGCTCGCTTAACCCGTGCAGCGCCTGGAAACAGGGCTCACCGGTGGCATCCCGGCCGAGGCGCTTGATCATGGCCGGATTCATGTACTCCACTTTTAATTCCGAAGAACAGATATAGGTGGCGTCATCCATTGCTTCCATCATGGTGCGGTATTTCTCTTCGCTTTCGCGCAAAGCGGTGTCGATACGCCGGCGTTCATCTTCCACACCTATGGCCGCGGCCACGATTCCCATGAGCTCCTTGTCCGCTTCGGTGGGTGTAACGTCTTCTTTGAATACGACGCAAAGCGCGCCGATATAAGTGTCGAAAAACTTTACCGCTTTGCCCATGTAGGTCTGCAACCCGAAGGAGCGTACGTTGGGATCCGTGCGGGCGTACTCGGAATCCTGCAAAGCGGAAACGAGCATGACATCCTTGGAACCGTTTTGAATTACATCGTAGCAAATGTGGCCTTTGGGGTTGTCTATGGGATTAAACCCTTCCGGGGTTTGCCACTGGCCCCAGGCCTGCAGTTTCCCGTTGTCCAGGCGGTTATACAGGGCGCAGGTGGCTCCGAGCAGTTCACCGCACAGGGCGGTGAGGCGGTTGATATTCTCGATCGAATCCGGTGTGAACTTGATCAGGCATTCGTTCAGCTTGGCCAGGTTTTCTTCACTTTTCCGCAAGTCCGCCGCCACCAGTTTGCGCTCGGTGATATCACGGGCGTTGACGACAAATCCACCGACAGCCGGATGATCGAGTAACTTTTCACTGATGCCTTCCAGGGCCCGCCAGGAACCATTCCGATGCTGCATCCTGAATTCAGTGGGGACCGAGGGCAGCAAGTTGCGGACGCGTTTTTTAAAACGTTCGCGGATGGCGTCTCTGTCTTCCGGATGAATCAGACCAAATACACTGCGCCCTACCAGGCTCTGAGAATTCCAGCCGAGGATGCGCTCGATGGACGGACTGGCATAGATGAAGTCACCCTCCGGATTTAAAATCGCCACGATGTCGGATGCGTTCTCGATCAGGCTGCGAAAATATTGTTCTTTGCGCTGCAGATTGTGCAGGGAGTCCTGTAATTGGCTCGTCATCCGGTTAAACACTTCTGCCAGCTGCCCGAACTCGTCCTGGGTCCTGACCGGTATGCGCAGGGCCAGGTCCCCCTGCCCGATGCGTTCGGCCCCGTCTGTGAGGGTTTTGAGCGGTCTGGTCAAGTGGCGGGTCCAGAACATCAGGATCACTGCCAGAACGAGCGTACAGGCTGCGCCCAGGCCCAACACGTAAGGGCGAATCCGGTCGGCCAGGCCGTAAATCTCCCTTTCCGGAGCTGTGGCGATAATGAACCACTCCCAGGGGCTGAAGAAATAATAGCGGGCCAGGTTGGAGTCCATTGCGGACGTAAAAACCAATCGTCCCCGGCCATTTTGCAACTCTCGAAACCAGGGCTGGCTGCGCACATCGTGCCCGACCAGATCTTTATCAGGATGCAGGGCGATTTTGCCATCAGCGGTCACCGCGAAAATATAGCCTCCCCGCCCGACCTCGATATCCTCCATACCCGATCCCGCATCCAGCTTGGCCTTTATGATGCTGGCCGGGATCTCCTCCAACCCGTAATTATGCAGAACGGCCACCTGCTCGCGGGCAACACGCATGGCTTCCACCAGGCGGGTCTCCAGCCAGGTATCGGCCAGGTGCGTCAGGGCCATGCGGGAGATGTGGTGGGTGGTAGCAACTGTCGCAAGGGTGAAGACAAGTACCAGCGTCAGGGTAGACAGCAAAAATTTTGCATAGATGTTCATCGGGTGTCCTCTATTTCGTCAAGCAGCCTGCCTGAACTGAAAATTCCGGGATTGATCTATGGCCGTAATGCCCGGAATCGCTTGAATCGAATATGATATGAACTAGTTGCAGAATTAGCACCATTCCTGGAATGAGGCAACCCATATTGAAGCGTGGCCGGCCGCCCCGATTGGCGGGATCTCCGCGGTGCGCCCGTAGACTGTCGGAAATGGGCTTGCTGCAGGCTCAGCCGCCATCGCCGACCACGATAAAAGGAGCCCAAAAGAATGGGTGGGCATAGGTCGCTATGGTTTGACCGGACGATGGATCCTGAAGAGTCTGGCGGTCCAGCAGGTGCAGGATGGATTGCTGCAGGGATTTGGCCCGTGACAAACCAGTCTCCTGCTCCTGGAATTGAAACAAGCCGGTGGTCAGCATTTTGGCGGAGGTTGTCTCCACCGGCCACATGCTGACCAGCAGGGCCCGCGAACCAGCATAAAAGAAGGCCCGCCCGAGACCGGATACGGCTTCGGCCCCGGCTCCCTGAGCGGCGCCCGTGTTGCAGGCGGACAGTACGATCCAGTCGGCGTTCAATTTCAACTCGAGTATTTCATCGGTCGTCAGCAGGCCGTCTTCTCCGTCGCGCGTTACGTCCGGCCCGCTCAAAGCCAGGGCGGGTTGATCCAGTCCATCCAGATCCCCGGCTACCAGACCGTGAGTGGCAAACGCGATGACTTTCCGGTTGGAAAGATCCATCGTCTTCACCCGGCTCTCCATGGCCCGCGCCCCCAGAAAAATATCCCGGCTCGGATCCGCAGCAAGCGTGGCGGCAATTTCGTTGATCTCTTCGGCAGTGTCGGGCAGCCGGTTGAGCATCCCGATATGGCTGGAGACCATGGTGGGGCTGTCCAGGGTATCGCTTTCCGCCACCCGGATACCACGTACCTTCAGGCGGCCGCCGCGGCTGCCCAGGAGGTCGCTATCCACCGGCTGTGCTTGAGTCGCAGCCTGCATCTGCCGGGCATTAAAGTACGGGTCCCCAAAACCGGCAAACATCCTGCGCTCCGGATTCGCGGGCGGCAGTGAACGCAGCGTCACCAGAGAAGATACCGAGGGCAGCCGCGTCAGGGCGTACTTGCGGATCAACCAGGGAACCCTTCGGTAGGCGGCGAACAGCGTTTTTTCACTTTTTGCCAGGGGGACCGGGGCTGTGGGCAGTACCGCAAAGGGAATGGTTCCCAACGGTGCCGCGGCGACAACAATAAGATCTGCGGCGCTTTTCCAGGCGGGCACCACAGGTTCCAGGAGGGTCGTGTACACCTCATGAGCCAACTTCAGATCATAATCCGGGATATCACCCAGGGTCCCCGGCTGCGGCGACAGGGTCTGCCGCAAGCGCATGGTTTTTGCCTTCAGGGCTTCCCTGCCGGTGGGGGCAATTGCAAAGGCGACCGGCTTCTTCGGCGCCAGGCCCCAGACATAGGTCCTGGCTGCAGCCGGATAGATAACCACCAAAGCTTCGGCGGGTTTTAAATACTGGCGCAGTGTTTCAAATCCGGGTACCCGGGGATTTACAAATTCCTCATACCGTGGAAATCGATGTTCAATTTCAGTGAGGATCGCCTTGCGGGCCTGACCCAGTGAGACAATGGAGGCTTGCAGATCGTCAATCACTTCTTGTCCAACCTGATCCGGCGGAGAAGCAAGCAAGTTGGCCAAGATCAACTTGAGCGACTCGATCTGTTTCGATGCGTCCTGCTCCCGGCGCACCAGATCGGCAAGTTCCGGGGTAACGGCCGCCGCCCGGGCGCCGCTGGCCCCAAGCGCCTGTTTCACCAGGCTGCCGTTGATGGATTCACACACCCGGAATATCTCCTCCGGAATATCGGTTTCGGCCGGCTTGCCGGAGGCCTGGGTATAGGCCACGGCCAGCAGATCGATGTAGGCTTCCGCGATTACCTTGATGCGCTGGTTCTTAAGAAAATCCTGGCTGGCACTCCGCTCTTTAAAAAGCACCGGCAAGGCTCTGGAAAAGTCCTGCCTGGCCTGGCCCTGGTTGTTGAGCGCTTTGTGGGCCATGCCTCTTAATCCCAACATCTCGGCTGTCTGGTACTGTCCGTCGCCAAGGTAGGCCTGCAGGTCCTGGTAGGCAGTATCAATGGTCTTCATCGCCTCCCGGGCGCGGCCGGTCATCAACAGCGGAATCATCATGTCAGGATTGCGGGCAACATATTTATTGTAATCGTAGGCGTTGTCAGCCATATCCACTTTGATACCGTCGAGCTGCCGGGCAGCGGCTGGATATTGCTGCCGCGCCACCAGGATCTTCACCAGGTTGCTGCGGGCTGCCCCGACCCAGGCGGCTTCATTGGGCATCCCGGCCTGTTCAAACAGATCGAGGCCTTTGCGAACCAGTTGTTCGGCGTCTTCCAGCCGGCCCTGCATGGCAAGGATCTCCCCCAGGTGAACGATGCTGTCTGCGGTGGTGCCTGATGATTTACCGGTCAAGCCGATAGACTCATTCAACGTATCCCGGGCGCCCATTTCAGCCTCGATCAAGCGACCCTGGTAGGCCAGGTTCATGTCCAGGCGCCCCTTGTTGTGCAGGTACACCATCGGATGCTTTTTAACCTTCAGTTTCAGCAGCCGGGCAGCCTCCCGCCGATGGGGTTCCGCCGCTGCGAACTGGCCGCGCGCATTGTAGAGGGTTGCCTGGATCCGGTGCCTGTCGATCCGCAGCCACTCCTGGCGATTGGGACTGGACGCCCGCAATCTTTTCTTCTCGATAAAGGCAAGCCCTTCGGTGACCGTCCTTTCACAGGCCGCGAGGTCACCCACCCAGGTATAGTAAAGTGCCAGCAGGAAATAGCTGGAACTGCGGCTGGTCGTCTCCATGCTGCGCTTGACATAGTTGATGGCATTGCGAAAATTACCCGCCATCGCTTCCGAGGTACTCAGCAGCCTGAGGGTTGCGGGTGTTTCGCGATACTGGTTGGACAGCCTGAAATCCTCCAGGCTCTGACGATAACGCCCCAGTTCACGCGCCGCCATGCCCCTGGAAAAGTAAAACGGGGCCAGTCTGTCAGGATCTTTCGTATCCGGTGGGACAGCGTCTGCCTGGGCATAAAGGCCGGCAACTGTTTCCTGATCGTATTTGCTCGGCCGGTCCAGCAGTTCTAGGACATCACTCACCCGGCGCGGGGGCATTTCAAAAGATTTGGCGGCCATATCGACCGTTACCTTGCGGGCATCCTCTACCGTCATCTTCTTTTCGACGCAGGCACTGCCGACCAGTAGAATTATTAATATCAAAAGAAGGGAAAATGCGGAGGGATAACGACCTACCCGGAACGACCGTCGGGACGGCCGCTGCAGCAACCTGTTCTCCATGGGCACACCTATTCTCTCTATTTGTTTGTAATATTTGAAACTCTGCCGTGCGAGGACTTCTTTCCTTTTGATCTGTCCTTTATATCAAAATGTGGACTTAGTTTCAATTTAGGTGGCGGGACAGGACTTGCGGGTCGCAATCGGAGGCGCCGGCATTGCTTGAATGTGAAGAAAAATTCGAATATCGCAGCTCGGAATGTTCTCTGGGCGAACGCAGCACTATCCGCCTGCGAGCAGGATGACGATATGGATCTCATCGCCGTCCTGGGTGGCCTTTTGCAGTTCGTCCGGGTAAGCGCTTTCATTGTTGAGATAGATCTCAATGAAGTTCCGCAGCTTCCCTTCTTTATCGAACAGACGCTCCCGCAGGCCTGGATATTGGCGCACCAGGTCGTCGATACACGCCCCGACTGAGGTCCCGTTTACGGCAACGACCTCACGGCCGCCGACAAATTCTCGGTGGGTTTTGTGGAGGTTTATATGAATAGCCATGTTTCTCACTCCCTGCCGCAATCCGGACACTGCGGGTTTTGATTGATTTTAAATTCACTGAAGTCCATAGCCAGGCCGTCATAACGCAGCAGACGGCCGCCCAGCAAACGGCCGGCCCCGGTAAGTGCCTTGACGGCTTCCGCGGCCTGGATCGCGCCGATCACTGCCGGCGTTGCCCCCAGTACCGGAAACTTCCCCGGCTGGGGTTTTCCCCGTACGAGGCAGCCCAGGCAGGCGGTTTTGCCGGGCAGAACTGCCATGACCCGGCCTTCGAAACCGTTTACCGCCCCATGGATCAAGGGAATCTTGAGGGTTAGGGCGGCCTTGTTCAACATCAGGCGGGTCTCAATGTTGTCCAGCGCATCCACGATCAGGTCGCTTCCCTGAACCAGGGCGACCACGTTGGCGGGGGTGATGGTGTCGGCCGAACAGTGAAGTTGAACCCTGGCATTCAGGTGCCCCAGGGTTTCAGCGGCCGATTCGGCCTTGCCCTTGCCGATATCCGGGTCACCATGCAGAATCTGCCGATTCAGGTTGCTCAAAGTAACCGTATCATTGTCGACAATGCGCAGGGTTCCCACTCCGGCAGCCGCCAGGTAGAGTGCCGCCGGCGAACCGAGACCGCCGGCGCCGGCGATAAAGACGACGGCATTTTGCAGCCGGGCCTGCCCCGGCTCCCCGATTTCTGGAATCATGATTTGGCGATCGTAGCGTTCCCGGTCATATTCGGTCAGCATATTCCGACTCCTTTATATTACCTGTATCCTATCAGCAGCCTGTCACCAGCCGGCAGGCTTTCCCGGCGCCGGCTTGACTTGGCAGTGCGGCTGGGTTAAGCAGGCAGCACATGACATCACGCCCCACCAGCACCAGCAATACCAGTACCGGGAAAATGGCCATCATTACCAGCTATTTTACCGGTGAATCCTACGGCCTTTTGGGACCACAGGCCGCCGCCACAATCATAACCGGGCAGACACCCTATGAGTGCGTGGTGGTCACCGTGACCAATGAGGATGAGCCCCGCACGGTTAAAAAGGCCCTCTACCACTATTTTGGATCCCAGAAGCCGCTGGTCGGTTTTTCCTATCTCAGCGGCCGTCCCGACATTTTGGCCCTGGCTGCAGAGCTGAAAACGGAAGGCGCGACAACCCTGCTGGCCGGCCCCCAATCCAACATGGATTTCAGCGGTGAAACCGGCTGCGGTCGGCATCCCCACCGTTTCCAGGGTCTGGCCGACCATTTCAACTTCGCACTGCACGGACCGGCCGAACAGCTGGTACCACTTCTCCAAAATGAGTCTCCGGCCGTCCTGCCGGATATCGCCGGAGTGCACTACCTCGATGGGAACGGCGCGCTGGCTGAAAACCCTGAGGATGACTGGGATCCGACCGTTTTCAGCGGTATTGACTGGTCCAATATATACCGCATTGTTGATGCGCGTCTGGTGCCGATTGACATCACCGCCGCCCAGGTACTGCAACAGATCGGCTGTCCCAGGGCGGCCCGGACGCAGCCGGCGGACATCGACTACCCGGGTTTCCTGGCCCAACCGGGCGAGAAACATGTTCATCTCGACCTGGCCGGCTGCAGCTTCTGCGACGTGGCCACCGACAAGGCCCTGGTTACGGGCCTGCCCCGCGATGCCGTTTTGGACCAGGTGGCGTCCCTTCCCGAAACAGCGGACGGCCGCAAAATCCCGTTCGAATTGATCAACGAGAACCCCCTGCCTGGACTACCGCGCCTGCTGGAGCAGATCCACAACCGGGGTTTGACGATCTCCCGGATCAACCTGACCCTGCGTGCAGACTGGCTCCTGAAGGCCGAACGTCACCTGCAGACTGCCCTGGAAATGGCCCGGGACATGCACCTTCGCATTTTGCTCGCCTCGGTTGGGTTTGAATCCTTCAGCGATGTCCTGCTGCGCAACCTCAACAAGGGGTTGTCGGTTGACACCAACCTGGCGGCCGTGGACTTGATTCGGCGGATGAAAAGCGCATTTCCCCGTGAACTGGGCTATCTCCGGAGCGAGGGCGGCAACCATGGATTCATCCACCCGACCCCCTGGGATACACCGGCCACTGAATCCGAAACAGGCCGCGTCATTGCCAAGCACGATTTAGCCCGGGATATCCTGCCGGATCACAGTACCCCTCTCATCATCCACCATGCATCGGGCCTGGGGGCGTGGATAAGGGCCATCGAGAAACGGGAGAACCTCGAATTCACGCGCCTCGGTGCGATAGTTGCCTGGTGGGATGGGCCTGGTTAAATCTCCTCTCAGGAATTCTCAAAGAACGCAAAACTAAGAACAATTGCATCCAATCGTTCACTTGAATGAATGTTTTGACCAATTCTATCAACCCCACACAAATTGTCAATGATAGAGTCGGCCGCCTTGAAAGGCGAAAGACTTACAGATATATTTATTTAAATATCAATATATTAAATACGTATTACAATCTGCTTGACATTGGACAGACCTCTGATATACTGCCCCCCAACTTGCAGTTCACTATATTGAACCGAATAACCCTGCCGGGAAATTATGACTTTTACCACGCTTCTTAAAAAGGCTTGCTGATTCTATGGGCAATTCTACTGAAACCAAATCCAGTTCCGGCGGATATAAAGCCCCTGCTGTGGGTAAAGCCTTCGAACTGCTCCGGACTGTGGCCCGCTCCCGCCAGGGTTTGGGCTTGAGCGAGCTCGCCTCCGAACTCGGCTACAGTAAAAGCACGACCCACGGCCTGGTGCACGCCCTCATTCATGAAGGCGCCCTGGTGCAAGCCAACGGCGGCAAGAAACTGCTGCTGGGATCGGCTGTTGTGGAGCTGGCCTTTCAAAGCTGGAATTATATGATCATCAACCGGGAAGCGCAGCCCATCCTCGACGAACTGCGGGAAAAGATAGGTGAATCGGTCTTTCTCGGGGTATTCAACCGCAGCAACGCCCGCGCCATCATCATGGCGACCTCTGAAGCGACCAAGCCCTTGAAGATCTCCTCGCCTCCGGGCACGACCATCCCTCTGTTTGCAGGTGCGGTGGGCAAGGTATTTCTGGCCGGCATGGAGGATGCGCAGGCGCTGGAGCTCATCCGTGAAAAGGGGTTGCCCCGTTTCACGGAGAATTCAATTGTCAGCGAGAATGAGCTGATGGCGGAGTTGGAGCATGTCCGCCAATACGGCTGGGCGCTCGATGATGAAGAGTATATCCCGGGGGTTCGCGCAGTGGCGGCCAGCCTGGGCAACCTGCACGGCCTGCCCCTGGCTATCTGGGTGGTGGGATTTGCCGGCAGCATGGGAGACAATGAGATTAAAACCATCACCCCGGCGACCCTGGAGACAACGCATAAGCTGCGCACCGTCCTCGATGCAGCCCATTAAAAGCAGCTTCACAACCTACCCTCCAAGCTCAATCTCTGTGTTGGGTCGAAGTATTTGCACGTAGTGCCGATCTTCAAGCCGCCAAGCGCAACCTTCAGCGCTATCCTTGAAATGTTCCTATATTCCTGCGGTTAACTACTTAAGCCTGACTTTCCAGCCCGGTGCAGCCTGGAATGCGAAGGCGGGACCTTGAACTCGATTGAAGGTTTTGAAACCGCTTGTAGGTTGATTCCGTTTCCGAGTGTTCGCACACAGGTGGTAGATTTTGGCTTGGGCAAGGCTGCAGCATTCCGGTTAGGCCGAGGCGTAGACCATCTACGTTGAGGGTTGAAAGGAAGAGAGAACGCAGCCCCGGGCCAAAATATGCCGCCTGTGGGTGAACACTATATTTCCATATCGTCCGGCAGGTCGGCGTTGGTATACACCTTCTGGACATCATCGCAGTCTTCCAGGGCCTCCATGAGCCGCACCATCTGATCGGCTTCTTTGCCGGCCACAGGGGTGACTGTCTGCGGCAGCATGGTGACCTCGGCATCGATCGTCGGTATCCCGGCGGTCTCGATGGCGGCGCGCACATCATCAAAATCCGACGGTTCGGTAATCACCTCAAAATTGTCGCCGTCCTCGCGGACATCTTCGGCGCCGGCATCCAGGGCGACCTCCATGAGAGTGTCTTCGTCTGTGGCGCTCTGCTCGACCACGAGGTACCCTTTTTTATCAAACATGTAGGCTACACATCCGCTTTCACCGAGGTTTCCGCCGGCTTTGGCGAAAATATGGCGGACATCGGCCACGGTGCGGTTCTTGTTGTCGGTCAGGGATTCGATAAAAACCGCCGCCCCGCCGGCCCCGTAACCTTCGTAAGTTACCTCTTCATAGCTCACGCCTTCGAGTTCACCCGTGCCTTTTTTAACGGCGCGTTCCATGTTGTCTTTGGGCATGTTCTCGGAGCGGGCTGCAGCCAGGGCCGTCCGCAGTCGCGGGTTGGCATCGGGATCGCCGCCGCCCATCCGGGCTGCGATGGTGATCTCCTTGATCAGCTTGGTGAAGATTTTACCCCGCTTGGCGTCGGTGGCGGCTTTTTTATGTTTAATGGTTGACCACTTGCTGTGTCCTGACATTGAGTATACCCTCCTATTGCTTACCCAGGCCGATAATGAATATCTCCCGGCTCGCCTTGCGGCTGCTCTGGGGTTTGAATATTTTATGCTTTTTAAAGCTCTGCGCACCTGGGCTACGAACGCCTGAAAATCCGGGCCCTGGAATATTTTACAGACAAACCGGCCGCCGGGTCTAAGGACGTCTTTGGCTACATATAGGGCCGCCTCGCATAGCCCCATGCTGCGGGCGGCATCCACGTGCTTATTGCCGGTCGTGGCCGGCGCCATGTCACTGAGCACTACCTGGTAGCCGCCTGCGGAGCCGTCCTTCAATTCTTCCAGCAGCTCGAAAATATCACCGGTCAGCACCTCAACCTGTTCGGGCAGGGCAATGGTGAGCGGTTTCAAATCGACACCCACAACCCGACCGGCCGGACCGACTATTTCGGCCGCATACTTCAACCAGGACCCCGGGGCACACCCCAGGTCCAGGACTGCATCGCCTTTATTAATGATCCGGTTCTTCTGCTGGATCTCTTTGAGCTTATATACCGAGCGGGCCGGATACTTATCCTTTTTGGCCTGCCGGGTATAATGATCCTGCCACCTATTGCCGGATTTTGAACGTTTCATATGAAGCTATCTCAAATAAGTCTTTTGGCCCAATCTTCAGCCGTCGCTGAAGCTATGGCTGATAAGCTCTGTTGGAGCCTTGCTTGTCCGTCGTAGCCTGTAAGGCGTAGACGGGACCTTGAACCAAAATCCGTTTTTTGAGATAGCTTCATATAAAGTGTTTCACATCAAGTCAAGCGGATCAGGTTGATCACGATCTCTTTTAATAATTATGCCTTAGCCCAAAATACGCAATTTGGAACAAAGCACTAAAACAACGCTTCCACCGCCTGATCTATATTCTTAACACCGAGCAGATCCAGCCCCGGTTTGCCGTTGATGCGCTTCAAATTCGAATCCGGCAGCAGGCAGCGGGTAAATCCCATTTTTTTGGCCTCGGCCAGCCGGGTTTCCACCTGGCCGATGGCCCGGACCTCACCGGTGAGTCCCACCTCGCCCAGAACTATCGTTCCTTCAGCAATGGGCCGGTCCAGAAAACTGGAAGCCACGGCGCTGACGATGCCCATATCCACGGCAGGCTCGCTAACCTTGACACCGCCGGCCACGTTCATGAACACATCGTGACCCATGAGCTGCATGCCCAGTTTCTTTTCCATGACCGCCACCAGCAGGGATACCCGGTTGCGGTCCAGGCCGAGAATGGTCCGGCGCGGATTCCCAAAGCTTGTGGAACTGGCCAACGCCTGAAGCTCCACCAGGATCGGACGGGTCCCCTCCATGCTGGATGTCACCACGGAGCCCGGGGCACTGGCTGCCCGCTCGCTCAAAAACACCGCAGACGGGTTCAGCACCTCGCCCAGCCCTGAATCGTTCATTTCGAACACCCCGATTTCATTGGTGGATCCAAATCGATTCTTGACTGCCCGCAGCACCCGGAACACGTGACCGCCGTCACCCTCGAAATACAGGACGGTATCCACCATGTGCTCCAACATGCGGGGTCCGGCAATGGCGCCGTCCTTGGTGACATGTCCGACCAGAAAGATGGGAATACCGGTTTTTTTGGCGACCAGCATCAACTGCACGGTGGACTCGCGCACCTGACTGACACTGCCGGGAGCCGACGTCAATTCAGCGTTGAACATGGTCTGGATGCTATCCACCACCAGGACATCCGGTTTGAGGTTGGAAATCATGTTGAGTATGGCGTCTATATCGATTTCCGACACCACTAATAGATCCGGGGATACAGCCCTCAGGCGCTGACTCCGGATCCGAATCTGCTGAATCGATTCCTCGCCGGACACGTAGAGGACCTTGCGGCCGGCCACGGCAAACCCGTGCAGGGCCTGGAGCATGAGCGTGGATTTGCCGATGCCTGGATCACCCCCGATCAACACCAGGCTTCCCGGGACCAGACCGCCGCCCAGCACCCGGTCGAATTCAACGATGCCGGTCTCCAGGCGAAATTCGTCGTCGACGGCCACACTGTCGATAGGCACCGGTTTGGTCGGACTGGACGGACTGCCCCCCTTCTGGCCCTTGGCCGGCTTGCGGGCCACCACCTCTTCCACCAGGGAGTCCCACTCGCTGCAATCCGGACATTTGCCCATCCATTTAGGACTCTGGTAGCCGCAGGATTGGCAGGTGAATATGGTTTTAGTGTTCTTTTTCAAGAAATTTCGCACCCCTTTGGCTTGATATATCTATAAATTTCTGGCATCAATTAGAAACTATTTTAAAAAGTCTTTTGGCCCAATCTCAGCGTTGGTCGCAAAAATCAAATCCTCGAAATACTATAGTATTCCTCCGGTTTGACTATTACGCCCGCCTTGATCTTGAACCAAAATCCAGTTATAAAATAGTTTCTACGTGGACATATCATTTCGTCAAGAATGTAGCAATGGCTCCCCTGTAGCAACCCGACAGGTAAATGGGGCGGGCCTATCACATTGGAAAGGGAGTTTATGCGTTTTCGGGCTTTGGGTTTCCTGCAGGTTTTCCTGGTTTTTCTCTGTTCAGTCATCGCGCCAAATCAAGGTTGGTCGACCGATCACAGCGACCCCCATGCAATCTTTTTCAAGGATGTTCAGGCACGCCTGCTTGAAAAGGGCTTTAAACAGAGCGTGATCGATCGTCTGTACGGCAAGCAAAATGTGCGCTTTGATGTCGAAAACGTCTCTCTTTTTTTCGTACACAGTGAAGCCCGGGTGGACTACGATCAATTCACCACCTGGCGGGCGATTCGCAAAGCCCGCAAATACATTGATGCCCATGAAAAAGAGCTGCAGTCCGCGCAAGCCACATACCGGGTCGCCCCGGAGGTCATTACGGCCATAATCCTGGTAGAGACCCAATTGGGCACCTACATGGGCCGCAGCCGGGTATTCAACGTGCTCTCCACCATGGCCGCCCTGAATGATCCCGGCGCCCGTAATGTCTTGTATAAGGAGCTGCCGCCCAAACGGCGCTACTCTCGCGCTAAATTCGAGAAAAAAGCCGACTGGCGCACGAAGTGGGCATTCAAGGAATTGGTGGCTTTCATCCAATACACCGCACGGGAAGATCTGGATACCACCGGATTAAAAGGGTCATATGCCGGGGCCATCGGTATCGCCCAGTTCATGCCGACCAATGCCTACAAAATGGCCCGGGACGGCAATGGCGACGGCCGTAAAAACCTGTATGAACATGCGGATGCCATTGCCAGCGTTGCTTATTATCTGCAGTACCACGGCTGGAAGCCCGGCATCAGTGCCAAAAAGCAGCACCGCATGATTCTGCACTACAACAACAGTGATGTCTATGCTAAGACCGTGCTGAAAATTTCGAAGAAGCTTAAATAGGATGGCTGTTAAGTGGGGAGTGACTAGAGTGAACTAAAGTGACTAAAGTTCATGAGTCGCTTCGCTCCACCGGTTTTATACAATTAACAGAATGCCTTAACTTTAGATCACTTTGAACTTTAGTTCACTTGAGGTACCAAACAAGACTTAAGCACATGGATCTGCATACAGTTATAGCCGTACTGGCCCTGGTGGCCCCTTTCTTTTTCGGAACCATCTGGGCTACCGTAAACGCGGCCCAAAAAGATTTTGGTACGCTGGGAAAAAAGGCGGCCTGGCTATTTGTGGCGGCCATTCCGTTCATTGGGTTTATCATTTATTTGATATTCGGGATGCGGAAGGGAAAAATCCCGGCAGATTAGGCTGCCCATCCGCAAGAGGCATCTTTCAGCCCAGCACGGCGTTTTCACTCCACTTAAATCCTCAACATAGCATCAAACTATGCCTGCGGTTTAAATGTCGCTCAGACCTTGTTCTGAACTGAAATCCACACTTGCGAATGGGCACCAACACAATGATATTATAGGTATTTATGGTCGCAATGGACAAATGAGATTACCCAGCAACACACCTGAAGTTAGCTTTGCCGAATGTAGAGGAACCATTCATCTTAGCATTACAACCAATAGAAGCTATTTCAGAAAAGGATTTTGGTTCGAGGTCAAGGCGGACGTGAAATTTAAACCAGAGGAATACTAACTAGTATTTCGAGGATTTTAATTTTGCGCCCAACGCTGAGATCGGGCCAAAAGACTTTTTTGAAATAGCTTCTAACTTGTTGACAAATTATTGTGGGTTATATATTTCAGATTGCACATAAAAATGGTCCCATCGTCTAGCGGTTAGGACGCCGGCCTCTCACGCCGGTAACGGGGGTTCGATTCCCCCTGGGATCACCAAGTATATACAAGGGCTCGCCTAACCGCGGGCCCTTTCTATTTGGATAGGATTAGGACGTCCCGCTTCCAAGCGGGATTACGGGGGTTCGATTCCCCCTGGGATCACCTAAGGTATTAAGGGGTTGCGGCTAACAGCCCCTCCATCGCCATAGTCGGCAGTATAATCCGGTAGTAGGAGGCCTCAAAAACGTGCGCTTTTTGAGGCCTTTTCCTTTTTTTGAGGGTTTGAAAGAAATGACTTTATTCAGGAACTGGAGAGCATTGATAGGGGCGTGGACTAAACCGGCCAATCCACGCTTTTTTGATTAGAAACAGTACTGGGCACTCATGGTCGTAGTGCAGTTTTGAGAACGAGTGTTTCAGAGGGGACCGCAGCTTTTTATATACTAATCATAAAAAATCTTATATCAGTAATATGCAATCAAGCTTAATTTCATTTTTTAAAAGGATGCAATTAATAAAACATGAATAAAGAAATATACAACTTGGTGAGAGATCGAATTCTTTCGATGGAATATAAACCGGGAAAGATAATCAATGAACAGAAGTTGGCCAAAGAGTTCGGTGTCAGTCGAACGCCCATAAGGGAGGCACTTACAAAACTTGAATGGGATAAACTTGTACGCGTGCTCCCTCGAGCCGGCTCAATGGTCACTGAAATAGAATTTCAAAAGATGGTGAATGTCTTCCATATTCGGTTTGAGCTTGAAGATCTGGCCGGACGCATGGCAGCAGAAAATGTCAGGGAGGAACACCTGAATCAGCTTCTGACGCTTAAACAAGAGTGTCAAGAGATGGAGGATGAGATCGATCATACAACCTTGGCCACCATCGACAAGAAACTAAGAAAAATTGTATACGATGCTGCAGACAACGATATTTTGACAGAAATATCTGATTTTCTTTACAGCCTGACCCAGAGGCTGTGGTCGTTAATGTTCAAAAGGGGTAACTGGAAGGGGGAGCTTGAAGCCATTATTCACGAAATGGATCTGACTCATAAGGTATTATCCGAAGGAGACCCGAAAAATGCCGGTGAAACCCGGCGGCGATTGCTTGATGAACATGTTCAGCGCATCAAAGGAAATTTTTAAATCGATTCAACGATATAAGCATCCAGTCGACAATAATTAGACCGGGTGTTAAATCTATATTAACCTGCCAATTATTCTTTAACCAACAAATCCTACGGTTCGTTACCCTTCCTTATTAGCATTCACTGTTTTCAGGGCAGCGCGCTGTCGACCTTCATCGGGCTATAGCCGTTAAAGTCCCTCGATAGCCCCACTTTAACTTTAAAACCTCGATATTATTGAGATTTAATTACCCTCCTTTCTTTGGGGCAACCCAGCGGTTCTCAGCCCATTCACTTGAAAGACTTTTGGTCAATAAAAAAACAATGTTTGGATACCAGTGATATGCTTTATGTATAATTAAAATACATCTTTAATAAATTTATATTGACATTTCATATTTTCACAAATATTTAATAGGTAACCATGATAAATCACACGTAGAGTAAAAGGAGTTAGCCATGCCAAAAAATGCGTTTGTACAAGTTATGGAGAATGAGCTTATAAAAGCGCTGGGGTGCACTGAACCGGTGGCGTTTGCGCTGAATGGGGCCGTAGCCCGAAAATATGCCCCTGGTGAAATTAGACGTATTACCATGGAAGGATCCGGTCTAATGGTCATCGGCGTGCAGTCGGTCGGGATCCCCAACACCGGCGGCAAGCGCGGTGGATTCCTGTCAACAGTTCTCGGGGTCCTCGCCGGGGATGCGGGACTGGATATGGAAGTGCTGAACAAGGTCACGGAAACGGACGTGATAGCGGCTGAAAAGCTCATCGAAGAGCTCATTGCAGCCGCAAAGATCACCCTTGACCTGACCACCCCGGCTCCCGCGATTTATTTGAGAACAACCGTGGAAACCGATCAGCACACAGTCACCGTCAGCTTGTGGAATGAACACAATGGCGTCAAATACATTGAGCAGGACGGAAAAACCCTGCTCGGCAGTCGCGAAGAAGAGGCCGCGGTACTCGAAGCCCAGGCGGGCGAGATTTTCGATGCTTCCTTCCTCTCGGTGGAAAGCATTTACGATTTCTGCACCAATTGCGATATTAGTGAGCTGGCGCATATTGAAACTGCAATTGAGTTAACCCGCGGAGTCTGCAAGGACGGCCTTGATAACGCCTACGGCCTGGAAGTCGCTCGTACGCTACAGGACAATATCGACAAGGGGCTCATCGCCGAGGATGAGATCACACATATCCTCAAGTGGACCACTGCTGGTTTAGATGCACGCATGGGTGGCAGCGGCTATCCCGCCATGAGCAATACCGGGAGCGGCAACCAGGGAATCATTAGCAGCATGGCGCCTATCGCAGCTGGCGAATACCGCGAGGCCAGCGAAGAGGAAATCATGCGCGCCGTGGCAATGGCTAACCTGATGAACATATATCTGGATTATCGTTCCAACGAATATGCGCATTTGTCTCCAATGTGCTACTGCTCGGGCGTGGCACCCGTCGCCGCGGCAAGCGGCGTTGCTTTTCTGCATGGTGCCACCAAGGAACAGATCTTCGACCTCGCACGTACCACTTTGGGCAACCTGGCAGGTGTAATCTGCGATGGTGCAAAGCCAAGTTGCGCTTTTAGATCGTACACCGGCCTGTGCGGCGCCCTGCAATCAATGCTGATGGCTGAAAAAGGCCTGAGCTCCAGCAGCATAGAGGGCGTCGTGGCTGACACCCTGGATGACACCATCGAAAATATCTACCTGCTTCAAAAAGAATGCATGTCCACTACGGATGAATTCGTGTTCAAAGTCAAAAAGAAACAAGGCACCATCTGCTAAAGACCTATCACTTGAACCCACGGCCCCTTGGCCCCTTGAACACCAACCCTCCGGCTTCAGCCGAAGGAGGTTGACCTGTAAGGAGAATATTAGATGGCAATTATTACCATTATTGGCGCCGGGAATGGCGCTCACGCATTGGCTGCCGATTGTAAACTGGGCGGTGCAGAAGTCAGAATGTTTGAATTTACAAGATTTAACAATAAAGTAAAAGGCATCCTGAATAGCCGCCGTATTCGCTTTGAAGGCATTGAAATGAACCACGAAAATTTCAAGCGAAACGGCACAGCCGTCATAGACATGGTCACCTATGACATGCAAGAGGCTGTAAAGGGAGCAAATCATATTCTGGTTTCTGTTCAGGCACAGGGATTTGAGGAAATATTTGCAGAACTGGCGCCACTGCTGGAAGACGGGCAGACTGTCAGCATTTTTCCGGATAACTTTGGCAGTTTGATTCTGCGCCGCATCATGCAGGAAAGGGGCCTGAACACCAATGTCATCATCGCGGGCTATTCATCGTTGGTCTACGGGGCACGGTTGACTGAGTTTAACAATATGGAGACAGAAACGGATGTGGTTAATGCCATGTACCGTGAAAATGAAATCCGGGTTGATACGCTGCCTTCCAGCGATTTTGATGCGTACCAGTCTGCCAGTAAAGAGATTCCTGCCCTGGATGCAACAACACTGATTCACGGAGATACGGTCTTGGATATCGGCCTTTCCAATGTCAATGTTCTGCTGCATGTGCCTGCTGTGGTACTAAATGCCGGAACCATTGAGAACTGGGGCATTATTCCCAATGTAGGTGACCCCGATGTATTTTATGACATCTATGCCCATGGTGTTTCCCCCAGCGTAGGCCGTGTGCAATATGCTTTCTATGAGGAGCAGGTAGCTATTGCCAAGGCTTTTGGTGTCGGCATTTGCCCTGTTGAGGCAGATGTACTGCAGTCTCGTATGGGACTCATCGGACAAATGATGTTTGGGGAAAATTATCGCCTGCCGTTCTCTGAGCCACTTGATCAGACAACCTGGTTACCTAATCCAAAAGGTGCCCGTTTCACCATGGAATCGAGGTATATCACAGAAGATGTACCGGTTGGCTGCAGTGGAGCTATCAGTTTTGCAAATGTTTTGCAGGTAAAAACTCCGGTTATCCATGCAATGACAATACTGTCCAACATTATGAAGGAGACCGATTACTACGCATCTGAATTTAATTTGGAAACCTTTGGCCTGGAAAAGATGACGGCTGAAGACATGGTAGCGTATATGCGTACAGGCGCGTGGAAATTGTAGCCTTTGTAACTAAAAAACTTCTTAAGGAAGCGGCCCTGCCTGGTAAACTGAAAAACCGGGGTACCAAGATGGTCACCCCGGTCTAAACACTATATTTGATATTTCTCAGTTCTCACAAAATCAAGAATACCATCGAAACATGGTCGTAGTCCTTGGCCGTCAATAGGCCGATTGTGAGGCTATACCCATGCGCTCTCAAAAACATATTAAACAAGCACTAAGCATTAAAACAGCAAGTGAGGCCGCATCGTTTTCTCCAAGTTCTTTCTTTGAGCCTCAAACTGTTGCGGATCGGAGGTCTTGGGAACCGTCAGCATTTCCCCAAAGCGGATGATGACCCGGGAAAAGGGTTTTGGTAGAAAAAAACGATCCCAACTATGGAAGACCCAAGCTTTGTCCGCAATCGCATACACTGGTACTATTCGTGCCCCAGCACTCTGGGCCAAGAAAATTGCGCCCTTCTTGACCTGTCCTATCGGCCCCCGGGGACCATCGAGAATGTGTGCCGCCAGACCGGTCTCCCTCAGCTGGGCCCCCATCTGGCCCAACGCCTTGCGACCACCTCGGGACGATGAGCCCCGCACAGGATGCCAGCCGCTCAAAGTGGCAACCCCTGCGATCATTTCTCCGTCTGTACTCTTACTGATCATCAGGCTGGGCTGCTGGTCCCGGTAGGATTGGAAATGACGAATGAAAGAAAAAAACTGTTGATGCCAGCAGCACAGGAGAACCCGGCCGTTGGCTGCCAGATGGCTATGCCAATTCGCTTCATTCTCTATGTGGAGACGGAAGGTCCAAGTATAAATCCGAATGAAACGATAAAAAAACCAAATAAAGACCTTGGAAGCGAGCATCTTTTTTTTTGAGAAAACCATGAAACATTTATCCCCGTCGGCTTGATGTATAATCCGTTGCCACGAGGAAAAGACTCACAGCGTGCAGGTCATACCCCCTAGCAGGTTTTTGTGACTTACTGCCAATACCATAAAATCGGCAAAACTGCATGTACGTTTAGTTAATCTGGACCGTGCACTATTGCCAATGGTGCTTGGTCAACGTTGGATTAACTCAACCGAGGAATGATTTTGGCATTAGGGTGTGTTTAAGCCTAAGTAATTCACAGATTACAGGAGTAGCCACTGTTAATAAAATCAATCTCAAAAGAAGTGATGGCAATTCTTGCAGTAAGTCCGTGCAGTAGATTCTAATGAATCTCATGCATCTGGTGCGCCTGGTGCATCAATTTTTCCCAATAATTTCAAAAAACGCAATGATTTCGAGTAGGGGGCGTGGACCTCTCACGCCGGTAACGGGGGGTCGATTCCCCCTGGGATCACCAAAATATTCTCAAGGGTCTGCCAATTGCAGGCCCTTTCTATATGGATAGGGTAAAAATTGAGAGACGTTAAAATGTGTACCCGAGGTGGTTGTTATTGTTGAATTATCGATTGGTCAGAATAGAACTCTTCCAAGAGATTTGATGTGAACTCACCGATGTTATTATGAACTGAAACATCATTATTGGCTCTACCCAAAGATGAATAGACCTTCTTAGTTTTAAAGTCGTATAGGTAAACGTTAACATCTATTGCTGTCCCTGCACTTAAATAGACCAACACCGCTAGATCTGCGCCAATCTTTGAATTAGTCATACTAATTTGATCCCAATTTGGTTCCGATTTTGACAGCAATGACCGTTGTTCCCAGACACCGATCTGTTCACTACCTAATAAATCAGACATTAATTTTGCTGTATTGGTCAGACCTTTAACATATTTATAGGTCGTGATGAGATCCAACTTGTCATCAACTTCACACATCAATTCAATTCCTTGAATTGTAGCTTCTTCATACATCGAGGTTTGGCCACCGCGATTTGAAAAGATTTTGACGGGGTATAACGAAAGCTTGTATCTGGCCTTTTTTTTAATTTGGCCCATCGAATTATTTTTATTAGGAACTTTCGGTCTATCGATTGCAGCCAATTTATTACCTGTAACTTCTTGCTTAATAGCCGCGGTCATTGCCTTATTTTTATTTTCTGGTCTAATGGCTGTGGTCATTGTCTTATTTGTAACTGCTGGTCCAGTGGCTACTATCATATTCTGAGCATTCTGTTTCCTCTTCAATTGCTGGATCTTTAGTCTTGCAGCACCCCTAAACCTGCTGTTCGGATACTCATCAAGACAAAGATTGAAGTCTTCTATTGACGATGAGGACTGGACTATTTTCCACATTTCTTCCTCAGCATTCAGAGTCTGAGTGGATTTTTGAAGGGGTTCGTGTTTCTGAACGGCAAGACCACGTTTAGGTTTAGTCGATGCAGAATTGAAATAGAATTCCCCTACCAATGATGTCGAAGCCCATGGTACTTGTTTGCTTCCCGTCTCATTAATTACGTCCTTACGAACACGTTTCATAACACTTTCGAGCGTGAGTCCCGGTAATTCAATGTGACGTAAAAGACTATTCGTATAAGTCCCGTTTCTACCAGATCCATCGGCAGCAACACTTCCCGGAGCAGTGGCATAAGCAACGTAGGAACCTTTCGGTGCGTCCATACGTGCGAGACCCTTTTGTGTTGACCGCAAACTTCGACTAAAGGGATTATCTCGACAGGCATCAAGGATCACAATATTCATATCATTACCGGCGTCCTCCATTTTACCCAAGACTCGGCCATCATCAATTGATTCATATTTAACATCAGAAGGTGATTCAATCCTGGCATCCACTGGAATAAGATAGTTTCGTCCCTCAACCTGCATTCCATGGCCTGCATAATAGAAAAGACCCACACCACCTACAGAGAACTCCTTTCCAAAGGCTCGAATGGAATCCTCCATCTTACGTTGACCAGCATCCCGGAGAACCGTAACCTGGAAACCAAGTCTTTTTAAGGCACGGCTGATGTCGCTATCATCATTAGCAGGATTACGAAGAGGTGCATTCTTGTAGGCCCCATTCCCAATAACTAGAGCAATCCTTCGCCCTGCAGCACAATCACCAATCAATGGTATACTTACCAGCATACAAGCAATCAGACCGACTACCCACCTAAGCATATCTGAACCCCGTTGGATGTTAATTTTGAATGGATTTAGATGAATATTAGCTGATGAGTTTGAGAGTGTCAAATTTCAACTACACCTGTAACGGACTTATATTGACACTTGGGGTCGGGCCACAACAAACTACTATAATTACAATACAAAGAGCCAACAACCGCCATATTTGCAGTCTTAAATCGACATGTTCTGTGCCTAAATTGACAAATTAGGGGCAATTTATAGACATTGTTGGGTTTCAATCAGGGCAAGATCTACTATTTAGTAGTGGCCCGCTTCACAGGCGGGGGTGTATCTCTTTCAATGTGATTAATTCTTGTTTCAAGATTCATTTCCAACCTGTTAATGCGATTCCCAATACTCTCTACTTATCAGCCACGAACTTACTATTTCTAGTTTTCTCCAATAGCCCCGAACGAGGCTTCAGGAGAATCAATGGCCGTGTTGGCGACAAATCGTTACGGATAATTACTTTTTCTTCCGGACTGCGAACGCCCTCATTTTAATCGTGTCGGTCATATTGTGCGTTTTATAGGCACCGTTTCCCCGGAAATGGAAGCTTTTGGCCCAGCTGTGACCATTTTGAACGGACCATACTATCCATCCAGTAGTTTTCAATATTGGGGACATGTTGCGACTACCCTTTCCCTTAGCGTAGAGGGTCCGGATCTCACTGCCTGAAGGTAAACGCCACCCATCTCCCTCCACATCAATAGTTCTTATCCATTTTTTAGCTTCATGCCAGTTCATATCTTTATCCGGCCCTACGTACCATTCAAGATTCGATTTTTGATCATAAACCACTCCGTTGGCCTTCTTAAGAAGATGGCCATCTTCAGTTACGACCCCAGCAGCCACGGGGCGTTTGGGTGTTTTGGATTCAGGGGTAATCGATGCCGTCATTTGCTGTGCATTTTGTTTTCTCTTTAGCTGTTGTATTTTTAGACGGGCATGTGTGCTGAATCTACTGTTCGGATACTCATCAAGAAACATTCGGTAGTCATCAATGACGGTGGATAATTTAACGATCTCCCACAACTCTTCTTCGGCATTGAATTTTTGAGGAGTTTGATTTGTTTGGACACGAATAGCACGCTTGGGCTCAGTTACTGCGGCTATCCCGGGGTTGAAATAAAACTCCCCTGTAAGTGATGACGATTCCCAGGGCACCTATTTTTTCCCAGTGTTTCGCATGACATCGATACGTACCTGCTTGAACACATCCTCCAATCTATTTCCCGATGAACTAATGTGTTTGAGAAGGTACTGGGTGTAAAGACCATTTCTGCCGGTACCATCCGCAGCAACTGATCCCGGTGCCGTGGAATAGGCCAGTATCGAACCTGTCGGGGCATCCATCTTGGCAAGGCCGCGTTGCGAAGAACGAAACGATCTCGCAAAGGGATTGTTTCTGCATGCATCCAGGATAATGATATTCAGGTTGTTCCCAGCCCGTTCCATCTGTGCAAGCACCCGGCCGGCATCCACTGCCTCAAACTCAACGTCAGCCTCGGATTGAACCTCTGCACGCACTGGTATGAGATAGTTCCGGCCGTTGTACTGGATGCCATGATCAGCAAAGTAAAACAGGCCAATTCCGCCTTTTGACAGCTGCTTTCCGAAGGACCGAATGGACATCTTCATTGTGCGTTGATCAGCGTTGGTCTTGAGGATGGCCTTGAAATCCAGTTTTTTGAGGGCAGCGGCCATGTCAACAGCATCGTTGACCGGGTTTCTGAGAGGCGCATCCGTATAGTTGCTGTTGCCTATAATCAGAGCGATCCTCCGCTCAGTTGCAGCTTCCCCGGCAACAGGCACCATCACTAAAACACAACCAATCAGAATGGTTAGCAATCTACGCATATATTTACCTCGTCCGATGTTCATTTTGGATGGAATTAGATGGATATTAGCTGATGGGTGTGAGAGTGTCAAATTTCAGCCGGGCGCTTGCAGACTTGCGGGTTACTTTTTGAAATTCAAGACGGTAGGATCAAGCTATTGCGGCAGCGGGCTGTAATGGCGGACAATTTGGAGCTGCAAAGGTGGTGCTCCAGAAATGAAAGACCCTCCCATCAAATTATACAATTCGATTCGGGAGGGTATTAGGGGTTTAAACTGCGGCGCTTTCAGCGCGTTTGAACAGGCCACTACATTCCCACCTCCGCTGAATGGCCTTCCACATAACGGCATCATAGATAGCGCTGACAGCCACAAGCACATAGATTGCTCTGCTAAAGAAGCTCATATATCCAAAACTCCAGGCTACCATATCAAAATTGAATAGCCCGACGAGCCCCCAATTAATACCCCCCAACAAACAGGAATATAGCGGCAATCATATCAATCGCTTTCATGTAGTTAAAATTTGAATCAGCCACGTGTCATTCCTCCCAATGGGTATGATTAATTGAACTTTTCTGAACATCCCTTGATCAGTAGCCAATATGAGCCGGCGGCAGCAAGCAATGGAGACATCAACACCGGATATCTTTGCTGCTTGACCGCACTATACCGGGGGAATTTAAACATGATCATCTCAAACGGTTTTCAGAAATATCAGCCTGCGGGTGCCTTTCAAGGAAGTTTAGCAGTGCTGGAATCCGGCCTATCGGATTCAACTTGAAAATTCCAAGCGGTTGGTCAGGTAGCGGACAGGACTGGGCGTTTCCCGGTATGAGGACGTGCTGCAATAATTGAATCAAGGTGATAATAAGCTGTTATCACTTGCCGAATTTGTCAAGGGCCATTGTGCGCATCCTATGGGAGGGCAGCGAATAGCCTAAATTTATTAGCAACTTAGAAACGGTGCTATCGCAATAACGCCAGACAGGAATCCCAACCGAAAAATCGGGAAACCAACGCGTTTTCTATCGATTCCCGAAGTTCGATATAAATGTGGTCTCTCACAGGCCTGATCAACAAACACCTTTCTCGACGTCGATCAAACCTGATATGCCGACATCTTCTTGATTCATTTATAAATGATATTATGATGAGTATGTATTTTCGATAGCGGCAGTGACGATAACCGACAACCACCGATAGGGCTGTGCTTTCAATCCTGCAAGAACCCGAACCCGGGCGATCCTACCATTGTTACCGGGGTGATACCTTCACCTTTACCCTCAGGGTACCTGCAGACCTGTCGGGTTCGGCTTTTCTGCGCATCAATGTGGGCCATGCCGCCACCACCCGGCAGGAAACCATCGACGCCGTTCTATTCCAGCATCCGCCACTGAGCCGGGATTGGTACGATGTCCCTATGCGAGCAACGGCACCGGGGGTTTTCGAAATCAAGATACCGCTACTGGAAACCGGCCATTTCGAAGCCAAGTGCTATTACCTGCCGGATAATGCACACCAACCGCTCTGGCCGCAGGGTAAAAACGTGGTCTTGAATATATCACCGGCCGACACCTGCGGGGCCAACATCATCTACAATGCCTTTGTTCGTCAGTTCGGCCCCGGCAAGGAACATGGCCTGCAGCTGACAGACGACCAGCAGCACCTGGTTGGAGATCTGGACCAGTCCGGATATGCGGTGATCCCGCCTTCAGGGACATTCGCGACCTTATCGCTGAACTCGATTTTATCATTTATCACCTGGGGTGCCGCTACCTCCAGTTGATACCGATCCATCCCACCCCTACCACATATGCCCGTATGGGACGTTTCGGCAGTCCTTATGCCGCCCTGGGGTTTACCGCCATCGACCCCGCCCAGGCTGAGTTTGACCCGGCGGCAACACCGCTGGAACAGTTCCAGGAACTGGTGGATGCCGTGCACCAGCGCTCGGCCCGCATTATCCTGGATTTGGCCATCAATCACACCGGCTGGGCCGCCCGCATGCATGAAACGCATCCTGAATGGCTAGCCCGCGATGAAGACGGCCGCATCGAGAACCCCGGCGCCTGGGGCATCGTCTGGGAAGACCTCACCCGCCTGGACTACCGCCACCAGGGCTTGTGGCAGACCATGGCGGAAATATTCCTGATCTGGTGCCGGCGGGGTGTGGACGGATTTCGTTGCGACGCCGGCTATATGATACCCCTGCCCGCCTGGCGTTTCATCATCGCCACGGTCCGCCAGCAGTTTCCCGAAACCATTTTCTTCCTGGAAGGGCTGGGCGGGAAACTGTCCGTGACCCGGGAACTGCTCAATACCGGCGGCTTTGACTGGGTTTACTCGGAGCTGTTCCAGAACTACGACCGCGCGGCCATCGAACAATACCTGCCGTCGGTCCAGGACATGACAGCCCGGCTGGGCGGCACCATTCACTTTGCAGAAACCCACGACAACAACCGCCTGGCAGCAACATCTCCGGGCTGGGCCAGGCTGCGGACCGCTCTGGCAGCCTTTTGCAGCCATACCGGCGGCTTTGGATTTGCCAACGGGGTCGAATGGCTGGCGACCGCCAAGATCAACGTGCACGACAGCCCGCCGCTGAACTGGGGCCAGAGCCCCAATCTGGTGGACTGGATCCGGCGCTTGAATTTTCTACTCAGAGAGCACCCCTGCTTCGATAAGACCAGCCAAATGCAACTATTGTCACCCGGACCGGGAAACTGCCTGGTGCTGCTGCGCCGCCACCCCGGTACCGGTCAGTCCCTGTACATTCTCATCAATCTCGATCCGGATCACCCGGTAGAAGCCCAATGGCCTGTTTCTGAAAGTCTGGTACCTTCCGGCCGCTTCCATGACTTGATGAGCAACCAGAGTATATCCCTGGAAAAGCACAGCGACAGGTTTCACTACCGCCTGGACCCAGCGGAAGTGCTCTGCCTGGATCCCGATCCCGGCGCAGTAAAGCGTCTGCAGCGCACACTGGCCCAACCAGCCGAGTTGCCGGAAATCAACTGCCGCCAGCGTGCGCAGGCTGTCGCCCTCAGCGTGCTGCAGCAGGATCGGGAGACATTGGACCTTGCATCTACCGATCCTGCCGCTGCAGCGCGGGAGCTGCTTGCCGATCCGGACGGCTTTTGCGACCGACATCTATCCCCGGATGGGACGGCCCGGGTTATCGACTGGCGCTATCCGCAGGATATGCGCCGGATAGTAATGGTACCGCCGGATCACTACCTGTTGCTGCGCTCCCCGCATGCCTTTCGCGCCCGCCTTGAGTGGAACGGCAACGTCCAGGCAGTGCACGACAGCCTGCCGACGGACACCGGTGACCAGTTTGCTCTTTTTCTACCGCTACAGGTTCCAGAGGCAGACTGTGATTTGCAAATGGTGCTCTGGAGCTACACCCCGGAAGGCAACCGCCGCGAGAAGGCTGCTTTGCGGTTGCTGCCGCCTCCGCGTGATCTGGCCCCGGAACCGGTATTTGAATTCGGGCGCAAGCGGCTTCTGGAAAAGTCCTTGACCTTCCTGGGCACCAACGGCCGCGGCGGGATGCTGCGCGCCCATGGGCGCTGGGCAACCCTGAACAGCCGCTATGATGCACTCCTGGCAGCCAATCTCAACTCCGACCATCCCGAGGATCGCCTGATCGTACTGGCGCGCTGCCGGGCCTGGGTGGTCT
>Ga0126327_10000060_pt1 | contig 32788 bp, 29 predicted proteins | sample InaspJWI30metaG_FD_101392 | JGI IMG/M metagenome (GOLD analysis project Ga0126327, IMG submission 101392) | Marine gutless worms symbiont microbial communities from Oahu, Hawaii - Inanidrilus sp. 1 OAHU.JWI-30 metaG | ecosystem: Host-associated > Annelida > Digestive system > Unclassified... | reverse complement strand
GGATCGATCCTGGTTCATGGACCTGATGGCGGCTATGCAACATCGCTATGCTGATCGGAATATCGAATTGCGGGCTATGAACGGTCTTTATCCGCCGGCCCTGGACGAGGCCATGGTACCGGCCATGCGGGCGGCCGGTTTTAAAACCCTGAACCTGGCCCTGGGCACGACGACGGCCGACCAGCTGAAACGATTCAACCGCAACGATGTCCGCCGCTCTTTTGAAGCAGCGCTGCACACCGCCAGGCGCCACGATTTGACCGCCGTGGGTTATATCATTGTCGGTGCACCCGACCAGTCTGCCGAGGATTCACTGGCCGACCTGCTCTATCTTGCCGGGCAACGTGTTCTGGCCGGCGTATCCGTTTTTTATCCGGCGCCCGGCAGCCGGGATTACCTGCAGTGTCAGCAGCGCGGGATGTTGCCGCAGCATTTCGATTTGATGCGGGCCACGGCTTTACCCCTGGACCAGAAGACCAGCCGCCTGGAAAGCGTCACCCTGCTGAGATTGGGCCGCATTTTGAACTTTATGAAAGCCCTGAAGGATCAGGGGGTATCCGATTTCACCCGCCATAAGGCAGCGCCGGGAGATATGCCCGATACCGCCGACCGGACGGCTGTGGGCATTTGGCTGTTGCAGGAATTTTTCCGCATCGGCATAATGGGGGGCCTGACGCCGGAAGGCCGGCACTATGAGCACAAGACCGCATCGAACCTGGTCCGGAGGTTCATTGACGGTATTGGGAATTTGGATGTTCAGGGGGTTTCATCTTAAGATTAAAACAGAATCAGGGTCACTGGCTGATATAAAACCTTTGTTACGGATGGAGGATTGTGCATGGAGTTGGCGGAACACTTAAAAGCTATTATAGAGAAAGTGCAGGTCAATATTCCTTTTGGGATGTTTTTTGACGGTTACCTGGAATTATTTGAAAAGGCCGGTCTCAATCCGGAAATCTGCATGGATGCCGATGCCCTGGAGCGCTTCTCAAAAGATGATTTCAAAAAGATTGCCGCCATTTTCAAACGCAATGGTCGCCGGATTACCTTTCATGGCCCCTTTGCAGACATGGTGCCGAGTTCCCAGGACCCGGGGTTCCTGCAATTGACCCGCAAGCGGTTGGACCAGATGATCGCCCTGATCGAAATATTCGAACCGGTGACGATTGTCTGCCACCCCGGTTATGATTACCGGCGGCACAGCTATTACCGGGAAGCCTGGCTGGAGACCAGTTTGGAAACCTGGCGCGCGGTGGGTGAAAAGATCAGCCGGGCCGGCAGCCGCCTCATGCTGGAAAATGTCTACGAGACCGATCCCGGCCAGATGCTGCCCCTGTTTAGTGAGCTCGTCGGGCCGGATATCGGGTTCTGCTTCGATGTCGGCCACCACTTTGCCTTCGGCAAGGTGCCCCTGGAAGACTGGCTGGACACGCTGGGGCCCTACCTGGGGCAGTTTCACCTTCACGACAACTCCGGTGCCGATGACGAGCACCGGGCCCTGGGCCACGGAATCATCGGGATGGAACCGGTGTTCGATTTTTTGCATGACCGGGCGGACAATCCACCGGTACTTACCCTCGAGCCTCACCGGGTCGAAGACCTGATCCCCAGTCTGGAATATCTGCAGGAAAAGCTTGGTTAGACAATAACCGGAATCCAGTCAGAATAGACTGATATAAAAAAGGCGAGGGCTATATCCGATAGCCTTCGCCTTTTTGCATATGTAAGAATATGAGGACTAATGGTCGTAGTCCTCGGCTACGGTTTGAATTAGATCTCAAAAGGTATTTAGACCCACTGGAATGTCGACGGTTACACAGATGCTTATATCTTAGTAATCCAGGAAGATATTCACATTACAATTATCAAATTAGCTTACCAAAGCAAGTGGCTTACTAATTTCCATCTCCAACCATCACAAAAGGTGCCCAGAATAGTGGATGGGCGTAGGAATAGATCGGTTTTCCGGTTTGTGAATTGTAACAGACCCCCTCGTCAAGCAACTGTAGCATGCTTTTTTGCAAAGCAACTGCACGTGGGAGGGTGCTATCTACCTGCTGCTGGCGAAATAACTCAGTCGTTAAAAAGCGTGCAGAAACACTTTCGACCGGCCAATTGCTTACTAAAATTGCCCTCGTGCCGGCATAAAAGAAGGCCTGCCCCAATCCGGACACAGCTTCACTACCGCTCCCCTGTCCTGCTGCCGTATTGCACGCTGATAGAACTACCCAGTCTGCATCAAGGCGCAGCCCCATGATCTCACCCATTGTGAGAAGGCCATCATTGTTTAAGTCGCCGATCACTTTGGGGGACGAAAACGCCAATGCAGGCTGCCGTAGGCCGTCCAAGTCACCGGCAACCAAGCCGTGAGTTGCAAAAACCAAAACCCTGCGGTTGGACAGGTCCAAATGTTTCAGTGTTGTTTCACTTGCCGCACGTCCAAGGTAGACATCATGTTCAATATCAGCCCCGAGGGAAGCTGCAATGGCCAAAATCTCTTCCCGAGTATCGGGTAAAGGTTGAAGCATCTCCAAGGTGGCAGAAGTCAATTGTTTCGCATCCAGAGTGGCAGCCTTCGTGATTCTTATTGCCCTTGTCGCAATTGTCCGTGATGCGTTCGGTTTACCAAGTGGCATGTCAACAATAACTGCAGGTTGAGTTTTTGGCGCTGACTGAATAAGCTCCTGTTCTCTGTTAAAGACAGGATCACCGAATCCGGCAAAAGCCCTCCTGTTGGGATCTGATTTAGGAAGCGAGCGCAGCGTGATTAGACTGCCAGATGATGGTAGGACTGTGATACTGTGATCTCGGATCAGCCAGGGAACGTTTCGGTATTCAGTAAGCGGCACTTTATTGTCAGATTTTTGCATCTTGCCACTGGATGTTAGGATAGCAAAGGGCAAATGCCCCAAGATGCCATGGGGAACAATAATTAGGCGATCGGATTTAACCCAAGATGTTCGTACCGGTTCAAGCAAGGCTTGGTATAATTGGTGGGCCGCATCAAGAGCAAATTCGGGTAGTTGGTCCAACTGCACCCCTTGAGGTTGCAGGCTTTTTCGAACCGCGCTCACATGGTTTTCAATGACCCGGGGATTAAAGGGGAGGGCCACAAAACTAGATGGCCCGCTGCCAGTTATGGACCAAACAAAGGCCTTATTACTCCCGATGTAATATGCTAACAATGCTTCCTTTGGTTTTAGCGCCACTTTGATATTCGCCAGTGTCTTTGGACGTGGCCGTGTAAATTCGGCATAGGTTGGGAATCTTTTCTCAATCTCACTGAGAATTACTCTGCGGGCCTGGTTTAGCTTTTCAATTTCTTTTTCCAAGGAAACAGTTTTTTTTGCGCGCCCATTTACCTGAGATTGGGCATTGAGCAACACTTGTCTTAATGCAGCAATCTTTTTTATTCCGTCTTGTTCCTTGCGCACTAATTCGGCCAGGCGAGGATCTCTTGCTGCAATTCTTGTGCTACTGGCCAAGATTGCCTGCTGGACAGTATTCCCACGAATCGCATCTGCTATGGGGAAGGTGATTCGAGCGGCTGTATCAGTGTTGCCTTGAGTCTCGGCTATGTAATCCATATAGGCCTCGGCAACCCTTTCCAGACGTCTATGGAAGGCAACATTGGTATTGGCCACAGCCCCTAATTCACGCTTATACGTTATCAAAATAGGTAAGGCGCTGTTAAAGTTCTTTTCTGCCTTGGCTTTCTTCGATTGCCGGTACTGGGTCACCGCCAGCAGGCCACGGATTTCAGCGGTTCGATAATGTTCGTCACCGTATTGATCCCGGGCGAATTTCAAAGCGTTTACCAGCATAGTTTCGGCTTGGTCATATGCACCTTTCGCCATCAGCGCATAGGCCCAGTCTGGGTCGTTGGCAAATCGTAAATTGAAAACCCGAGGGGTGTGCCTCAAATTATGTTTAATTGTTTCAAACTGCTCTAGAGCCTCATCAGGACGATCTTGGGCGAGCAATATCCTGGATAGAGTTTGATGCGAGCGATTTAGATCCAGTAGCCAACATTGGAATTTATTCAATCGATAGGCACCGATTGTAGCCTTTAACACTACCTCCGCGTCAGAATAGCGTCCTTGCTGATAAAACACCTGCCCAAGAATCTTCATAGCCTTCAATCGGCCATGAATATTAAAACGATCCATCACTTGCCGTAATAGAAGTTCTGACTCCACCAACCGCCCTTGCATAAGCAAAACTTCAGCAATGTCAGCAAGAAATTGAGTCTCTATGGCGTCATAAAAGTCATTTTTATCTGATTCTTCACGACCAGCTTGACATACTTTTTGAGCTTTTCGGTAATACTTTTCTGCTTCTTGATAATCCCCCCGTATTTTAGCAATTGAGGCTCGTCCAGTGTAGTTATTGGCATAGGCCTGATACATTCTATGCCTTGTTTTCATTAATCCTGTATATTGCCCAGCATCCGTATACCATCGGGCTTTGTTAAAGTCCCTCATTGCAGCATAGCTATAGGCAAGGAGAGGACGATATATTTCATCAGCAACCATTCCAGCGTTTGCTATTGCAGCCTTCAGCAGTATGATGGCCTCGGAATATTGGCCAAGACTTAGAGCTATTTGCCCTTTGCTGAAGAGTGACATACCTAAACAGTATTCTGCACCGGGAGTAGCCCCTGTATCTCGACAGGCGTTTCTACTTTGTTTGATAACCTCCCTGATTTCAACCTGTTCGGGCGGTTCATCGCGACAGGAGTTTCCGTCGTTTTTAGAAAGATAATTAGGATTGATCAGGCCGTCCGTGATACCTGAACGTGGAGGTGCTGTAAAATCCTGGCCATTTGTTATCCCTATCTCTTTAGCGTCATTCAGGGAAAGTTTCGATGTTGTTTTGCAAGATGGCGTACTGCAAAAAAGAATTGTTGGAATGACTATCAAACGGCAAACTTGATATAGGAACGGAGAGTGGAAATGCATCATCCTTCTCCTGCTATCTGGGTATGGTTTATCGGTAAGAATTATTGAGAACCATGTATTGAATTACCAATTTCTTAGGTAGCAACTAATAGCACTTACTTGCCAATATTACAAATCCGTTAAAACTGCCTGTATGTTCATGAAATCTGAACCGTGGACTCTTGCCAACAGTGCTTGGTCGAAGTTAGATTTTCTCAACCGAGGAATGAAGTGGGTATTTTGGGACATCTTGCCATTGATGATCGCTAAAACTATTAGGATGGAATCCTTGCGTCCCGACCATTTTAATAAATAAGAAAGGCGGGCTAGCATTTCAGCTATCCCGCCTATATCTTTACTAAGAGTATTTCTTGAACAGGTGTCTTATAGGCACTTCCAGCACTTCTCATGGCGACCGCCGGTTCTAAAAGTAGCTGTAACGGATAGAAACAGGCCCATCGATTGAAGTGTTTCGGCACAGTCGCTAAAAGCCGACCGCTTCGGGCAAAGCGAGCTGCGTCGCCTCTCGAGTCACGATCTCATCGGCGACCATCTGGTCGAAAGAGCATTTCTTGCAGTCATAATTATGGGCGCACATTTTGTAATTCACCAGCCCTTCAGCCATGTGCCGACATTTTCCCCCGAATTCTGCCATGCCCACAAGATAGGTACGTCTTGTTTCAATTCTGATTTTCTGGTCCATGACATCCTCCTTTGTGTTTGCCGGTTCATTTGTTCTTTCGGATTGTCGCATTTTGCCCTTCATACGTCTTGCTGTTTACTTTTTATATCGCATAATCCGGGCCAATCTCATTATTCCCTGCAAAAAGTTTATAACCTAATGTAATAACAGATAAATATTTTATATCGCGGCAATGGTGGGCAGTGGGCCCTGCTAATAAAGCTTGTAGCAAAATACGGCAGAACAAATACTGGAAGCTAAAAAACAATTAAATATTAATAGGTTACAGAAGTGGCGCAAAACGCTCTGTGTGTCGCATTTTTCTACAGATGCAAAATGCGGCACTTTTACCCGGAGGGCAGTGGTTGGAAAAACGGTAAGATTCTTATAAATTTGGGGATATTGTTGGGAGTTGCCAAGGTGTTGAACTGAGGATTACCAATTTCGATTAGTCTGAGCCTTTAACTTTTAGCAATAGCTCTTGGTTGGTGCTGAACTAACTCAGCTAAGGAATGGTTACGGTATTAAGCAGCGGCATTCGGATAGAAATTCTAAATTTGCCTTCCTGCAAAACCATATCTTTGGCAACCGTCAATTGTTGAAGTCGAGATGATTGTTCTGCCAAACCGGCAGGCGGCCGGCTCCGAGGATATCCCCCAGGCCGATCTGCGGTTCCCGGCCCAGGGTGTTTTTCATGTACTCCACCATCAGGACCGATTCCATCTCCTCTTTTGTCAACATCTGGACATAGCGGTTGGATTTGAACCAATCCTGGAACCACTTCTGCGGGAAGTCGTCGTCATTACGGTGGCGGGCTTCGAGGGTGTCGAGGTAGCTGTAAAACTTCTCCTGGAGCTGGACCAGACTGTAGCTGCGGATGCGGGAGTAAATTTCGGCGATCTTATCGGCCCCCGGCAGTACCGGAGCCTCGAGAATTTCCTTGAATGCCTTGGCGTACCTTTCCAGCCCGCTGTATATGTGTTCTCGCTTGACCATGTTGATCTTGGCCCAGCCGGCGTTGACCCATTTGAAGGTGGCGCAGCGAACACCGGGCCTGCCCTCCTCGAGCTCAGTGTAAACCGCCACCGAGTAACTGTCGTACATATAGGAGCTTACCCAGCCGAGCCCGGGACGGGTGATCCCGTTTTGACCGGAATACAGGTAGGTCCAGTTATCATCTGCCCCCAGGATGACCCCTTTCTTCCCTATGTCCGAAATACCGGCCTGCTTGGAGACGGAAAGCAGAACAAAACGGCCGGCCTGTCTGGTGAGAATCAGGAGCCGGTCCAGATCGTAAGCGAAATAGGCGCCGGAGTTCAGGTCCGGTGTGTTCTCGATGAATTCAACCCCCCGTATGGTGACCGGCGCTTTAAAATCAGGCAGGGCCTGCCAGAGTTTCGGCAGCGGCTGATGTTTGCCGTCAATGGTCTTCCAGTGGGAGTGGCGAACCGAGGCCGGCATCAGCAGATAGGAGGGCACATCCGGGTTAAAGGCGAACTTTAAAAATTCATCGAAGGGGATATTGACATCGAATTCGCCATAGGCCGAGTTGGAATTGAACGCATCCCCGGTCGAGTACATCACGTTGGACGGCTTGGCGGCGTGGACAAAGTTCATCAAAGCCGGAATCTGTCTGGTATCAAATTCGGTTTCACCCCCGGTGTCGAGCAGGGCCAACAAGTTGGTCAGGTCTTTGGAAACTGCCGGAGAAACCCAGGCTTTCATGGGGGACGCAGCCAGGGCCGGCCAGGCTGGTATCAGCAGGATGGTGAACGTAACTATCAGTAATCTTTTACAAACTTCTTTTCGCATGCAATGTCCGATCAAATTCATTTTTGAGCGCTGGTCAGCGTCTTTGGGATATTCTCGCTAAAATAGGACGGATTCAGCACATTTGCAAGTATTTCAGTTTATTTTTGCCTTGGTTTCCTTTTGAAGGTGTAGACTTTTGAACAACTGTCCTGGACGGCCACCGACAGCTTGATGTCCGTGCCGGCCAGGGTCTGCTGAACTGCCTGCAAGGCCTTAACCGGGGTGTTGTTCTGTTCACTCAGGTGGGCCAGGATGACGTGGGTGAGCCCGTCGTGCAGCACCTCCTGCAGCAATTGCGAAGTGTCGTCGTTGGAAAGGTGCCCTGTGCGGCTCTGAATTCTCTGTTTCAAGGGCCACGGATAAGGGCCCTCCGCTAGCATGGTCCGGTCGTGGTTGGCTTCGATGATCAGTGCCACACAGTCCCGCAGATGCGTTTTTACCATGTTGGTGGCGATGCCCAGATCGGTGGCAATACCGATCCGGGTGCCGTTGGAGGTCACCGTGAAGCCGGCCGGGTCTTTTGCGTCATGGGAAATGGAAAAGGGATGCACTTCCAGGGAGCCAACCTGAAACGGGGTCCCGCAATTGAATTGTTCCAGGGTTTCAATTTTTCCCAGTTGTTTACGGGCGGCGGCATAGGTGTCTGTCGAGATATACACCGGCAGCTTGAAACGGCGGGCCAGGATGCCGACCGCCTGTATGTGGTCATTGTGTTCATGGGAGACCACGATGCCGTCGAGCTTTTCGGGCTCCAGTTCCCGGGCGGCCATCCGGCGCTGGATTTCAACCCCGGAAAGGCCCGCGTCAATGAGAATGCTGGCACGGCCATCGGTAACGTAAATGGCGTTGCCCCGGCTTCCGCTGGCGAGCAGGCAGACGGAAATGTCGTCAGCGACCGGCATGGCTCATACTCCCGTGTGGCCGAAGCCGCCCGAATTACGATCGGTTTCATCCAGGCTGGCTACTTCTTGCAGCTGGACCTGGCAGACCGTGTTGATGATCATCTGGGCGATCCGGTCGCCCCGGTGGATGGTAACCGGCTCCTTGCCGAAGTTGATCAGACCGACTTTGATCTCCCCTCGGTAATCGGCATCAATGGTTCCGGGCGAATTGATGATGCCGATGCCGTGCTTCACCGCCAGGCCGCTGCGCGGCCGGATCTGGGCTTCATAACCGCTGGGCAGCGCAATGGCCAGGCCGGTGGGAATCAATTCAATGGTGCCCGGCTCAATGACAGTGTCGGCGGCCACGGCCGCACAGATATCCATCCCGGCAGCCTGGGCTGTCATGTAACGCGGGATAGGGATATCGGCGTCCCGTTCGGGATTTAAGCGGGCAATTTGTACGCTCGGGTTGTTGTCCATGATGTACTTTAGGTTTTTAGGCCCAAGACTGAAGGTCGAAGCTGATCGGGGCCGTCAGCCCGGAACGCTTTGGTTGCCTTCCTCTAGAGCCCCTTGAAATCCGGTCCCAGTTCCGTGAGGGGGCCCAGCAGGGTCAATGAAAACCGCCGGTCGCCGAAGAGATCATTGGCCAGGGCCTGGACATCGCCTACCTGGACCGCGTCAATCTGCGTGACCACGTCCGCGACCGGTATATACTTCCCGAAATTGATTTCATTCTGGGCCAGGCGAACCATCTGATTGTCGTTGCTTTCCGCAGCCAATAATAGATTGCCCTTAATGAACTCCTTGGCATCCGTCAACTCGTCATCCCCCACCGGTTCAGCCTGCAGGCGATCGAGTTGCTGGCACATCAGATTCAGGGTCAGCTCAGTATTTTCCGGTGAAACCCCGGCGTAAAGACCGAACAGCCCGCTATCCATATAGGAAGATGCGAACGAATAAACCGAATAGGCCAGTCCGCGCTGCTCACGGATTTCCTGGAAAAGGCGGGAACTCATATTGCCGCCCAGGATGGTGTTCAATACGGAGAACGCGAAGCGCCGGGGATCGGAAATGGCGATGCCCGGGGTGTTGATGCAAAGGTGTTCCTGTTCCAGGTCCCGCTGAAAGATGCCCGTCATCGAACGAATCGGCGGGGCCGATCGTTCCGGGAAACCGTTACCCGGACCAATTTTCTCGAACCCATCGCGGACCAGATCGACAATCCGATGGTGATCAAGATTACCGGCCGCCGAAATGAAGATGCGTTCAGGCTGATAGAGACGCTTGAAAAAATGCCGTACATCCTGGGAGCTAAAACCACTGACATTCTCACGGGTGCCCAGAATAGAACGCCCCAGGGGGGTGTCCCCCCAGACAGCCCGGCCCGCCAGGGTTTGCAGATAGTCCTCGGGGTTGTCTTCCGACATGCCGATTTCCTGCAGGATGACGGGACGCTCCCTTTCTATCTCGGCCGGGTCGAACACCGAGTTCAGGAAAATATCCGAAAGAATGTCCACCATTGATTCAAGGCGGGCATCCATGACCTTGGCGTGGTAGCAGGTGGTTTCAAAGGAAGTAAACGCGTTGGTATGACCGCCAATGGCGTCAAATTCCTTGGCGATGTCATACGCACTCCTGCGGCGGGTGCCCTTGAAGATCATATGTTCGATCAGGTGCGACAACCCGTTTTCGGCGGGAGATTCATCCCGGGCTCCTACGTCCACCCAGACCCCCATGGACACGGACCGTACATAGGGCATGTGCTTGGTAAGAACCCGGATACCGTTATCTAAAACTGTCCTGTTAACGGCTGTTTTTGTCATTTTCCTCGTTCAGGACAGCCTTGCGGCTTAAACGGATTTTGCCGTCGCGGTTGATTTCCAGGACTTTAACCCGAATCTGGTCGCCCTCTTTTACAATGTCGGTGACCTTGGATACCCGCTGCGGAGCCAACTGGGAAATGTGAACCAGACCGTCGGTTCCGGGCATAATTTGAACGAATGCGCCGAAGTCCATGATCTTTACAACGGTGCCTTCATAGATGGCCCCAACTTCCGGTTCGGCCGTGATGTCGTTGATCATCTTCTTGGCCGCATCACCTTCTTCCTTGTTGACCGCCGCGATCTTCACAGTGCCGCTGTCATCTACCTCTATGCGGGTGTTGGTCTCAGACTGGATGGCCCGGATGACCTTGCCGCCGGGGCCGATGATGTCCCTGATCTTATCAGGGTTGATGGTGATGGTCGTAATGGCCGGTGCGTGCGGGGAGATCTTTTCCCGCGGTGCTTCGAGCGCTTCGAGCATCTTGCCGAGAATATGAATCCGGCCCGTCCGGGCCTGCTCCAGGGCTTTTTCCATGATATCCTTGGAAAGTTCGTGGATCTTGATGTCCATCTGGAGTGCAGTCACACCGTCCTTGGTACCGGTGACCTTGAAATCCATGTCGCCGGTGTGGTCTTCATCGCCGAGAATATCGGAAAGGACAACCACGTTGTCGCCTTCTTTTACCAGGCCCATGGCAATCCCGGCGACTGGTTCCTTGATGGGAACCCCGCCGTCCATCATGGCCAAAACGCCGGAACAGACAGTCCCCATGGAAGAAGAGCCGTTGGATTCGAGGACTTCGGATACGATGCGGATCGTATAGTCAAAGTCTTCCTTGTCCGGTAGAATCGGCTGAAGAGCCCTGAGCGACAGGCCGCCATGGCCAATGTCGCGCCTGCTCGGTCCGCCCATCCGTTTCACTTCACCCACAGAGTAGGGCGGAAAATTATAGTGCAGCATGAACGCACGGTTTTCCTCGCCGCTGAGCGTTTCGATGCGCTGCTCATCCTGTCCGGAGCCCAGCGTCATGACGCCCAGGACCTGGGTTTCACCCCGGGTAAACAGGGCGCTGCCGTGCGGCCGCGGGAGAATGCCCACCTCACAGTTGATCGGGCGAATTTCATCGAAAGCCCGGTTGTCGATGCGCCGGCCTTCGTCCAGAATCAGGTTGCGGCAGGTTGATTTCTGCAAGTCGGAAAGGATCTCGTATACCTCTTTTTTCCTTTCCGCGTAGTCTTCGCCAAGGCCTTCGAAAATCTCGTCTTTGACCTTTCTTAAAGTGGCGTAGCGCTCCATTTTTTCAGGAATCAAGACCGCTTCACGAATAGGCGTGGCAGCTTTGCCTTCCACCAATTGAACCAGGTCGGCATCTTTTTCCGGCGGTGTGAATTCGCGCTTTGCCTTGCCGCAGGCTTCTTTGAGCTCAACCTGCATGTCGATGATGGGCTGCATGGCGGCATGCCCGAAAAAGATCGCGTCCAGCATGTCTTTTTCGCTGGCTTTCCGGCTGCCGCCTTCCACCATGACCACCCCGGTCCGGGAGCCGGCCACAATGATGTTGATATCGCAGTTTTCCAACTCCGGAATCGTCGGGTTTACAACAAATTCACCGTCGATGCGGCCAACCCGCACACAGGCGATGGGGCCGGCAAACGGGATGTCTGATAATTCCAGGGCGGCGGAGGCCCCTATCATGGCAAGTGAATCCGCGTCGTTTTCCCGGTCCATGGAAAGGACCGTGGCGATCACCTGGGTTTCATATTGATAACCCTTGGGAAAAAGCGGGCGGATCGGGCGGTCAATCAGGCGGGCGGTCAGGGTTTCCTTTTCACTCGGGCGCCCGATTTCACGACGAAAATAGTTGCCGGGAATCCGTCCGGCAGCGTAAATTTTTTCCTGATACTCTACAGTCAGGGGTAAAAAGCCCATGTCGCGTTCTTCGTTGGCCGATACGACCGACACCAGAACTACAGTCTCGCCATGGCGCACTACAACCGAGCCGGACGCCTGTTTGGCGACCTTGCCGGTTTCAATACTTAGGGGTTTGCCCCCTATGTCTGCTTCTAATACTTTCTTCATATTCTTCTCCAATTGTATCGCCATGCCCGGGCAGCTACCTGTGAGACCGTTGAAAGATACCCATTTTTGCTTCGATTGCTTTCTGGTCGGATCTGTGGAAATCTGGTGCGGAATCTCCCCCGTGGGGGGTGAAACAAAAATGGACACGTTTCAAAGGTCTCAACCTGTCACCGGTCCCGGCCGGAATAAGATTGCGCTTCCTGCTCGAGAAAACCGGTTGTCTGCTGCAATACCTCGCTTTCCAGGCTGATCAGTGGCCCCGATACAGTAATTGCCGGGGCGGCCGTCTCGGTTCGTCTATGCTGCCCGAGCAGGGCCGGTACCCAGCAAGCCTGTTACCATCGGGCCGGTGCTTTCCAGGGGTATGGCGATGGTTTGTTTCCCCTGCCTATCTACGCAGGCCGAGGGTTTCGATGATTGTACGGTACCGATTGACGTCTTTGCTTTTCACGTAGTTGAGCAGCCTGCGCCGTTTACCTACGAGCATCAGCAGGCCCCGCCGCGAATGGTGGTCTTTTTTATGAACCTTGAGATGTTCAGTCAGGTATGAAATCCGGTGTGTCAAAAGACCGACCTGTACTTCCGGAGAACCGGTATCGCTTTCGTGCAGCTTGAACTTTTCAATCAATTTTTGCTTGTCTTCAGATGTGAAAACCACTGTTTTCTTGCCTCCTAATTAATATTTTTACACGTACGTTTTAGACTATAGCCTTATCCGGCATGAACCACAATACCGAATTGAGTTGCCTGCTTCCAATTATCAGGTTTCCCCCGGTGGCGCCGGGAACCTGCATAAGACCAGGCGTTTTTAATCAAACCCTACATGCCAGTTAACGGTTGAAAACACAACTATAATTCAGGCGCTGACTGCCCGAGGGCACGGACATCACCGCCAAAAGCCGCCCCTTTATATCCAGAACCTTGAAAGCCGTTTCCGGCGCAAAGTCCCGCTTTTCAATCAGGTCCGCCCGCATTACCCGCTGGCCCTGGCTGATTCGCCCGGCCATCCGATGGTCCACGGTGACCGCCGGCAATCCGCGCAGGGCGTCCGCCATGCGGATCTGGCGACTTTCCAGGTCGCCGTCGGCCGCCAACTGTTCCAGATCATCGAGGCTGGCAGCTTCATCCAGGCTGAAACCGCTGCTTTCCAGGCGCTGCAGCGCCTGCAGGTGCCCCCCGCAGCCAAGCCGGCGGCCGGCATCGGCATACAGGGTCCGGATATAGGTCCCCGCCGAGCAGGTTACTTCGAAGTGGACCTGCGGAATGGCAACCTCCAGGACCTCCAACCGGTCAACGGTCACCTTGCGCGGCGGTTTCTGCACCAGGTGGCCTTTGCGGGCCAGACGGTATAAAGGGGTACCCTTGTGCTTCAACGCCGAAAACGCCGGCGGCACCTGTTCGATGGTTCCCTGGAAACCGGCCATGACGGTCTGGACATCAACCGCCGATATCCCGTCGGTATCCTTTTCGGCCAATACCCGGCCGGTCAGATCCTGGGTGTCGGTATCAATGCCCAGGTGCAATGTCCCGCGGTACTTTTTGCGGTCGTGCAGGAAAAAGCGTGCCAACCGCGTGGCCTGGTTCAGGCAGCAGACCAACACGCCCGTTGCAAATGGATCGAGGGTACCGGCATGCCCGGCCTTATTGGCCTGGTATAACTTTTTAACCCTGGCGAGCACTTTGGCGGATGTTGCGCCGGCCGGCTTGTCGACAATGACAACACCGTTTGCATCGGCCGGCATGATCAGAGCTTCTCGGCCAGGCTTACGATCTGAGCCCGAATATCCGCGAGCGGCGAATCGATATTGAAGCCGGCCGCCTCCTTGTGTCCCCCCCCGCCGAACGCCGCCGCAATTTCAGCCACATCGATTCCGCCATCCGACCGGAGACTGACATGAAAACTGGGCTTGCCGTTGGCCGGCTGGCTGCCATTTTCAATTTCCTGCAGGAGCACCGCCAGCTTTACATCTTCGATGCGCCGGGCGTAGTTGATCAAGCCGTCAATGTCCTCAGGCTGGGTGCGGGTCTCCGCCAGCATTTCCCGGGTCAGGGTCATGATGGAGACCTTCCCATCGGCCGCCAATTCAATGGAATCCAGGGCCAGGTTCAATAGTTTAATACGGCCCAATGAGTAAGTGCCGTAAACGTTCTGGGCTACGGCGTACGGGTCCATACCGCTGGCGACCATCTCCTCGCAGATAGCAAATGCGGCTCGATTGGTATTTGAAAACCGGAAAGAGCCGGTATCCGTAAGAATCCCGGTATAGATCGAAGTGGCGATATCAGACGTGATGGCGACATCCAAGGCCTTGAACAGCCGATAGAGTATCTCGGCGGTAGCACAGGCAGCCGTATCCACAATCTGAAAATCACCAAACCCGGCATTGGTGTCGTGATGATCGATATTGATAATGGTGGCCGTTTTCCTGATGTCCGGGTAGGCCGGCCCCACGCGCTCAAAACCTCCACAATCGAGAATGATGGCCGTGTCGTAATTCACCGCTGGATCGAATTGTCCGCTTATTCGGTCGGTGCCTGTTAAATACCGGTACACCGCAGGTATCGGGCTGGCGCAGTACAGCCTGGTTTCCTTGCCCAGGGCCTCCAGGGCCAATCCCATGGCCGTCAAGCTGCCGATGGCATCCCCATCCGGGTTGACATGGGTAGCCAGAATTAAACGGCGGCTATTTTTCAGATGGCTTACTATCTGTTTCATCTTCTTTATGCAAAGACCTTATCAGGCTGTCGATCTTGGCTCCGTAATCAAATGAGTCGTCATAGTAAAACTTCAGGTCAGGCATGTAGCGCAGGCCCAGTTCACGCGCCAGGGTGCGTTTTACGAATCCGCTGGCACTCTTGAATCCGGCCAAGGCGTCGGCCTGGGCATTTGTCCGGTCGGGCAGCGTGTAATAAATCTTGGCCAGTTTCAGATCCGCAGACATCTTCACTTCGGAAATGATTGCTTCCTTCAGACGCGGATCACGAACGCGTTTACGCAGCAGCTCCGAAAGGGCTCTTTGCACATGGCCACTGACTCGATCGGCCCTTTTGAAGGGTTTCATATATGTATAATCTCCATTTCGGTATCCGTTATCTCGGCCAGACCCAGCCCATCCACCATGTTGAAGACCTTGTCGATCTTCGAATTGATCAACGGTGCTGAGTTGCCGACCAGCGCAAAGCCGATTTCGGCCCGCTGATAGATGTCGTTCGCTCCGGTTTCAGCCGCGGAAAGGTTGAAATGGCTGCGCATTTTTCCAATCACCGACTTGACGATCTTGCGTTTGCTTTTCAAAGAGCGGCATTCATGTAATCTGAATGTTATGACCCCAATGCCAACAACCATGGTATGTCTCTTTGCTGCGCTGCAGTTGCGAACGCCCCGGTAGCGGGAAAGCTTTTTGTCCGTTCAGGGCTACAGCGTCGGTTTGACCTCCTCGAGGTAGTAGCACTCGATAACATCACCTTCCTTGATGTCGTTGTAATTCTCAATGCCGATCCCGCACTCAAACCCGTTTTGAACCTCTTTGACATCATCCTTAAAGCGTTTCAGCGATGAGTTGCGGCCCTCGTAGAGGATAATGCCTTCGCGGAGAAGCCGCATCATCTGGCTGCGCTGAATCCTGCCGTCGGTTACGTAGCTGCCGGCGATGGCACCGACTTTCGGTACGTGAAATACCTGACGGACTTCGGCCCGGCCCAGGACATGCTCTTCATAGGTTGATTCCATCATACCCAGGATGGCGCCTTCGACTTCCTTGATCACGTTGTAGATGATGTTGTAAAAGCGCATGTCCACCTGTTCTTCGGCGGCCAGGGATTGAACCTTGGTATTGGGCCTGACGTTAAAGCCGATGATAATGGCATCCGAAACAGCGGCCAGGGACACGTCCGTTTCCGTTATAGTTCCGGTGGCGGCTTGGACAATGTTGATTTTCACCTCTTCGTTGGACAGCTTGACCAGGGATTCGGTCAGGGCCTCAATGGAGCCTTGCACATCGGCTCTGATGATCAGGTTCAGGTCCTTGACATCGCCTTCCTGCATTTTTTCAAACAGGTTGTCGAGGCTCATCCGGCTGGATTTGGCCAGCTCCTTGGAGCGCTGTTTCTGGCTGCGGTGCAGGCTGACCTGTTTGGCAGCCTTTTCATCCTTTACTGCCACGAACTCATCGCCGGCATTGGGCACGCCGGACAGGCCGATAATTTCCACCGGCATGGACGGCCCGGCGCTGTTCACAGTCTGGCCGCCGTCACTAATCATGCTCCTGAGTTTACCGTAATGGATACCGCAGACAACTGGATCGCCGGTATTCAGGGTGCCCTGCTGGACCAGGACCGTGGCAACTGCCCCCCGCCCGGTGTCTAGCTTGGCTTCCACGACATGGCCGGTGGCAAGTTTATCCGGATTGGCTTTGAGTTCCAGCATTTCAGCCTGCAGCAATACCATGTCCAGCAGGTTTTCGATGCCGGTTTTCTCCTTGGCGGATACCTGCACAAAAATCGTGTCGCCGCCCCAGTCTTCGGGGCTCAAGCCTTGTTCGGACAACTCCCGCATGACCCGATCCGGTTCGGCTCCGGCCTTGTCCATCTTGTTGACCGCGACGATGATCGGCACTTCCGCCGCCTTGGAGTGGTTGATGGCTTCTATAGTCTGGGGCATGACCCCGTCATCGGCGGCCACCACCAGGATGACGATATCAGTGATTCTGGCCCCCCGCGAACGCATAGCGGTAAACGCCTCGTGGCCCGGGGTATCGAGAAAAGCGATGCGGCCTTTGTCGGTGGCCACACTGTAGGCGCCGATGTGCTGTGTAATTCCACCGGCTTCATCGTCGGTGATACTGGATTTGCGAATGACGTCCAGTAAAGACGTTTTACCATGGTCGACGTGCCCCATAATGGTGACCACCGGCGCCCGTTCAACCATGGCCTCGGGGTTGTCATCCTTTTCAACTTTCAGCAGGGTTTCCTCTTCGAAAGCGATCCGTTCGACTTCATAATCAAATTCTGCGGCCACCAGGGTGGCGGTATCAAAATCGATGGTCTGATTAACAGTGGCCATTACGCCCATTCCCATGAGCTTGGCGATCATTTCATTGGCCTTGATGCTCATGCGTTTGGCCAATTCGGCCAACACAATGCTGTCTTTGATCTTGATCCGACGCTTGATGGCCTTGGCCGTGGTAATCTGGGTTTTCTGTCCGGCAAAGGCCTGTTTGCCTTTGACCTTTCTGCGTCCACGCCCCCGGCCGGAGCGCGAATACAGGGCGGCGCCTTCCACGATCTCCCGCTTGCGGAAGGAAATCTTCTTTTTCTTGAAGGATTTCTTCTCGCGGCGGTCTCCCGCTCCCCGCTTGCCTTTGCGGGTTTCATCCTGGGGTGCATCCCCGGGTGCCGGTTTTGCAGGCGGCTGCCGCCGGGCAGCCTCTGCCGCACGTTCTCTAAGGGCGGCTGCAACTTCAGGTGCCGGACCAAGCTTGATAATTTTGGCCGCGGCTTCCTTTTTGGCCTTTTTCTTGGGTGCCGCAGGTTTGGCTTCCGCTTCCGGAGCGGCCTTTTTCTTGGCGGCTTTTTTCGGTTTTACCTCGACCGCAGTCTCTTCCGGCTGGGGTTCGGCGTCCGCCGCTTCTTCCGTCGGGACTTCTTCCGGTTCCGCCGGGGCAGCTTCTTCCGCGGGCAGGTCCGCAGCTTTGGCCGCCGGAGCCTCTTCAGCCGGTTCGTCTTCAGCCGGTTTGCGCTTGACGACTTTTTTACGTCTCCGGATAACGGTCGGCTTAACGCGGATCTCCTCAATCTGGCTGGCCGGTTTACCGCGCAGATTGTCCTTTACGCGGTCAACCATTTCCTCGTCGAGGGAACTCATGTGGGACCCGACCTCGATATCCATCTCCCTCAATTTTTCAAGGAGATCCTTATTGGTCATATTAAGGTCCCTGGCAAGTTCATACACTCTGGTGGTCTTAGCCATCCATCTCCTCGAAGCTCAAGTTTGGGGGCCGGTGCGGCAGTACCTTTCCGGCCCCGGTATATCCGGTGTATACAACGCCTGACTTATTTTTCGGGTTCAGGCGGATTGTCTTCTTCTGTTTTACCTGGTTCACTGTCTTTGGCATCATCAGCGGCGGAGGTGTCTTCGTCTGCAGCCGTCTCAGGCTGCTGCTCCTCAGCGTCACCCGCTTCGTCGATGTTTGTTTCGGCAGTGGCCTCTTCGGCGGATTCTTCAACATCCCCGTCTTCCGGTGCGGATGCTTCATCTTCGGCCGCGTCGCCATCGTCCTCGGTCTTCTCGGCAGCTTCTTCAGTCTCGCCTTCCGCAGCCGCCTCTTCCGCCTCAGCCTCCGCGGCAGCCTCTTCCGCCTCAGCCTCCGCGGCAGCCTTTTCTGCCTCAGCCTCCGCGGCAGCCTTTTCCGCCTCGGCTTCGGCGGCGGCGCGTTCCGCTTCGGCCGCTTTCCTTTCGGCATCCTCGATCACCCATTGCTCCGCGACCTCAACCAGAGCAGTGGCCTGCTCTTCATCCTCAATGCCGTTGAGCTGCAGGAGTTCTTCAATGGGTGCCCGCGACAGGATCTCGGCCGAGTGAACGCCCTTTTCAAACAGAACCCCGGCCAAGCCGACATCCACGCCCGGCAGCGCTTCCAGGGAATTGTATCCGTCCTGCATGGCCTGGTTGTATTTCTCTTCGCTGATGACATCCAGGTGCCATTCGGTCAGCTTGGAGGCCAGGCGGACGTTCTGCCCCCTTTTTCCAATGGCGATGGAGAGAAACTCATCGGGGACGATGACTTCCATTGTACGGTTTTCCTCATCGATGATGACCCGTGCAATTTCAGCCGGAGCCAGGGCATTGCACACAAATTTAGCCGGGTCGACATGCCAGGTGATGATGTCGATCTTTTCGCCCCGCAGTTCCTGGACAACGTTTTGAACGCGGCTGCCTTTCATACCCACGCAGGCACCTACCGGGTCGATGTCGCTGTCATTGGAAGCCACCGCGATTTTTGCCCGGACGCCGGCCTCGCGGACAGCCCCCATAATCGTGACGATGCCTTCACTGATTTCAGGCACTTCCGTCCTGAAGAGGTGCACCAGAAATTCACTGTGTGTGCGGGAAAGGATAATCTGCGGTCCCCGGGATTCATAGAGAACATCCATGATGTAGGCCCGAATGCGGTCACCGCGGCGGTACGACTCGCGGGGCACCTGTTCCCGAACAGGTAAAATCGCTTCGGTATTGCCCAGGTTCACGATAATGTCCCGGCGGTCGATGCGCTGGACGATGCCGTTGATGATTTCGCCCTTGCGATCGATGTAGTTCGAGAACACCACGTCGCGCTCGGCATCCTTCATTTTCTGGATAATCACCTGTTTGGCCGACTGGGCCGCGATGCGGCCGAAGGTGGCCGTATCCATTTTAGTGCCCAGGCTGTCGCCGACTTCGCACTCGGGGTCCAGTTTCAAGCCCTGGTCCAGGGTGATCTGGATGTCGGGTTCGGTGATATCGTCCTTGGTGGCGACGACCTCCATAAACTGGAAGACCTCAATTTCCCCGGTGTCTTCATTGTACTGCACTTCAATGTCGATCGTATTACCGTATTTCTTGCGGGCCGCAGATTTAAGAGCTTCCTCAAGGGCCTGGATCAGCACGTTGCGATCTATTCCCTTGTCTCGGCTTATCTGTTCTACGACGCGTTTTATATCCGTGATCAACATATGTTTTCTCCGTTGTTCAAACTCTGCTTTTTTAGGGGCTAACTGTCAGCCGCCCTTTGACTATCTGTGAAAAATCGAAAGAAACGGGACCGGCGTCCGTTTCGATCTGGACCATCTCATCGGTGGCCGCGGATATCACACCTATAAATTTTTTCTGGCCGTTCACCGGTTCATGCAGCTGGATGCGGGCCGCCTTCCCGGTAAAGCGCTGATAATCAGCCGGCTTGACCAGGGGGCGTTCAATGCCGGGCGATGAGACCTCGAGATTGTACGGCCCGATATCATCCAGGCTGACATCCAGCAAATCCGTAACCTGGCGGCTGATAGCAGTGCAATCATCCAGCGTTACGCCGCCGTCGGGGCGGTCGATATACAAACGCAGGATGCGGCCGGTTGGTTCCCGCCGAAATTCAGCCAGGACCAGTTCCAATCCGGCGGCGGCACAAACCGGTTCCACCAGGGTTGCGGCCGCTTTTTCCAACTTTTCAACCGGCACTGCGATGGGCGGTAATGCATTTTCGGCGCCTTTACCGCGACCTGATTTTTTCTTTTTTCCCTTCAACTGTTCGCCTGTCTGCCGCACGATCATTGGCCGCTAAGGCCAGCGATACCCTGCTCAGAAAACAAAAAACGGGCAAAACAGCCCGTTTTTTTCATTCTGGTAGTTCTTTTACTGGTTGCTTGTTAATATCAGTTCATCAAGTTAACCACCCAATGTTAGCTCCACACCGCACAAGGTCAAAAGACCTACCCATGAAAAAAAACCTTTCATAGCTGAAAAGGCTGACAAATCTGGAGCGGGCAACGAGACTCGAACTCGCGACACCAAGCTTGGGAAGCTTGTACTCTACCAACTGAGCTATGCCCGCTTACCAAAGCGATTAATTAAGACAAATGTATAGAGATGTCAACTGTTTTAATGCGGGTAAGCTTAAAAAAAAGCGACCGGCCCCATATCTGGCCCCTGTTTCAATTTAATCCACGCAAACCCTGTCAAACGAGCGCGGACAGACACGCAGCAAGCCGGTTTCAGGACAGCATTTTTTGGATGGATTCGAGTTCCGCCTTGATTTCGGCCAGGGTAGGGGCATCCAGGGGCGCGTTTTTTCTTTGGCCGCCAGCCTTCAAGTGCTGACGGGCTCCGGGAATCGTGAACTTGCGATCATACAGCAAGTGCTTGATTTCCAGGATCAGCTCCACGTCCTTTTTACGGTACAGGCGCTGACCCGAGGGGGTTCTCTTGGGCTTGATGCGACTGAATTCCGTTTCCCAGAAACGCAGGACATAGGCCGGGACACCGGCAATCGTGCTGACTTCGCCGACTTTGAAGTAGAGCTTTTCGGGCAGTTCGCTGTTTGGCAGGGTTTCTTCCGACATGTTCACCCCGGGCAGTTATTTACAATTCCGTATAAAAATAGCGCACTTGCCGGAAAGTGTCCACCAAATTTATAGCAGCCCCCCACGCCCGACAGGATGACGGCCATCTGCCGAACATCAGGCCGGCAGATCGGCATCGAAGGCCGCAATTACCTGCTCGGAAATGGACGTGTGCAGGTCGTTGACCGCGCTGTCTTCCAGGGTTTGGGTTGCGGAGCGATAGGTGATCCGGATGGAGACACTCTTTTTTCCGTCTTCTATCGGTGCACCTTTGTAAACATCGAAAATCGTGACGGACTCCGCCAGGCTCTCGTTCAGTTTTTCTACAAAATCAGTCAGTTTAACACTCTCCACGGTTTCCGCTATGATCAGCGTGATATCCCGTGTGGTGGCCGGGTATTTCTGTATGGGGCGGGTGTCGATTTTCTCTGTACCCGCTTCCAGCAGGTTGGCCACGTAAAACTCAAGGATAAAAGCCGCCTGCTTCAGGTCATACTGCTTCAAAACGGCCGGTGCGACTTCTCCCAGGCGGCCGATGGTTTTGCCGGCAGCCTGAATCAGGGCCGTGACGCCCGGACGGGTGTAGTCGCATTGTGCTGCCGGCACCCTGGTAAACACCGCGTCCTGAATGCCCAGGTTTGCCAGCAGGGCTTCGGCCACGCCTTTGATATCGAAAAAGTCACAGGTTTCGGGCTTGCCGTGCCAGGAAAAGGGTGACCGCGCCCCGGTCCACAGGGCCGCCAGCATCTCTTTTTCCACGGGCAGGCTATCGGCCTGATCGGTGGCGAAAAAGGTATTGCCGACTTCGTAAAGCCGCAGGGTTTTGTTCTGGACCGAGAGATTGCGGCCCATGGCCTCGAGTAAACCGGGTACCAGGGAAGTCCGCATCACGGCCTGTTCCTCGGAAATGGGATTCAGGATGGGTACGCAATTCCGGCGGTCATCTGTGTCCGGCATCGACAGGCGATCCGCAAAATTGCTGCCGATAAAGCTGTAATTGACCGTTTCGCTGAAACCGTGACCGGTCATGAAGGCCCGCAGGCGATCCCGCAAGACCCGGACCGGTTCAGGATTGCGCCCTTCGGCCGGCACCAGGGGGAATGTGGTGCTGATATTGTTGTAGCCATACAGCCGGGCAATTTCCTCCGACAGGTCTTCCGGTCTGGTTACATCCACCCGGTAGGAAGGCGGCTGCACATCCAGCACGTCGGCTGTGTCTTTTGCCGTTGCCCCGAATTCTATGGAAGCCAGGTAGGCCTGCATTTGCTCGGCTGTAAGATCGGTCCCCAGCCGCCGGTTGGTTGCCGCAACTGAAAGCGCGATGGTTTCTTGTACGTAGGGCTGCGGATTTTCATCAATGGTGCCGTCTACCAACTGCCCGTTCCCGAGTTCGGCTATCAGGTACGCTGCGCGATTTAGCGCCCGCACCGTACCGTCCGGGTCCACACCGCGCTCGAACCGATGAGAGGCATCGGTGTTCAGACCGGTTCGCTTGGCTGTCTTCCGGATGCTGACGGGGTTGAAACAAGCACTTTCCAGCAGAACCCGCCTGGTCGTGTCTTCGATTTCCGAATTCAATCCGCCCATGACCCCGCCGATACCCACCGCTTTTTCGCCGTCACAAATCATTAAGGCGTTTTCCGGCATGATCCGCTCTTTTTCGTCCAGGGTGGTAAACTTCTCCCCGGTATCGGCGGCGCGCACGACAATCCGGTTTTCAACCAGCTGGTCGAAGTCGAAAGCATGCAGGGGCTGTCCGGTTTCCAGCATGACATAGTTGGTGATGTCGACAATATTGCTGATCGGTTTCAGGTCAACCGACAACAGGCGGTCACGCAGCCAGAAAGGCGAAGGCGCGACCTCGATATCGAGGATCAGGCGGGCGGTATACCGGGGGCAGAGATCGGGATCCATTATCTGGACCGAGGTCTGTTCGGTGATCGATCCGCTGGTGGCGGGTTCTTCCGGCTCCGGGTATTTGACCCGGGTGCCCTGGAAGGCGGCCACTTCCCGGGCCACCCCGACGATGCTCAAGCAGTCGGGACGGTTGGGTGTGAGATCGATTTCAAACACAGGGTCTCTGAGGGCAAGGGCCTGGTTCAAGGCCGTACCCGGTTCAAGGTCGGGCGCCAGCGCCATGATGCCGGCCGCATCGTCACCCAGGGCCAGTTCCAGTTCACTGCAGAGCATACCGTCAGAGGTTTCCCCCCGGATGACACCGGCTTCAATGGTGCGTCCATCCGGCAGGACCGTACCCGGCAGGGCGCAGGGTGTCAGCATGCCCGGTTGTACATTCGGGGCCCCGCAGACCACGGTCGTGGCCCGGCTGCCCAGATCGACATCGCAGCAGGTGAGCCGATCGGCATTGGGATGCGGGTTGACGGCCGTTACGCGAGCCACCAGCACGGAATCCATGAAGCTGTAGCGGTCCTCCACCGAGTCTACTTCGAGCCCGGCCATGGTAAGGGCATCCGCCAGCTCTGCCGGCGGCAGCTTGACTTCAACATATTCTTTTAACCAGCTTAGACTGACTTTCATGTTCGAAATTGCCTTAAAAACCTTAGGTCGTTTTCAAAAAATTTACGGATATCATCAACGCCGTATTTAAGCATGGCGATCCGTTCCACACCCATACCGAATGCAAATCCGGTGTACTTGCTCGTGTCGTAACCGACGTTTTCAAATACCGCCGGGTGCACCATTCCGGATCCCAGCACCTCCAGCCAGCCGGTGCGGGAACAGACCCGGCAGCCTTTTCCCCGGCACATAACGCAGAGAATGTCGACTTCGGCACTGGGCTCGGTAAAGGGGAAGAAACTCGGCCGGAACCGCAGGCTCGTCTGTTTGTCGAACATCTGGTGGACAAAGGTCGTCAAAACGCCCTTGAGATCGCCGAACGAAATGTTGCGATCCACCAGCAGACCTTCCACTTGATGGAACATGGGGGTATGGGTCAGATCGGAGTCGCACCGGTATACTTTCCCGGGTGCGACGATCCGGACCGGCGGCTGCTGTTTTTCCATTACCCGCGGCTGGGTGGGTGACGTGTGCGTTCGCAGCACAATGTTCTCGGAAATGTAAAACGTGTCCTGCATGTCCCGCGCCGGATGATTCTTGGGGATATTCAGTGCTTCGAAATTGTAGTAATCCGTCTCGATTTCCGGCCCCTCGGCTATGTCGAACCCCAGCCGGGCAAAAATTGAGCAGATCTCATTGCTAATCCGGGTGACCGGATGCAAAGTCCCCTGGTTCAACGGGCGCCCGGGCAGAGAGACATCCAACTGCTCGACAGTGGCATCCGCCTGGGACGCGATCCGTTCCAGGGCCCGGACGGCCGCTTCTTCGAGGGCTTTTTTTACCAGGTTGGCCTGTTTTCCGGCTGTGGGTCTCTCATCAGGCGGGAGTTGGGAAATGTTGCGCAGGAATCGGGTCACGATGCCCTTGCGGCCGAGATATCTCACCGTAATCTCGTTAACGGCGTCCGCTGCAGCAGCGTTTTCCAATTCCGCGAGTCCGCTTGCTTGAATTTGTTCGATTGAATTTTCCACTTTTAAACTCTGTCTGCTGGCGTGGTCAGAAAATAAAAAAGCAGTGGTCGGGCTTGATTTGCCAACCACTGCTTTTGACGAGTCTCTGTCTTAGAGCTGTTCAGAAGCCAGGCTGACAACCTGGCTAAAGCCCGCGGGATCGGAGATGGCGAGTTCCGCGAGGACTTTGCGGTCCAGTTCGACATTGGCCTTTTTGAGGCCGTGTATAAATCGGCTATAGGTCAGGTCGTTCATTCTGGCGCCGGCGTTGATGCGGGCGATCCATAATTTCCGGTAATCTCTCTTTTTGGCCCGGCGGTCGCGGTAGGCATACATCAGGGCCTTGTCTACGGCGTCGGTCGCGGTGCGAAACAGCTTACTCCGGCCGCCGCGATAGCCTTTGGCCAGTTTAAGCACCTTTTTTCTTCTCTGTCTTGCTTTGAAACCTCTTTTTACACGCATTTCAACTCTCCTTCATTACTGCGCCTGCGGTCGGCGGCTGCCCAATGCAGCCGGCCAGTTTAACCGTTCGGCAACAGCAGTCTGAGTTCCTTCATATCCGTTCCGGCAATCATGTGGCCTTTGCGCAGAACGCGTTTCCTCTTGGTCGTCTTCTTGGTCATAATATGGCCGGCGTTGGCCTTGGCAAACTTATATTTGCCGGATCCTGTTTTTTTGAATCTCTTGGCCGCAGCGCGGTTCGTTTTAATTTTAGGCATTGCTTCTTTCTCCTATCACCCTAAATAGGCATAAAATTCTAAATGTCAAAATTGGTTGCTCATTACCAGCTGCGCAAATGCAGATGGCGCAGGCAGTCAACCTCACTGCTCGCGCCATTTGAATATGGACAATTGGCGCAGTTGCGCTGTCTTCCTTCAGCCGTGGAATAAAAGTGCTGGTCAGCTGGTTTTGGCCGCCAGGATCATGAACATGGTGCGGCCTTCAAACTTGGGATACTGTTCAACCACGGCAATGTCTTCAACTTCCTCAGCCATTCTCTGCAGCACGTCGCGGCCCAGATTGGACAGCGTAATTTCCCGGCCCCTGAAGATGACGGTCACTTTGACCTTGTCTTTCTTCGCGATGAATTTTCTGATGTGCCCGAGCTTCGTCTGGAGATCGTGTTCCCCGGTTTTGGGGCGAACTTTTATCTCCTTGACTTGAAACGTTGTCTGCTTTTTCTTGGCTTCCTGCTTCTTTTTGGTCTGCTCGTACTTAAAACGGCCGTAGTCCATTATTTTGCAGACCGGCGGATTGGCATTGGGGGAAATTTCCACCAGATCCAGTCCGAAATCTCCGGCAGTGGCAAGCGCTTTGTACGTTGGAAGAACACCAATCTGGTTACCATCGGGATCAATCACCCTTACTTCCTTGGCCCGGATATCGCGATTGATATTGGTGCGATTGGTTCTGTGCGGTCTTCGGGCTCTTCTCGCAATAGCTATGCCGGCACCTCCTTCAGAAACATAGGTTAATACCATTTGCCCGTCCGTTCACGAGCGGGCAATTTTTTCCGGGGCCCGGCAACACCGGTCCCGAAAAATGTGAAAACGCATTACCGGACAACCATAAGAAATGCAAGTAAAAAATGCAACATCAAAATAAATGCGGGCAGATTTGGTATGTTACGCCAATTTGCCATCGCCCTGGGCGGCCACCGGCAACTCTACATATCCGTTCAAATGGCAGTGCGGCTACTATATATGGTGTTTCCCGGGCAGCTGGGCCAGGGTGTAGGCGGCCAGACGGCTGTCGCGCCAGTATTCATTTTCAGGCGTCTGAAAAAAGGTTTTGAAAAGGGCCAGGCTCTCGGCGCGCATGATGCCCGGTATGATGGCAACCGGGTTGTCCCGGTACAATGCTGGCAGGCCATTCAGGTCACAGTGGGTAGCGCCTCCCATCACATCCTCATACGCATAGACGATTTCACCGACGCCGGCGATCAACAGGGCGCCAAAGCACATCAGGCAGGGCTCCATGGTGCAAAAAGCCGTGATTTCCCCGGGGGGCGGCGCATCTTCAAGGGCGTAATACTGCTGCAGGGCCATTATTTCGGCATGATCGGTCTCATTGTACCCGCCCGCAGCCGTACCCCGGCGTTTTCCGGTGGCAATCACCTGGTATTGATGCACCAGAACACAGCCAACCGGAAATTCACCGGCTTCCAGAGCCTGGGTTGCCTGGTCCAGGGCGGCGGACATGAAATGCTGGTAGTCAATTTCGTTTTCGAGAGGGCTCATCCGCTTAACTCATCATGACTATCGGGTTTAATGGCGGTGTTTCTTAAATGATTTACGCGACTTTTGGGTTTCAGCCCAAATTGAAATCGCTATCGGGATCGGGGTCGAAATCGGTTTCGGAATTGTCATGCGAGCATCGATTTCGATCCTGATACCGATAGTGAAAGTTTAAAGCTCCGAGCTGCATCTGTTTATTTTTTAGGCACAGTCACTAGGGCAGCCGGCAGACATCTGTATCGCACGGGCAACTGCCGTCGACTTCAAAGGCATAAATAATTTTGTTAGCCATTTCAACCATTTTAATTGAAACAGGCTCAAAATCATGTTCTTTCAGCCGGGCAGCGAGCGCTTTTCTGGACGGAATGTTCGCCAGGCCTGCGGCCAACAGTTCGCCTGTACGGCTGTCGAGGATATGGGCATCTTCGCCATTTGTGACGACGGCCACCGGGATGTGATAGGGGCGGATAAGCCGTGCCAGGGCAAGGGCCGGGTTGTGGCGGGTAACCAGGGATCCCGGGCCATACTTTATTACCATGCCGACCTTGTCGGATCCTTCCACCAGGAAATCAACCGGGATGCTGGCCCGCCGGCCGCAGGCCGAGACCGTCAGCCTGAACCGGGGTGTGATGGACGCTTTGTCGAATCCGCACTGTTCAACCAGATGGCGGGCCAGTTTCTGCCGGTAGCGTTCATCGTGCGTATCGTCCAGAACCCGGCCGGTCAGATAATCGGTCAACTCGCCCATAATGAGATGGTGCTCGTTCATGGTGTAATGATATGAATCGGGGCGGGATGTGTAAAGCATCAAAAAGAGCTTTACATATCCAAATTGTTTTGGGTAGGTTAAACAGTTCCAGCAACAGAAGCTGCTTGGGAAAATAAACCGGCTGCCGGTGGGTGGAAAAAGCCTCTGGCAAGTTGACCAATGACCATTAGAGAAGATTTTGAAGAACGCGAACGCGGGTTCCTTTCCCCCTATGGCTGTTTGAGCTCGGAATCCAGGGGGAGACTCAAACCCGAAGAGCCCTCCCAACTGCGCACTGCCTTCCAGCGGGACAGGAACCGGATTATCTACTGCAACGCCTTTCGCCGGTTGAAATATAAGACGCAGGTATTTCTCTCTCCCCTTGGTGATGATTACCGGACCCGGCTGACCCATACACTGGAAGTGGCCCAGATTGCACGGACTATCGCCCGCTCCATGCGGCTGAACGAAGATCTTACCGAGGCGATCGCCCTGGGGCACGACCTGGGGCATACGCCCTTTGGGCATGGCGGTGAAACGTCGCTAAAAGAGATATTTTCCGAATCGTTTACCCATAACGAGCAGAGTCTGCGGGTCGTGGACCGTCTGGAGAAAAACGGGGCAGGGCTCAACCTGACCCAGGAGGTGCGGGACGGCATCCTCAAGCATTCCAAAGGGTACGGAAAAATCATATCGTCAAACCCCAAACTTAAAGCCATCACGGTCGAGGGACAGATCGTCAGGATCGCGGATATCATGGCGTACCTGAACCATGACCTCGAAGATGCCATTCGCAGCGGCGTCATCCGGCCGGACCAGGTTCCGGAGAAATGTATCAAAACCTTGGGGCGCACGCACTCAGACCGGGCAACCACCATGGTGCACGATCTGGTGTTTTCCAGCAGCGTGGAAAACGGAGATCTGGTGCTGCAGATGAGCGCTGAAGTACACGATGCCATGACCATGCTGCGGCGGTTTCTTTATAAAAATGTCTACCGGTCCCAGAAAGTTCATCAGGAGTTTGTGAAGGCCAAGAAAATTCTCCTGGAATTGTATACCTATTTTATAGACAACGAAAAGATGCTGAACCGGGAACTGGCGGCTTTGAACCTGCCGGCCCCTGATCAATCAGGTGATTCCAGGGAGCGAGTCGTCTGCGATTTCATTGCCAGCATGACCGATCGGTATGCACTGGCCCTGTATGAGCGGCTGTTTTTTCCCTCACCGATGGTTTAGGCGCCGGCAATGCGCTTTCGGCAGGTATCAGATTGAAGAACGCAGACAGGCATGGGGTGATTGTGAAAACAGTATTTTCCAACGCAACCCCCAACTTTTAAACCAAAAACGATTGGTGTATGGTATCGCATTGCAGTGCGATTTTTGAGACAGAACATTGGTTACCCCCGCCGACTATTTAAATACCCCTGCCCAGACCCTGGAACCACATCTTGAAAAGCTGGCCGATCTATTCCGCCGTATGGAGCAGGCCTATGATGCCGCGGCGGCTGAATACGGCTTCCAATGTGAGGGGTGCGAGGACAATTGCTGCCTGACACTTTTTTTTCACCATACCCTGCTCGAATATCTCTACCTGTACCAGGGCTACGCCCAACTGCCGGCCGAGGAACGCAGGCGGCTGCAGCAGGCGGCCGGGCAGGTAAACAGATCACTGGCAAAGGCCGAAAAGGCCGGCGAATCGATTCGGGTGATGTGCCCCCTCAATGAGGATGACCGCTGCACCCTGTACCCGTATCGGCCGATGATCTGCCGCCTGCATGGCATACCCCATGAGATACGCCGCCCCGGTGGTCAGGCTACCCGGGGGGTCGGATGCGGGGATTTTGACCGGCAATGCGGGGACCGGCTCTATATTCCGTTTGACCGTACCCCCCTGTATCTGGAAATGGCCGCAATGGAAAAAAAGCTGCGGGAGGAATTAAATTACAAAGAAAAGGCCCGCCTGACCGTGGCCCAGATAATAGCCGGTTTTCCAGCTTGAGCAGGCCGGATCGAAACCGAGAATGATGCTATGAAGTATATCGATACCGATAAAATCGAAAAACTGCCCGGACGAAGGTTGAAAAAAGGTGACACGTTCGCTTTCCGCTGCCATCCGGAGGTGGCCTGTTTCAACCGGTGCTGCCGCAACCTCAATCTCTTTTTATACCCCTATGATGTCCTGCGGCTGAAAAATCAATTGGGTTTGACGTCCGGCCAGTTTCTCGACCAATATGTGGACGTGGTCCTGCGTCCGGACACCTTTTTTCCGGAAGTCCTGCTGCGCATGGCTGAGAACGAAGAGAAAACCTGCCCGTTTCTTACAGACGCGGGCTGCTCGGTTTATCCGGACCGGCCGGACACCTGCCGTACTTTCCCGGTGGAACAGGGCAGTCTCTACGATGCCGGCACGGGAGAATCCCGCCTGGTGCATTTTTTCCGCCCCCCGGATTTCTGTCAGGGACAGCATGAAACCGACCAGTGGACGATAGACACCTGGTGCGGTGATCAGGAGGCCCGCGATTACAATCGCATGACCCTGAAATGGGCGCAGATCAAACGGCTGTTCCAGTCCGACCCCTGGCGGGGCGAGGGGCCCGAAGGGCCGCGGGCCAAGATGGCCTTCATGGCGACCTATAACCTGGATGATTTCAAAAAATTCGTATTCGAAAGCAGCTTTTTCAAACGCTACAAGGTCAAAAAGGATGTGCGCAAGAAGATCGCGGCTGATGAAAAAGCGCTGCTGAGTTTCGGATTCGCGTGGGTCAAGCTGTTTATCTGGGGAATGAAGAGCAAGCAGATTAAGCCGCGCTAGGTAGAAGGTTTAAGGTGTAAGGTATAAGGCGGTCAGGCGTTGAAGGTTGCCGGATTTGCTTAGACCTTATACCTTACACCTTACAGCTATCTCCTAACTCGGCCAGCTTTTCGGCCTGTTTTTGAAAGACTTCTCCCGGTAGATTTTCCAACTGGCGCCTTTTTTGCGGAATTCAAGAATCTTGTAGCCGTCTGATTTAAATGCATCCGAGCGGTACTGCTGCTTGAACCAGGCGCGGGACGTACTGCCGGAAGTGCGGGTTTTCAAGGCTGTAACTTTTACGGATATCCGCTTGTATTTTTTATTCAAGCGCTGTTTGTACCGCCTCCACTCCTGCAGGTTGCGGCCGTTGCCTACAAAACCGGGATGGTAGTGGGCGATATACTTGTCCAGTTTCTTGCTTTCCCAGGCCTTTTTCCAGGACTGCACCAGGACGGTGATATCATCTTTTTTGGGCTTGGCGACCACGACCGGTGCCGGTTTTTTCTCCTGCCATTCCCGTTTGACCATTACCATGAGGCCTGCTTCCGGTTCAGCCAAATAGAGGCGGGAGACGGCTTCAACCGGGGTTTTGGTTCTTACCCGGATCGCACCGAAGGAGACGAGCTTGTCCTGGTAACGCAAAATGGTGATCCCGGGAAATTCGACCTTCTGCCCGGCGTACTTTTTGGGGATCATGGCCTGCTGGAAATAAGCGGCCAGCTTCGATTCATCTTTGGGTACCTCGGCAAAAGTGTAAGGCAGGCGCTCGCCGATGATGATCGGCGTTTTGTCGAATTCGATCCGCTGGTCCAGATCTTCCAGGTCGTGGTTGTCCAGGACCACGCAGCCGTTGGTCGAATAGGGCGTAACCTTGCGGTTCGATCCGTGAATAAAGATGCCGTGTCCCCCGTTACCGGTAATATCGTCGAAAGCATTGGGGTAATTGAGCTCGAACGCCCGGTCTCCGAAAACCGTTACTTTACGATCACGGTAAATTTTGGTGTTGAAATAGATGCCTTCGGGGGTCTTCTCATCATTTTCCACCCGTTTGCGGCCAGGCTGTTCGCCGGTTGCACAGCTGTATGTCTTGATAAGCTGATAGCGGCCGTCGAACCGGTACAGATGCAGCTGCTGCAGCGCTTTTTCAACGAGGATCAAATGAATGGGGGCCTTGCCGGGGGAATGGTAGAGCACCGGCCCCTCCCACCCGCTAACGGGACGCGTGGGCTGGTCGGGTTTGACCGGAGCCGGTTCGCGCTTTACTTTAATGGCCTGGGGAACCGGGAGAGCCTTGTCCGCACTGATGGCGGTGTGGCCGGGAGCCGGTCCGGTGGGAGTATCACCTCCGGTAAAAAACAACCCGGCCGCCACCAGGACGACCACGGCAGCGCCCGCCAGACCATACATGGCGATGGGTTTGAGACGACGCTGTTCAGCGGCTTTCTTGGTATTGGGCCTGACCCTCGAAGGTGTGTATGAAGTCGATTTGCCGGATCTGATTTGCACAGCTAACCACGCATCGTTAAGAATGAAAAGGTCTGGAAAAGATATATAAACCCACAGGGACCGTGTCAACCCTGGCGCACCGCGGCAAACGCATACCCGCGCGGATCATCTATGACCCAATCCGACCATACTTATACGTTTACCTGGGAATCAGCACTGGGCGGCATCGACCGCGCCAGATGGAATGCACTGGCCCGGCCGATACAATCCCCATTTCTGGAATGGGAGTGGCTGGAATTACTGGAGTCGTCGGGCAGCATCGGGCCCGAAACCGGCTGGTATCCAGCCCATCTGGCCGTCTGGTCTCAAGATACCCTGGTGGCGGTCGCTCCGCTTTACAGGAAGATCCACAGCGAGGGTGAGTTCGTCAATGATTATGTTTGGGCCGACCTGGCCTATCGGATGGGGGTGGCCTACTACCCCAAGCTGGTCGGCATGAGCCCGGTTACGCCGGTCCAGGGGTACCGTTTTCTGATCAGCCCCCGTGAAAATGAGGCCCGGCTGACTGGCTTGATGCTGGCCGAAATAGAGCGCTACTGCATGACAAACCAGCTTTCCGGCTACCATTTTCTCTATGCCGACATGGAGTGGGTCAACACCCTGCCTTCCAATCGCTGCATCCCCTGGCTGCATCCGGTGCTCATCTGGAAGAATCCCGGTCATCG
>Ga0126327_10000059_pt1 | contig 32864 bp, 31 predicted proteins | sample InaspJWI30metaG_FD_101392 | JGI IMG/M metagenome (GOLD analysis project Ga0126327, IMG submission 101392) | Marine gutless worms symbiont microbial communities from Oahu, Hawaii - Inanidrilus sp. 1 OAHU.JWI-30 metaG | ecosystem: Host-associated > Annelida > Digestive system > Unclassified... | reverse complement strand
GAAGGCCCAACGCCGGCAAATCATCCCTGATCAACCGACTGCTGGGAGAAGACCGGCTGGTGGTCAGCGATGTGCCCGGCACCACCCGGGATGCCATAGACAGCGTCTGCCGTTGCAACGGCAAGTCCTACCTGCTGGTTGATACCGCCGGCATTCGCCGCAAGGGTAAAGTGTCTAAGAAAATAGAGAAGTTTTCAATCATCAAAGCCCTCCGCAGCCTGGACCGCTGCGACGTGGCCCTGATTGTTATCGATGCCGATGAAGGTATTACCGATCAGGACATCAGCGTCGCCGGCTACGCCCATGACCGGGGCTGCGGCTGTGTATTCCTTTTGAACAAGTGGGACCTGGTTGAAAAGGACCATACCACCGTGAAACGCTATTATGAGCGCCTGCGCATGGAAGCCAAGTTTTTACAGTTTGCCCCGGCCATCACGTTCTCGGCCCTCACAGGGCAGCGCGTCAGCCGGATCTTCAAACTGGTAGATGATGTCTATGCACAATACGCCACACGCATCAATACCGGCCCCTTGAACAAAATCCTGGAGCGAGCCGTTGAACGCAATGAGCCCCCCTTGCATAAGGGCAAACGACTCAAGTTCTATTTCGCTACCCAGGTGGCCGCCAAACCACCGGCCTTTGTACTGTTCGTCAACTATCCCGCTGCAGTTCACTTTTCATACCGGCGCTACCTGACCAACAAGATAAGGGAGGGTGCCGGACTGGACATCACCCCGATAAAGGTGATGTTCCGCCAGCGTACCGGGGCCATAGACTTTGCCAGCCGTAAGAAAAAGGACAGCCGGCGTTCCAAAAAGGGACGCAAAAGAAAATAATGGATCTTTTTGAATACAGTTCGCTAAAGGCCACTGCGCTTGCCAGGCCCCTGGCGGAACGCATGCGTCCACAGAGTCTGGATGAGGTGGTCGGCCAGGAGCGGATCACGGGACCGGGCACGCTAATTCGCAGCGCCATCGAGGACGACCGTATCTTCTCCATGATTTTGTGGGGGCCGCCCGGATGCGGCAAGACTACGCTGGCACGCATCGTGGCTTCCGCAACCGACTCGCATTTCGTTGAATTTTCAGCAGTGCTTTCCGGTGTCAAAGATATCCGGGCGGTCATCAGTACCGCCCAGTCGCAATTGAACCTGCATCATCGCCGCACTATTTTGTTCGTGGATGAAATCCATCGATTCAACAAGGCCCAGCAAGACGCTTTCCTACAGCATGTCGAAAACGGTCTCATTACCCTGATTGGCGCAACCACCGAGAATCCTTCCTTCGAGGTGATCCCGGCTTTGTTGTCGCGCTGCCGGGTAGTGACCCTGGCGGCCCTGGCTGCGGATGATATGCAAATCGTGATCGACCGCGCCCTGGCCGATGAAGAAAATGGTTTCGGCGCCCTGGATGTGCAGCTTGAGCCTGATGCGCGTGCTCACCTGGTAGCGATGGCGGACGGCGATGTTCGCGCGGGTTTAAACGCGCTGGAAATTGTCGGCACACTGCTCGCAAAGCGGGCGGCCGATCAGGACCCAGACAATCGCGTGGTAACCCTGGTGATGGTGGAAAAGGCCCTGCAAAAGAAGGCCCTGCTATACGACAAGTCCGGTGAACAGCACTACAACCTCATCTCAGCCTTGCATAAAAGCATGCGGGGCAGCGACCCGGACGCAGCCATCTATTGGCTGACCCGCATGCTGGAAGCCGGCGAAGATCCTTTGTATGTGGCCCGGCGCATGGTGCGTTTTGCCTCCGAGGACATTGGCAATGCCGATCCGTTTGCTTTGACGGTCACCATGAACGCCATGGAGGCCTTTCGCTTTCTGGGGCACCCCGAAGGGGACCTGGCCCTTGTTCAGGCGGCGGTCTATCTGGCAACCGCTCCCAAGAGCAACAGTCTTTATCGGGCCCATAAAACTGTCCAGAAAACAGTTGCCGACACCGGCGCGCTGCCGGTCCCTTTGCACATTCGCAACGCCCCCACCCGTTTGATGAAAGAGCTGGGATATGGCCGGGATTACAAGTATGCCCACAACTATCAGGAAGCGGTCGTCGATCAGACCTATTTGCCGGACCAGCTTGAAGGCACCCGGTTTTACGAGCCCACCGACCGGGGATTTGAAAAGACAATCAGGCAGCGCGTGGCAAAATGGCGGCAAATTCAGAAAAAATCGGCGATAAAAGGGAATTCAGAGCACTAAAAAAGGCTTTATGCTCCGATAGCCATGCTTTCGTATCAGAGCCCAAAGGACCAAGGGTTATAGGCAAGATCAAAATCGTAATTGAAAACGTGAGCGCTGCTTTGGAAAGGGCAAAGATGCTGGTCAGGCGCAATAAATGTCACCAGATGCGAACACTATAAATCCGTATTCCTTGACCCTTTGAATCCTTGAACCCTATACTATTCGAAACATGCAAAACCAAAGCGTATCAAAATAGCAACCGTCGGGTTATTCCGATCCATCACCTATCCTTCAGGAGGTTCCCATGCGCTTGATCACACGTTCTGATTTTGACGGCCTGGTATGCGCTGTATTGCTTGGAGAGCTCGGTATAGTGGACGAAATCCTCTGTGTTCATCCCAAAGATGTCCAGGATGAGAAAGTGCCGGTGAATGAGAACGATGTCCTGGCCAACGTCCCCTATGCCGAGGGCTGCGGCCTTTGGTTTGATCACCATTCCAGCGAAGAAGATCGTATGCGTCTGGGAGGCAGTTTTAAGGGGGCCAGCCAGCCGGAACCCAGTGCCGCCCGGGTGGTTGCCAACTACTACAGTCAGGATGAGGCCCACGCGGCTAAACTGGAACGGTTTGACGAGCTGTTGATGATTGTGGATATAGCCGATGCGGCGCAGTTTACCGAAGCCGACATTCTGGACCCGCGTGGTTGGATGATGCTGGCGTTCATAGCCGACCCCCGCACCGGCCTTGGCTACCACCAGGGATTCCGGATTTCCAATTTTGAATTGATGCATGCCCTGCCCCAACTGATCCGGACCAAGGATATTGAAGAGATCATGGCGCTGCCCGATATCGTGGAACGCGTCGAGTTTTACCAGGATCAGTCTGAGGTATATAAAAAGTTCTTGGAAGAAAATGTGCAGGTGGACGGGGATATCATCCTCCTGGATCTGCGGGATGTCGATCCCATACCCACCGGAAACCGGTTTATGGAATACGTCCTCTTTCCGCAACAGAATATCTCCGTGCGGGTGGTGGACGGAAAAGAAAAAGCGTTTGCAATGATATCCATCGGCCACTCCACCACCAATCGCAGCTCACAGGTGGATGTGGGCGCCCTGATGCTTAGTTACGGCGGCGGCGGACATAAAAAGGTGGGTACCTGCCAGGTGCCGTACGACAGCGTCGATGACATATTGGAAGAAATTATGGAAGCCCTGAAAGAAACGTAGCGGAATTATCTCTCAGCCTTTGACCGCCTCGGTCTGAAAAGAAATACGGCGGGTCGGGGGCGATCCGCCTGGCACTGACGGTTGATCGTAGGTGCGTTCATAAAAGTCCAGGCGTCCGCTGCGGTCTATGGTGACCAGAGAGGAACTGCGGGTTCCATAGACCGGGCTTTCAATGAAAAGGGGCGCCAGGATACGCTCCCACTCAAGGCCCACGCCCGTATCCGGCAGCCTTTCATCCGGCGGTCGGTCGCGGTCGCCCAAGGCCGCGAAGACAGTTTCCGGTGACGGGGTTCCACCTGCTACAGCAGTTTTGAGCAGTGCCAACCCTTTTTCGACTTTAGGCCAGGGTGTATCCAGTAAATGGTTGCTCAAACCGTGCCACCCGGGACGTATCGATTTGACCCGGTCCTCGCGATTGGAAAAAAAACACAGTTCTTCACCGTCATAAACCACCAGATTAAAGCCGTTGTATTCGCCGGCCGTCCGCCGCAGCATCTCCAGGTATGCCGCGCCCGGTTCGCTACCGGACAAAAAGTCGGTTACGAGATTGCCCCGCGTCGGGGCATTCGTTTTTATATCCTGCGGATCCCGGTAATTTGTCAGCGCTGCCAGCCGTCCATCCGGGCTTACCCCCATCCAGGTGCCGCCGCCGCGCAGGTCACGCCCGGCAGCGATACGCGGATTGTCCGCCCAGAGTTCCAGCGGTGCTGTCGGCCGCTCATAGAATTCGTCCCGGTTGGCCGCCAGCAGCAGTTTGTAGTCCGGGTGGCTGTCATACGCAAGTAAGATAAGACACATGTTTGCCTGCCATTGACCTTGAGCTGTTTAAGTGCTAATGCTCCAACCACTGTTTAGAGATGAAAATAAGACATTTTCCCAGGTTTTTCAATAAGGAGGAAGTATAATGAAAGAGGTTGTAATTGTTGGCGGATCCCGAACCGCGGTCGGTAATTTCGGCGGTTCCCTCAAGTCGGTGCCGGTAGTGGATCTCGGTGCCGTTGTCATGAAAGATCTCCTGAAGAAACTCAATCTGCGGCCGGTGCCGCCGGCCAATAACAGTGAACTCGCCCCGGCCAAATTGAAAGACCAGGGACTTATCGAGATAGAGCAGAATGCCTACGATTATGACGAGGCGGCTGCACCGATAGCGCTCGATGAGGTGATCATGGGTAACGTGCTGCAGGCCAACCAGGGCCAGAACCCCGCCCGCCAGGCGATGATCCGGGCCGGCATTTCCAAGGAAACGCCGGCGTTTACCATAAACAAAGTGTGCGGTTCCGGACTCAAGGCCATTGCCCTGGCTGCGGCATCCATTATGAGCGGCCAGGCCGATGTCATCCTGGCCGGCGGCCAGGAAAATATGAGCATGGTACCCCTGGCCCTGCCCAAGGCCCGCTGGGGACATCGTATGGAACTGACCGGCGTCGGCGACATTTACGACCTGATGGTATTTGACGGCCTGTATGAGATTTTTTACGGCTATCACATGGGCGTGACGGCCGAGAATATTGCGGCCATGTACGATATCAGCCGCCAGGAACAGGATGAACTTGGGGTACTCAGCCATACAAGAGCCATGGCGGCGATCCAGGACGGTACGTTTGCCAAGGAAATCGTGCCGGTTACCATAAAATCCCGTAAGGGCGATGTGGTGTTCGACACTGACGAAAGGCCCATGGAGACGACCCTTGAAAAAATGGGCAAACTGCGTCCGGCCTTCAAAAAAGATGGCAGTGTAACCGCTGGAAATGCCTCCGGTATCAACGATGGAGCTGCCGCCGTCCTGGTGATGAGCGCTGAAAAGGCGGCCGAACTGGAATTGGAGCCGATCGTCAAAATTCGGGCATTTGCCTCCGGCGGCCTCGATCCCGCTTACATGGGCCTCGGACCGGTACCGGCGGTGCGCAAAGCGCTGCAGCGTGCTTCCATGACGATAGGCGACCTGGATTTGATTGAGCTGAATGAAGCTTTCGCCGCCCAGGCCATCGGCTGCATGCGGGAACTGGACATTGCAACCGAAAAACCGAACGAATTGGGCAGCGGCGTTTCACTGGGGCACCCCATCGGCGCGACCGGTGCCCGGCAAATGGTTTCCGGTATGTATCAGATGCAGAGAAAAGGTTATAATTCCGGCCTCATAACCATGTGCATCGGAGGCGGTATGGGCATGGCCATGATCATTGAACGGTAGATGGGAAAAGACCGTTTTTTTCTTTACATCCTGAGCGGTTACTGATAATATTCGCCAGTTTTCAAAGCGGGCCGCACGCCCGGTTCCGGTTTATGGCAGCAGGTGAATCGAGGCAGTCAGCCGCAGTGCAAAAAAACCCGATGAGGTGAACGATGACAGTTAGCAGGAGAATGGGAACCCTGGTTTTCTTTATGGTACCGGCCATCGTCGGTGGCGGTATTATTTATGCTCTGACCCATGGAGATTATACCGCCGTTGCTGTTTATGAGGTGCTTCTCTATATTTTTGCCGGCGCACTTGTCAGCAAGTAATCCACCTGCACACAGCTTGCACGCATCCTTTCGCATGAATACCGTGGCATCGGTTCCCGCGGCATGGAGACCGGTGCCACTGTTATTTTCAGGACGGCGATCATTAGAACCAGTCCTTGCCTGCCACCACGCTATTTGGAGGTAACATGCTTAGCGGAACTTCCAGAAATGCGATCATCTGGTTTTTCCTGGCCCTGTTTCTGGTCTCGATATACCTGCTGGGCCGCCTGCTGATGCCTTTTGTTTCCGTTCTGATCCTGGCCGCGGTCGTGACCGGGATATTCAAGCCATTGTATTCGATGCTGCTCCGCAACGCCCGGCCCGGCTTTGCCTCTTTCGCAACCTGCGGCCTGATTTTTTTCGTTCTGTTCATCCCCCTTGTCTTTTTTGTAACCACCCTGGCCGGTGAAGCCTACGGACTCTACCAGATGGGGCGCAATGCCGTGATCAGCGAGCAGGTGAAATCGCTGCTGGCCGGCAGCCAGGTGCTGGATAAAGTCAATCAGCTATTAACGGGCCTGGATTACCAGATTACCGGCGATGAATTGAACCGGGCTTTGTCGGAAATGGGAAAAGTCGTGGGGTTGTTCCTCTACCAGCAGGCCCAATCAATTGCCTCCAATATTCTCAATTTTCTGGTCTATTTCTTTTTCATGCTGCTCATCATTTTCTATCTGCTGATTGACGGGGATCGACTCATCGCGTTTATTGTTGATCTTTCGCCTTTGCCCGACGATCAGGATGAGAAATTGATCTTGAAATTCAAGGATATGGCTGGGGCGGTGCTTATCGGCAACGGATTGTGCGGCCTGATTCAGGGGGTTGTGGGCGGATTTGTGTTTTACCTGTTTAACCTCAATTCACCCTTTTTGTGGGGCGTCATTATGGGGCTGCTGGCATTTTTACCTATTCTGGGCATCGGTCTGGTTTTTATCCCCACGGCCATCTACCTTTTTTTGAAGGGCAATATCGGCGGGGGGATCTTTTTCATTGTCTTTTATGTCGTTCTTTCAGGGGGGATCGAATATCTCTTCAAGCCCAAGGTCGTGGGCCAGCGGGTCAAGATGCACACCCTGCTGGTTTTTCTCTCCATCATGGGCGGGCTGAAGCTCTTCGGCATACTCGGGATCATCTATGGTCCCCTCATTATCACGGCCTTTTTGACCCTGACGGATATTTATCACGCGAACTATCAGAAACTATTTGATCCCGGTGCGGATGAGTTGCCGCCGACACCACTGTAACCGTGTAAAGTGATCCGGCGGAGGAACTATACGGCTGGATAGTTTTGTTTACTGTGAACCTTGGATTGATAAGGTGTTAAGATGATCGAAGCTGTTGAAACCCCGGGTATCAGCATCGAGAAGGAGATGAAAAAATCCTATCTCGATTACGCCATGAGCGTTATCATTGGACGGGCCCTGCCGGATGTGCGGGACGGTTTGAAACCGGTGCACCGGCGGGTGTTATACGCCATGCGCGAGCTGAAGAACGACTGGAACAAGCCGTATAAAAAATCGGCCCGCATCGTGGGTGATGTAATCGGTAAATACCATCCGCATGGGGACAGCGCGGTCTACGACACCATCGTCAGGATGGCGCAGGACTTTTCTCTGCGCTACCCAATGGTGAACGGGCAGGGCAACTTCGGCAGTGTGGACGGCGATCCCCCGGCGGCCATGCGTTACACCGAAATCCGCATGCAGAAGCTGGCCCACGAGATGATGGCCGATCTGGACAAAGAGACTGTCGACTACTCACCCAACTACGATGAATCCCTGCTGGAGCCATCGGTCCTGCCGGCCAAAATCCCCTCTCTCCTGGTAAACGGTTCCTCCGGGATCGCCGTTGGTATGGCGACAAACATCCCCCCCCACAATCTTTCTGAAACCATCGGTGCCATCAAAGCAGTCATAGACAATCCTGATATCACCTGGCAAGAGCTGCTGGAGCATCTTCCCGGGCCGGATTTCCCCACAGCGGGAATCATCTACGGCAAGAACGGCATTCTCGAGGCCTACAAAACCGGCCGCGGCATTATCCGGGTGCGGGCCCGGGTGAATGTGGAAGTAGACAAACGCACCCAGCGTGAAACCGTGGTGGTGACGGAACTGCCCTACCAGGTCAACAAGGCCCGCCTGATAGAGAAGATTGCCGGCATGATTCGTCACAAACAGATTGAAGGGGTTGGATTTATCCGGGATGAATCGGACCGCGACGGTATGCGGATTGCCATCGGGATCAAAAGAGACCACATGGCGGAAGTCGTTATCAATCAGCTCTATAAACACACCCAGATGGAGAACAGCTTCGGTATCATTTTCCTGGCGGTTGTGGACAACCGACCGGAATTGTTGACCCTGAAGCAGATCCTGGAGCATTTCATCGGCCACCGCAAAGAGATCGTGCTGCGGCGTACCCGTTTCGATCTCAACAAGGCCGAAGCCAGGGCTCACATTCTCGAAGGGCTCAAAATTGCCCTGGACAATCTGGATGATGTGGTGGCCCTGATCCGCGAATCAAAATCGCCCGGTGAGGCCAAATCCCGTCTGATCCAGCGTTTTGAACTCACCGATATCCAGGCCCAGGCGATTCTGGACATGCGCCTGCAGCGCCTGACCGGTTTAGAGCGCGATAAGATCGTTGCCGAATACCGCGATACCCTCAAGGCGATTGCCCGCTACAAGGAGATTCTGGCCAGCGAGCAGCTGGTGCTGAATATCATCAAGGACGAGCTGGCCGAACTGCAGGCCGAGTTCGGGGATGACCGTCGATCGGAGATTGTCGAATCCACCCGGGAAATCACCCTCGAGGACATGATTGTCGAAGAAGATATGGTGGTCACCATATCCAGCGGCGGATACATCAAGCGCAACCCCATCACCCTTTATCAGAGCCAGCATCGCGGCGGTCGCGGCAAGACAGCCATGGGGACCAAGGAAGAAGATTTTGTCAAACACCTTTTTGTGGCCTCCACGCACCACACCTTCCTCTTTTTCACGAATCTGGGCAGGGTCTATTGGCGCAAGGTCTACGAATTGCCCAAAGCCGGCCGGATGAGCAAAGGCAAGGCCGTCGTGAACCTGCTCGACCTTGATCCCGACGAGGAGCTGACCACCGTCCTGGCCGTGGCCGAATTTGTGCCCGGCTCCTTTATTCTCATGGCCACCCGGAACGGGCTGGTAAAGAAAACGGATGCGATGGCTTACAGCCGTCCGCGTACCGGCGGCATCATCGCCTTGGACCTGGTACCGGGCGATGAATTGATCGCTGCCCGGATCACCGACGGCACGTTCAATGTTTTTCTGGGTTCGGCCAGCGGCAAGTCCATCCGGTTTCACGAGTCGGAAATTCGGGCCTCCGGCCGTGTCTCCCGTGGTGTGCGCGGTATGTGGCTCAATCCCGAGGATCGGATTGTGGGCATGGAAGTGCTGAGCCATGGCCAGACCCTTTTTACAGTCACTGAAAATGGGTTCGGCAAACGGACCCTGATTGACGAATACCCGGTCCAGAAGCGGGGCGGCAAAGGGGTCATTACCATCAAAACCAGTGAACGCAACGGCCAGGTGGTCGCCATCCTGCTGGTAGAGGAGGACGATGATTTGATGCTGATGACCGATTCCGGGATGCTGATCAGAATGCCCATTGGGGGGATCTCCGTCATCAGCCGGAATACACAGGGCGTCAAACTGATCGGTATGAATGCCGGAGAACATGTCGCCGGTGCTGCCCGACTGGCTGAAAAGGAAGAACAGGACCTGCCGGAAGATGAATAGCGCGATGGATGTAGATACCTTTAAAATCGGGGTGGTGGGCGCCGGAAGCTGGGGAACCGCCCTGGCCAATCTCCTGGCCCTCAAAGGTTATCGGATAGACCACTGGGTCTTCGAGCCGGAAGTCAAAGAACAGATGGCCGTTGAGCGCGAAAACCGCATGTTCCTGCCCGGAATTTCTCTGCATGCAAACCTGCTGCCGACCAACGACATCGAAACGGCAGTAAGTCGGAAAGATCTGGTCCTGATTGTGGTGCCCTCGCACGTGATGCGGGTAAACACTGCAAAGATGGCCGGCTATCTATCCGCAGATACAATTGTGGTGTCCGCTTCAAAAGGGATCGAGAACGATACCTACCTGACCATGACCGGAATTCTGGCACAGACCCTGCCCGAAATCCCCGCCCGCAACCTGGCGGTACTGACCGGGCCCAGTTTTGCCAAGGAGGTCGCCCGGAAGGTGCCGACCGTCGTTACCGCGGCGGCGATCGACCTGGAGGTAGCGGAGGTTGTCCAGGCCATCTTCTCTTCCCCGTATTTCCGGGTGTATACCAGCACGGATGTGATCGGGGCGGAATTGGGCGGTGCTGTCAAGAATGTCATCGCGATTGCCGCCGGCATCATCGACGGTCTCGGACTCGGGCTCAATACACGCGCGGCCTTGATTACAAGGGGATTGGCGGAGATCCGGCGCCTGGGACTGGAATTGGGCGCCAAATTCGGGACCTTTGCCGGTCCCTCGGGTGTCGGTGACCTGATTCTGACCTGTACCGGTGATTTGAGCCGCAACCATACCGTGGGAAAAAAGATAGGCGAGGGGGCCACCCTCAAGCAGATCCTGGACGAAATGCATATGGTGGCCGAGGGGGTCAAAACCGCCAAATCCGTGTACAATCTGTCCCGGAAACTCAATGTAGATATGCCCATATCCCACGGCATCTATGGGATCCTGTACAAAGACCTCAACCCAATGGAAGTACTCGGCCAGCTGATGGCCAGGGATCTGAAGCACGAGCTGGACGTAAACCAATAAGTGCGTCCCGCCCGATGCGGCTGGGTTGCGTCCCAAAGCTGACGGTCAAGCCGGCAATTGCATCCCGCGACCCCTTGAAACCTGAAACGCTTGAACTTAGTATATGACTGATAAAACGCCACACAGGGGCGCCGGGCATCGCGGCCGGCTGCGGGAGCGATTCCTGGCCGGCGGCTTACAGGGCTTTCATGACTATGAAGTGATCGAGCTGCTGCTGACCCTGGCGACTCCGCGCAAGGATTGCAAAACGAGCGCCAAAGCGGCTCTCAAGCAGTTTGGCTCCCTGCGGGCGGTAATGGAAGCCTCGGCCGAGGCCCTGGTAAAGGTACCCGGAATAGGGCCCCGGAACATGCTGGGGATTCGGCTGGTGAAGGCAGTCGCGGAAAGATACCTGAAAGAGAAGGTCATTGGACGCACCGCAGTGAACAATTCGCGCGAGTTGTTCGATTTTCTGTATCACAGCCTGCGGGACAAAACCCGGGAGCGTTTCAAGGCCGTGTTCCTGGATGCCAAGAACAGAATCCTTGACGTTCAGACCCTCTTCGTCGGGACCCTGACGGCCAGTGCGGTCTACCCGCGGGAAGTGGTCAAGGTGGCTCTGGAAAAAAATGCCGCGGCCTTGATATTTGCCCACAACCATCCTTCGGGCGAAACGGATCCGTCACCGGAAGATGTTGAGATTACCCGCCAGTTGGTATTTGCTTGCCGGGTGATGGGCATTACCGTTCATGAACATATCATCATCGGGGCCAACCGCTATTACAGCTTTGCCGATGAAGGCGCTATGGAGCAGCTGAACCGGGATTTCGATACCCGCAACCAAACAGGCTAGACATGATCGATACTGAAGAAAAACTGCCTTATTGCTTCGGCAACCTGGAAGAAGTCTTTCCCATGGGGGAAGACGGGCTCAGGCATACACCGGAATCCTGCCTGGTCTGCCTGTATAAAACCCGGTGCCTGCGCAGTGCCATGGAAGGTGCCGAGGGCCTGTCTGTTCGTGAAGAGAAACTGGAGCGGGCCTATGAAGCCGGCATGATCGGTTTTCTAGACCGCTGGTCGCGTAAAAAATCGCTGCATAAGAAAAAAAAGAAGAAGCCATAGCCGGGAGACACGATGAAGACGATAAAGGATATCAGCCTGGCCGGGCGGCGGGTATTCATCCGGGCGGATTTCAATGTCCCCCTTGATGAACACCAGACTATTACCGATGACACCCGGATACGCTCCGTATTGCCGACGATTCAATACGCCCTTGATCATCGCGCCAAAGTCATCATTGCCTCGCACCTCGGTCGCCCCAAAGGTCAGGTGGTGCCGGAGATGAGCCTGGCCCCGGTGGCCAAGAGACTGGGACGCCTTATCGAAAAAGATGTTGGCATGGCGCCGGATTGCATTGGTCCGGGCGTACAGGCCCTGGTCGGCAGCATGGATGATGGTGATGTGCTGTTGTTGGAAAACCTCCGGTTTCATGCCGCCGAGCAAGCCAACGAAGACGATTTTGCCCGCAGCCTGGCTGATCTTTGCGACGTCTATATCAACGACGCATTCGCCGTTTCACACCGGGCGAATGCCTCCGTGCACGCCGTTACCCGTTTCGCGCCGGTCTGCGCGGCCGGATTCCTGCTGCAGACGGAGCTTGCCTATTTCGGTAAAGCCATGGCCGATCCCCAGCGGCCCCTGGTAGCGATCGTAGGCGGGGCGAAGGTTTCAAGCAAGCTGGGGGCCCTCGAAAACATGCTGCAGAAGGTAGACAAAATCATCGTGGGCGGCGCCATGGCCAACACTTTTTTGAAAAGCCGGGGCCTGTCCATGGGAAAGTCTCGGGTGGAAGAGGAGTTGATGGGCAATGCCGCCGAGATTATGCAGGCGGCGGCCGACAGAGGCATTCACTTTTACCTGCCGGTTGATTTCGTGGTCGCCAGCGAACTCGATGAGCGGGCGGAAACGAAAATCGTTCCGGCCAATGAAATTCCGGAAGGCTGGATGGCTCTGGATATCGGGCCGGCCACTTCGCTGCTTTACAGCGAGGCACTGTATAACGCCAAAACCGTGGTGTGGAACGGGCCCATGGGGGTCTTCGAAATGGATGCTTTCAGCCGGGGCACGATGTCCCTGGTGCACAGCGTGGCCAATTCCTATGCCATGACCATTGTCGGCGGTGGAGATACGGATGTGGCCATTCACAAATCCGGCGAGACCGACCGCATCACGTATATTTCGACCGGCGGGGGGGCATTTTTAAGACTGATGGAAGGTAAACCTTGCCGGCGGTCGCTGCCCTGGAAGAAGCCCAGAACCGGGCAGCGTGATAAAATGGTACGGCGCTTGTACCAGCCGTTCTCCTGCCGCTTCCGGGGTTAACGCCCCGTCCTTGCATTCTAAAAATGACTGACATATCTCCTCTTGTGGTTGACGCTCAGTTTCAATAGTGTTATCTTTTTGAAAACACACGATATTCGGGTCTGCTTCACGCGAAACCTACTACGGGAGATGAGACGTGGCTTTCTGGAGCGTACGGGAAGAACTCAGCCAGGTAAACCGGTTAAGACGATCCTATTATGAACTTCTCAGGGATGAGCTGGACCAGTTCATGACCCAGTACGCGTTGGTTGATTCCTACCACAAATTTATTCGTCGCAAAATCAAATATCCTTTTGTCGAAAAACGGGAACTCAAACCACGGGCCCGGATTCCCGGCAAAGAGTATGATGCCCAGAACACCTTTCTGGTCCTGTTTGTAGAAGACAGTATCCCGGCCGCGCATAAGAAGTACATTCGGTTTTTCGATGTCAACAAAACCGCCAAGGATAACCTGATGCAAACCGGGGCCTTGCCCTTGAATGAAAAATTCGATCGGAACCAGAAGAACCTCGAATCGGTTCATTTCAACAGGTTCATCGAAAAGTTGCTGCCCATCGATTACGCCCTGCTGATTCAGCGCAATCCGGCCAGCCGCTCACGCGACAACTACCAGTTAAGCCACTTTCACGTCCGGGTTGACTGGCCCATAGCCGATGCTGCGGAAAGCCTGGCCGGCAGCCTGCGCTATATTTCCAAGGACCTCTACGAGCGGGGGGATAAATACGCCGAAGACATTCAAAAGAAGTTCTTCGAATATTATGGCGTTCCCGTGATGGTCGGCGGCCGGCGCACCGCCGCTATCGTGGCTGCCCAGTACCTCAAAAGCAGTCCCTGCATCTCCACGGTGTACGTCGGCTCCAGTGAATCCCGGGCAATGATCCGCATCTCTGAACGGGGTGTGTCCAAAATGGTGCTCATGGAGTTTTCCCGCGAGGAGGTCGACCAGATCGCCCATGAGCACAATATCCGGCCGCGAACCTTTCGGAAAAATTACGTGGCCATCAAGAGCAAGAATAAGGATCTGTGTATCTTCCAGGCTACCTATGCCTACACCGACCACTCCCGGCCGCCGGATGACGGTAAACTGCGCGACCTGAAGCCGGATCTGAACTGGCTCTCCGTGGGTGGTCAGCACCTCATACCCAAACCAGGGGTCTGGAAATATCCACCCCTGCCGCTCAACGTGATTTATTCGTAGGAAAGGGATTCAGGTAGAAGGCTGAAGGAGAAAGGTAGAAGGTTAAAGGTGCAAGGTATAAGGTAGAAGGCAGAAGGCAATTTGATGTCTTTGGCTCCCCCCCTGTTTTTCCAAAAACCACTACTCAATAGCGAGCTTGTTAAAGCTCCCGCAGCATGGCGATCTCATCGCAGTCGGGGAATTTTACGCAGATCATGCAGTCGCTCCAGATTTTTAGCGGCAGCAGGGACCGGTCGACCTGTTCGAAATCAAAACGAACGAAAAAATCCGGTCGGTAGGTGAGGGTGAAAAGCTTTTCGATTTTAAATTCAACTGCTTCGGCAATGGCGGTTTCCGCCAGGCGGGTACCGATTTTGTTGCCAAGATGATCAGGGTGGACGGCCAGGCTGCGGATCTCAGCCAGGTCTTCCCAGCAAAACTGCAGGGCGCAGCAGCCGACAACACCCTCCTCCGGGCTGGCATAGACATAAAAATCCCGTACATGATCATACAATTCACTCAGCGGACGGGCCAGCAGTTCACCCCTTTCCCCGTAAATCTGGAGCAGGCTGTGAATAGCCCGGATGTCTTTGATCGTGGCTTTGCGTATCATGGTGCTTTTCATACTGTGCCGTTAACTTGTATGCAAGCTTAAATACAGCTGGCCGGCATGCGCTATTTGTACTTTGTCAGCTTTCAGCCCATAAAAAAAGGCCTGCATGACAGGCCTTTCATTTCAGCTGCATATCAAGAGAGCGGTCAGCTTTTGATGAAAAACTGCATTTTGACCGCCCCGAACTCAATATTGTCGAATTCTTTGAGCATAACAGAATCTTTGATTGTTTCCCCGTTCACTTTGGGTTTGGTCATGCCTTCCACAAAGGCCAGCGAATAGCCGTTGGGGCGTTTGCTGATGGTGGCGGCGGTCTTGCCCATCATCAGGCCGCCGATAACAATATCGCAGGCATCGGACTTGCCGATTTTAGTGAGTTTTTTAGTCAGTTCGATTTCACCTTCACCACCGGCCAGGTAGGACAACACCCCGGTGGCCACGGCCGCTTTTTTGGCGGCCGGTGCAGCCTTGGAGAGCATATCCTTGTATTTATCCGTATCCATGACCATGGTCTGGTCCATGTTGCCGGCTGCTGCCGCCGGTGGTCGTTTTTCGCCTTCATTGTACTCAAAAACCAGACAATGCTTGCCGATGATAATCTTGTCACCGTGTTTGAGCCAGTGCGTGGTCACCAACTCCTTGTTCACGAAGCTGCCGTTTTTGCTCTTCAGGTCGGTGAGCAGATACTCTTCTCCCACGGCATCAACCTTCGCGTGGTGACCGGATACCGCCAGGTTCTCTATGGAGATATCATTACTCTCCTTGCGGCCGATGGTAAGGGACTTACCTGGCTCAATGGGGTATTCACCGAGTTTGTTGTCTTTGAATTTTAACGTCAGCGTCGGCATCTTTGATCCTCTTTTTAGTTAAGTAACTTTTTAAAGGGGGACATCAGCCATGAAATCATGCCCATGATTCCACCACTCTGATGTTTGACTGCTTTGACTTTCGGGGCAACGACCGTAATGTTGTCGTGCCCACCACGTTCATTGGCCATATCCACCAATATTTTACAGGCTTTTTCCGGTTCTTCTTCCTCAATGATGTCCAGAATTTCTTCGGGTTCTACCAGGTCTGTCAGCCCGTCCGAACTGATCACTACCATATCGCCCTGGTAATAGGGGATTTCCGTTATATCCGGCAGGACGGTTTCTTCAATGCCCATGGCCCGGGTCAGCATGTTGCGATACTGAGGACCGATTTGCTTGGCTGCCTCCGGATCAATGGCCATCTGCTCGGAGATCACGTTATGGGTCACCGACAGCAGCTCGATCGAACCATTGTGAACAACATAAATCGGGCTGTCGCCTACGTTGGCCAGAATCAGTGAATCATCGGTGAAATAGGCCGCCGATACAGTAGACCCCATGCCTTTGTACTTCTCTGCACTGGAGGCGACATGAAAGACACCCCGATTGGCCAGTAGAATGCCGGAAAGGAGCCGATTGGCCTCTTTGGAGAGGGTTTCGTCGGCATCTTCAAGCTCTTCGGCGTCTTCATCCTCCTCAAAACGTTGCATATAGTCGCGCAGGGTTTCGACAACGAGTTTGCTGGCTACTTCACCGGCAGCGTGCCCGCCCATCCCGTCGGCAACCACGTATAGATTCTGTTCTTCATCGATAAAGAGGGAATCTTCGTTGTGGGGTCTTTTCCGGCCAACATCGGTTATGCCTGCAGATTCTATTACAACCATTTACCCTGGGCTCCATTGAAGATACTCTCATCCCACGCTAATAGATAAAGCCCGACTCTGATGGTCAATCCCGTATAAAGTCGTCTGCATCGCAACCTTTTGCAACCTGTTCTTTATATATAATTGGCGTGAAAAGGTCAAGCTTTTCAACAAGGTCCGAATGCGGCGCAATAGGGTTCGGCACCGCACGAAAGGGGGCTTTACGACGGTCGGGCGAGTGAATTTGGGAGGCTTTTAACCGGAGTCCATGGTTTTACGGTGGGCAATGGCGGCATCCACCTTTTTGCCCAGCGTGCGGAGGTGATTGGCCATTTGCATGGCGCGCTGATAGCGCTGGTCACGGTCTTTTTCCAGGGCCTTGTCAATAATCGTAACCAGAGGTTTGAATATCTTGGGGTTGAAGGTCCTGGGGTTCTTGTGTTTCACGTTCATGATCTGGTGCATGAGCGCCGGGGGGCTGTCGCCCTGAAAGGGGAGGGTGCCGGTCAGCATCTGGTAGAGCATGGTGCCGAGCGAGAATATATCAGAGCGGCCGTCGACCTTTTCACCGGAAAACTGCTCCGGGGACATGTAAAACGGGGTGCCTTTGACCACACCGGTTTGGGTCTGGGAGGTGGCAGTAATCCTCGCAATTCCAAAGTCTGTGATTTTAATAATATTTCCTTTGATGAGCATGATATTGGCCGGCTTGATATCGCGGTGGACAATGCCCTTTTCATGGGCGTAGTCCAGTGCGTCGGCCACATCGGCGCAATAGTCCATCACCTGGCGGATAGGCAGCAGTTTGTCTTTTTTCGTATACGGTTCGAGGTCGGAACCTTCCAGGAATTCCATTGCAATGTACGCCAGATCCTGTTCGTCGCCGGCGTCATAAATAGTTACGATATTCGGGTGCGACAGGGTACCGGCGCTTTCGGCTTCACGGAAGAATTTTTCCTTGAGTTTTTCAGCCTCTTCTGCTTCCAGGTCATCTCCAAACCGGAAGGTCTTGATTGCGGTTGTCCGGTTGATGCGCGGATCCTGCCCCAGGTAGACGATGCCCATGGCGCCTTTGCCCAGCTGTTTGAGAATTTCGTACCGTCCCAGGGTAGGTTTCGTGCCGGTTCCGGTGGCCAGCAGACCGTCACCGGTCGCTCCGCCAAGCCCTTCGCCGAATACCATGGTTTCACTGGCCTGCATCAATTTTGCTTTACGTTCTCTGACATCCTTGAACTTGGCGTCATGCTCCTCAATATACTCAAATACAGCCGCGGCTTTGCTAAGCTGCCGTTTCCTTTCAAAATCAAGGGCAAGGTTATAGAGGATGTCCTTGACTTCATCATCAACGGGTACACGGCGCAGCTTGTCGAAGGCCATGTCCAGCATTCCCTGGTTCTGGAAGCTCAGCCCCAGCATCCGGTTGGTTTCAGCTGATTCTCCCTCGACTTTCTCCTTGCCCGTTTCGGTAACGAAGTATTGTATGCTGACAACTCCGATATAACCCAGAATAAGCTGCAGGACTGGATAGGTAATGCCGATCCACAGACCTTCGAAAACGAAAAGGTAGGTTGAACCGCCCGCCAGTGCAAAGATCAGCAGCCAGAACAACAGGCCGGCCACCATGGCCTTCAAACGGGCAGCAGAAATGTGATGATGAGGCCCACTACCAAAATCATGATCAGTCCGGCCAAGGCGGCCCAGACCGGTTTCGCCACGAACTGGCCGTTGAGCATGGACCAGATGGTATTGGCGGTGAACTCACCCAGGGGCATACTGGCATCCACCGGTGTACTCAACGGATTCATGATGCCGGAGGCGGAGGCGCTGACGATAACCAGTTTGTTCTTGAAGACCTGCAGGGGAATCTTGTCGTTCAGTACGTCAAAGTAGGAATAGCGGTTAAAAGAACCGGTGGGCCCTTTAAAGCTGACCAGGAGTTCGGAATACGGCGTCATCGGAATTTGCGTGCCGCCCAGCTGGACCACATTGCCCAGTTCGGCGCGCATCCTGTTCAGCGGAACATTCAAATAGGCGGCTGCCAGCCGCAGGGTATAGGCGGGGATGTATTTGCCGTTGTAGTCATACAGCAGACGTTCTCTACGGGCGGTCCCGTCCATGTCGTAGGCCAGGTTGATGTGCCCGATGCCCCTGGCTGTTTCGAAGAAAGCCTTGACCGGTAAAATGATATCGCCGGCCAATGGTGCGGCAAAGCCTTCCGGATTACTGACGTTCGGCATGATGCTTTCCGCCAGAACTTCCGAAAGGCCCTGGTCCGGAGCCGCACCTGGAACCGGCGGCTTGAAAAATACGGGGAGAATGACCTTTTCCGAAAATGCTATGGCGTCGGCCAGGGCGGCATCGTTGTCCAGCACATTTTGCATTTCGACCATGGCTTCCATGAAAATCTGGCCTTTTCCACCGGTGGCGGCAAGCAGTTCCTGCGCGAACATCTCTTCGAGCTGCTTTATGGCCGCAATGCCGGGGTTGCTTTCGGGCTCGCTGAGGATGAAGTTCAAGCCAATCACACGGGGCTCACCAGCGTCTATCTTTTCCAGGCCCGCGGCCACCAGGGCGCGGGGCCAGGGCCACCGACCCAGTTTTTCAATGGTGTCATCGTCAATATCGACCATGACAATATTGCTGGGGCTTTCGGGATCGCTGCGCAGGCTCATGCCTACATCGTATAATTTCAGATCCAGGGTATCGAGAAATCCGGCCCGCATGACCGCCATCGCCAGAAAAAGAATGGTAATGGATATTCCGAGAACCAGAGTCGGGTATTTTTTGAAAATCCCCATTTTAACTTCCTTCTATTTTGAGGTCATCGTATACGCACCGTTCCAGTCTTTAGGCGGTGGTGACTTTTTGTAATCGTTGCACCTGGCCAGCATCGCAGTACTGGGGCCGTCCTGCGGGTCGATATCCAGGGCGGCATTGAAATGGATAATAGCCCGGTTCCATTCCTGGTTGCGGTAGGCATACAGCCCCTTGTTGTAGGCGTCAGCCACTTCCAGCAAAGTCGGATCGGTACTGCCCTGATAACCCAGGACCTCATAGACCGTGATGGGAACAGCCTTGCCGACTACATTAATAGCATCGATCTCCCGGGTGACAATGCTGTCGCCGGCCGCCTGCCGGGTCGAATCGCTGATCAGGGTATAGATGCCGTAGATCTTGTTGACGCCTTCCAGGCGGGCGGCGGTGTTGACCGTATCGCCCATCATGGTGTAATCCATCCGGCTTTTGGAGCCCATGTTGCCGACCACGGCCGGTCCGGTGCACAGACCAATGCGCATATGCAGTTCCGGTTGACCCTCTTCGCGCCAGCGGGCGCGCATCTTTTTGAGACGCGCCTGCATGTCGATGCAGGCCATGCAGGCTACTTCGGCTTGATTTTCCAAATAATTGGGGGCACCGAAAAAGGCAATGATGGCATCGCCCTCAAATTTATCGACAGTGCCTTCGTGCGCCAGGACGACGTCCGTCATCTCAGTTAAAAACTCATTGAGCAGTTCGACCAGTTCGCCCGGGGTCAGCTTTTCAGAAATACTGGTAAACCCCTGTACGTCGGAAAAGAAGGCCGTGATGGTGCGCTCTTCGCCGCCCAGGCTCAACGTCTTCGGTGAATCGATGAGCTGTTTGACGACGGTCGGCGCCAGATAGGATGAAAAGGCGTCTTTGATGAATTTTTTCTGGTGACTCTCGGACAGATATTTATAGCCGGTAATGGCCGTATAGGTCACAATGAGTACCGTCACGGGGTAAACCAGGTTTAACACGAGTCCCTGGGAGGAGAACATGTACTGGCAAAACAGGATAAACAGGGTGCCCAGGGAAAGGGCCGTGATGCCCCCGGCGATAACACCGGTCCGGGCCAGCACAAATCCCAGCAGAAAACCGGCGGTGATGATGGCGATCAGGTCAAAGACCGCGCCCCAGGCAGGGTGGATGATGAACCGGTTTTGCAGGACGCTGCTGACAACGTTGGCGTGAATTTCAAGTCCTGGAAAGACACTTCCAAAGGGGGTGACCCGCAGGTCGTAAATACCCACGGCAGTCGCCCCGATCATGACAATCTTGTCCGCCAGTAATTCAGGGGGGACCTTGTCATTCAGGATATCCGTTATGGAGATGTGCGGGAAGGTTTTTCCGGTCCATGGTAGTTGATCAGCACGCGGCCGAACTCATCGGTGGGAACCGCCTGCGTTCCGATGTCTACGGACTCCACGCCGAAATCGGCGACTCTCACGGACAATGGTTCGTCCAGATAAGCACTTACCGCCATCACGGAGAGCGGTGCAAATAACTGATCGCGGAACTTTATGACGGCCGGGATCCAGCGCACAACCCCATCGGGATCCGGAAACATATTGAAATACCCGGCATAAGGCGTAGCGGTTGCGATTTGCGTAATGTTCGACTGCGGCAGCGCGGCCTCAATCATGGGCAGCTGCTGAGCTTCGGGATTGGCATAACGCACGAACTTGTAGCCGCCGGGAGCGATGTTTTCCCCGTGGGTTTCGATGGTTTTTTCATCTACATGGGAAAGGTCGGCCTGACCCATATGAAAAAAATAACCCGGGACGACTTTTGATTTCGAACCTTGAATGGCACTGGCCAACAGGTGATCTTCATCCGACCTGACCTTCAACTTTTCAAGATACGCCTGCAACCGGTTATCCTGCAGCTTAAACTGCCCGATGTCAGTCTGGATGGTGCTGATGGCCTTGACGACCCGTTGGTCATCCGGTTCCAGAAAACCGATATCAAACGCCGTTACCCTTGCCCCGGCATCGGAAAGCTTGGAGATCAGCCTGGCCATCTTGGATCGCGGCCAGACCCATTTTCCTTCCGTATTAATGCTTTTTTCATCAATGACGGCCAGGACGACCTGGGGGGATGCGGGGGCCTTGTCCCGTGACCGGAATCTGAGATCGAGGGTTTTCAACTCCATGAGATCCAAAAAGGGAATCCCGGCCATATAAGCTACAATGCCGGCCACGGTGATCAGGATAGACAACTTGAAGGGCGATACCTTGAAAATTTTTTTCATAAAGGCACCATGCGGCGTGAACGCCTGGAGCCCCTTGCGAAATACACGCATGCCTCCGTTGCGCTGCCGGCTTCCCGTTTGATCTGCACGGACCTCGCCGGTGTGTCGCTAAAGTGATTCAGAGTCTGGGTGAACGGAAACAAAGCTGGGTACTTCCCAAGGGTCTCGCCAGAATCGAGAGACCGGTTTCAGATTGAAGATGACACCCGAAAAATGTGGATAGAACTGTTAACCACCCGAAGGTGTTATACTTTTATATTGCATGCCATAGAATAAGTCAACATACGAAGGTGGGCCAGAGCGGTCCGTACAGGGGCTTTGGGGATACGCCGGCCGGGCAGGAAACCGGCAAAAGAGAAGGCGCGTGTAGAAAACGACGGCCAAGGTCAATGTTCGGACGGATAAAATCAAGCAAGCGTTGCGAGGCTCACGGCGGGGTGACCCGGAACAGGGCCGGGACGGCATCGGGAAAAGGGGTACCCGCGGTTTTGCCTGTCTTCGGGTCCAGGTAAAGCCGCTGGATATTGTCCGGTCGGTCAAAATAGGTCACGCTGTCATCCTGAAAAACGGCCCGAAAAAAATCAATCCAGATGGGCAAGGCGGCTCTGGCGCCGGTTTCACCTTGACCGAGGGGGCCGCCATCATCCCTGCCGACCCAGACGCCGGCGGTAAGTGTGGGTGAGAAGCCGATAAAAAGGGCATCCCGATAGTCATTGGTCGTGCCGGTTTTGCCCGCCACACTGCGCCCGAGCGTTCTGGCCCGGCGGCCGGTACCTTCACGGATAACGCCGGTGAGCATATCGGTCATGATCGCGGCGGCGTCCCGCGGCATGGCCACCTTCTTTTGCCGAGTATGCTTCCAGAGGATCTGCCCGGAAGCGTCAGCAATGGCGGTTACCCCGTAAGGTTTGATGTGATGTCCGCCGTTGGGAAAGACAGCGTAGGCGGCGGTCAACTCCAGCAGGGTGACTTCCGAGGTCCCCAGTGCCAGAGAGAGGTTGGATCGCAGGGGGGCCTGGATGCCCGCCCGGCGTGCGAAATCTATGACGGCCGCCGGTCCCAATGCTTCTATCAATCTTACGGCCGGTATGTTTCTGGAAAGAGTCAAGGCGCGGCGCAGGGTAATTTCGCCCTTGAAGTCTTTGGAGTAATTCTGAGGCTGCCAGGGCTTGTTGGCGGCCCCCTGCCGATAGACTACGGGTGCATCCAGAATCAGACGTTCCTGGGAATAACCTGTCTCGATCGCCTTGGCATATACCAGCGGTTTGAAGGCCGAGCCCGGCTGGCGATAGGCTTCCGTGGCTCTGTTAAAGGGGCTCTGGGCGTAATCACGCCCCCCAACCATGGCCAGGATACCCCCGGGAGGCACCATCCAGCGCGACCAGGGCATACTGGGGGTTCGGGTTCGTAATCCCGTGGCGAGCCATTCTGCGGCCAAGATGCTCTATGCCTCTACGGCCCCCCTGATGAGCGGCTTGCTGCAGCCTGGCATTCAAGGTTGTAAATATCGTGAGACCACCTTTGTAAAGTTGAAGCTCACCCACGGCTTCTTCCAGTCGGGGCGTAATATACTCTATGAAATAAGGCGCGACCTGATTCGTCGGCACCCGGTTGGCTAGGCGGACCGGGCTGTCCGCCGCTTCCCGATATTGCTGCTCGGTCAGCAGGCCGGTAACCCGCATTTGCTTTAACACGATATTTCTGCGCCGGGTGGCCAGGTCCAGGTTTACCAGCGGGGAATACCGCGAAGGCGCTTTGGGCATTCCGGCGATCAGGGCGCTTTCGGGCAAGTTCAGTTTACTCACAGGCTTTCCGAAGAAAAGTTGGGCGGCGGACTCCACACCGTAAGCCCCGCTGCCGAAGTAAACCTGATTGAGGTAGAGGGTCAGGATTTCATCTTTCGTGTAGCGCCTTTCCAGTTGGAATGCCAATATGGCTTCCTTGATTTTGCGGGTGATGGTTTTCTTGTTGGTGAGAAAGAGGGTTTTGGTCAGTTGCTGGGTAATTGTACTGGCACCCTCCACAAACTCACGGGCCTGGATATCCCGCACAATGGCCCGGGCGATACCTTTTATGTCTACCCCGCTGTGGGTGTAGAATTTACGGTCCTCGGTGGTAATCAGGGCTTGTTTCAGGTAGTCCGGCATTGCTGTCAGACTGACCGGATCGCGTCTTTCAGCGAATAGTTCAGCCAGAAGCTGATTGTCGGCGGAGTAGATGCGGGTGACCGCTGACGGGGAGTATACCTCGAGCGAGCGTATTTGCGGCAGGTCGCGGGTAAACGCGAAAAATGCTCCGGCCAGGGAACCGAATAGCATCCCGCCCAGGAGCACTGCCGCTAGGACAGCCATTTTGCGATCAAGCAAGGTTTTCAGTTGCATTCTCAATCATTCTGTATAATGAATTTGAGACCCTTTTAAATATACCCGCTTTGGCCCCAGTGCTGCCGAGGGGCAATTGACAACCGGAAACAGGAGATTCAGCATGAGCCACCACCACGACCACGACCATTCCCATAACCATGACCATGACCATGACCACGGCCATGGTCATCACCATGATCACGACAAACGCGCGGAAAGTACCCTATCATTTGAAGATAAAATGATCAAACTTTTGGAGCACTGGATCAAACACAATGATGACCATGTGGGTACCTACCGAGATTGGGCTCAAAAGGCACAATCGCACGGAATGCCGGAAGCCGGAGCCCAATTGTCGGAAGTCGCGGACTTGACCGCGGGCCTTACCGGAAAATTTGAACAGATCCTGGCAGCCATAAAAAAATAGGTTCGGCTCTATCGGGCCGGCCGGCTGAAAATGCGGCCGCAGGCAAACCCAAAAAGATTCCCGGAAAAGAGGTGGGGCATGCACAAGATCCAGAAAGCCGTGCTGGCTGTAACCGCACTCGTTTTGATTTCAGGCGGATGTGCTGGGCGCGCGGTCGCGGCTGAAAGCGATGCCCGGCAGCGCAAGCATGTTGCCGTGACGGTTTACAACAACAACCAGGGCTTGATTCGAGATGTACGGACCCTTCAGCTGCCGGTGGGTGCCGGAGATCTGCGCTTTCGAGACGTAGCTGCCCATGTGGATCCAGTTACGGTTCGGGCACGCTCCATCAGCCATCAGGACGGATTCAAGGTTATTGAGCAAAATTACGAATATGATCTCATGAACGCCGATAAGCTGCTGGATAAGTATGTCGGCCGGGAAATTACCATACTGGATCCGGCCTGCGGCAGCGCGTCCCGGCCATGCCGCGAAGTTTCAGCACTCCTGTTGAGCAACAACCAGGGCCAGGTGTTTCAAATTGACGGCCGAATTTATCTGGGTTACCCGGGCATCCGGGTGCTGCCGAAGCTGCCCGAGGCCCTGATCGCCACGCCAACGCTTACATGGAAATATCGCAATAATCAGCGAAAAGCCCAGCAGTTAGAGGTAACCTACCTGACTGCCAATCTGAATTGGAAGGCGGATTACGTTCTGGCCCTGAACAAGGCCGATACCCGGGCCGATCTGTCCGGTTGGGTGACAATCGACAACAAAAGCGGCGCCGCCTACCGCAGCGCCGGTTTGAAACTCGTGGCCGGAAGTCCGCACAAAGTCCAGCCCCGTCCGGACCGGGGTGTCTATGCAGCGGAAGCGCGCATGGCGGCTGCCGGTCCGCCGGCTTTCCGTCAAACCGAATTGTTTGAATACCACGTCTACAATCTGCAAGGTAAGACCGACCTGAAAAACAACCAGACCAAGCAGATCAAACTGCTGGAAGCCGCTCCGGTAAAGGTATCCAAATCTTACCAGGTGCGCGGTTCCGCGAGCCATTTTCGGCGTGTCCGGGACAGCCGGGAACAGAAGACGCCTGTGACAGTGTACATTCAGTTCGACAACACCCAGTCCAACACACTGGGACGACCGCTGCCGGCCGGCATTGTGCGCCTTTACAAAGCCGATGCGGACGGCAGCTACCAGTATATCGGCGAAGACCGCATCGACCATACCCCGAAAGAAGAGACCGTCATGCTGCGTGTCGGCAAGGCGTTTGACTTGGTTGCACAGCGAATACAGACCGATTACCGGAAACTAAGCGACCGTCAGCATGAGTCGGCCTGGAAGATCACCCTCAAGAATCGTAAAAATGAAGCGGTGTCGATAGCAGTGGTTGAGACACTGCAGGCCAATTGGCGTATCCTCAAAAATAGCCATCCGTTTGAACAGACCGACGCCTTTACCATCAGGTTTCAAATCCCGGTTCCTGCGAACGCCGAAGCATACTGCGAATACCGGGTCCGAGCCGGCCGGTAATCTTGGCGGCGAGAATCATGCATGTATATTGATTTTGTATATATTTATATATAATTTAAAATAATATTAAATATATTTAGTTATATATAAATAATTTATATATAAATTTAGTAAATATCAATTAGACTATATTGTTACTTAATTAATGCGCCTGAGGAGGTCCATTGCAGAACAGGCGGCGACTATTTTCAGGGTCACAATTTGTCCCGGCTGGGCCACATTGGCTGATTGTCCCGATTCATCCGTTATCCCCTCGATGGTAGTGCTTTCGGTTTTACCATCGGCCGGCAGGATTTCCACCTGATCCCCGACCTGGATCTTGTTGCGTACTTCGACCAGGGGAGCCCCGGGGGCCTCCGCCTGCAGGACCTTGCCTACGAAACGGGCCCCGGGATCGGGTTTGAGGTTACTCAGGTTGGGGGCGACCTGATCCGGGGCGTCGAAATAGAAGCCCGTACAATACCCCCGATTGTTAATCCGGTTCAATTCCGCTATCCAATCCGGATCGGTCCGGTATTTGTCCGGATCGGTATACCAGGCATCGATGGCCTCTCGATATACTTTCACTGTTGCCGCCAGGTAATGGATACCCTTCATGCGGCCTTCGATTTTCACCGCTGCAACACCGGCCCGGATCATCTCCGGCATGTGCGCAATCATGCAAAGATCGTAGGAGTTGAAGATATACGTGCCCCGATCGTCTTCGGCGACCGGCATGTATTTCCCCGGACGCTGGTCCTCCACAACCGAATATTGCCAGCGGCAGGGATGCGCGCATTTCCCCCGGTTGGCGTCGTGCTGGGCCATGAAACTGCTTAGCAGGCAGCGTCCGGAGTAGGAGATGCACATGGCGCCATGTACGAAGGCCTCCACTTCAATGTCGCTGGATGCAGCGATATGGGCAATTTCAGACAGGTTCAACTCGCGGGCCGCGTTCACCCGAACGGCCCCCATCGCTTTCCAGAACCGGGCGGTGGCTGAATTGGTCGTATTGGCCTGGGTGCTGACGTGCAGCGGTATTGCAGGTATGGTTTCCCGGGCCAGGCTGAAAATGCCGGGATCCGCAACGATCAGCCCGTCGGGTTCCAGGGCGCCTACGGCAGCCAGGTAGTCGCGGATGGCCTGGATTTCATCATCGCGGGGATAAATGTTGCAGGCCACATACAGTTTTATCCCGCGGGCATGCCCGTACGCGATCGCCGCCTGCATCTCTTCCAGGCTGAAATTCCCGGAAAAATTGCGCAGGCTGAACTCCTTGCCGGCCAGGTAGACTGCGTCGGCGCCGTAATGTACGGCGATTTCAAGTTTTTCGAAATTACCGGCCGGTGCCAGCAGTTCGACCTTGCGTGCAGACTCACCCTGCATCAGTTCATCTCCGGGGGATTTTGGGCGAGTTGCTGCAGCATCTTTTCCACGCTGTCTTGCCAGGGTGGGCAGGCAATCCCGAAATTTTTTTTCATCTTGTGGCACGCCAGCACTGAATAGGGTGGGCGGGGGGCCGGCGTCGGGTATTCGGGTGTGACGATCGGGGTCACCGTTACAGCGGGTGCCAGGCCAAGCCGGTGGGCTGTCTGCAGGATGCGCCGGGCAAAACCATACCAGGAAACTTCCCCAGCCCCGCAGAGATGATAGGTCCCCCAGGAAATGGGTGTCGCATGGGACAAGCGTTCGGACAGGGTCAGCAGAGCCGCGGCCAGGTCGGCGGCGTAAGTCGGGCAGCCGACCTGGTCGGAGACAACCCGCACTTCCCGGTCTTTATGGCCGAGGCGCAGCATGGTTTTGACAAAATTATGGCCATGATTTCCATAAAGCCAGGCGGTTCGGATGATAAGGTGTCGATCCAGGCTGTCGCGTACCGCCGCCTCCCCGGCGGCCTTGCTTTGGCCGTAAATACCGAGCGGGGCCACCGGATCATCTTCGGTATACGGAACTGTCTGGGTTCCGTCGAAAACAAAATCCGTTGAGACGTGCACCATAGGGATCTGGTCGCCGGCGCAGGCCGCGGCCAGGTGCGCCGCGGCCGCCTGGTTTACGGCAAAGGCCGCTCCAGCCTCAGTTTGGGCCTTATCGACAAGTGTATAAGCCGCGGCATTGATCAGCAGCTGCGGTCTGATATCGGAAAGCACCTGGTTGACCTGGACAGGATCGGTAAGATCGGCCTCTTCGATGTCGATGCCGATGCATTCACATGGCCTGTTCGGGGCCTGCCTCAAGATTTCCCAACCCAATTGCCCCTTTGCACCGGTTACCAGAATTCGCATCTTCATTTCTGTCCACCTTTGCCAGGTTTTCCTACCGCGAGGGCAATTTGTCCGGAGTCAGGGCATCCAGCGGCGGCAAACCAAGATCCCGGGGGGAGATGATGGGATCGTCCGTGGGCCAGCGGATGCCGATTTCGGGATCCGACCAAAGCACCCCGCCTTCATCTTCGGGTGTATAATAATCGCTGCATTTGTAAGCGAAATAGGCGGTTTCACTTACCACACAGAATCCATGGGCAAATCCTTCCGGGATGAAAAGCTGCCGGCGATTTTCCTGGGAAAGGGTGATGCCGGCCCATTGTCCATATGAGGGTGAGCCGGGACGCAGGTCTACGGCAACGTCGAAGATCTCACCGGTAATGACATACACCAGCTTGGCCTGAGCCCGGTTTACCTGGAAGTGCAGCCCCCGCAGGGTACCCCGGGTTGAAAAGGAGAGGTTGTCCTGGACAAAATCGCATTGAATGCCTGCCTCGGCATAGCGCCGGGCTTGAAACGTCTCGGTAAAAAAGCCCCGCTTGTCCGGGTGCACATCCGGTTCGATGACCAGCAACCCTTCAATGTCGGTTACGACCGTTTTCAAAGTTGGTACCTCTCATATTTGAGCATATTCATCAGATAGTGACCGTATTCACTCTGCAGCATGGGTTCTGCGAGCTCTAGCACCTGCTGGGCGTCAATATACCCTTTCTGGTAGGCGATCTCTTCGATACAGGCGATTTTCATGCCCTGGCGTTCCTGGATGGTTTCGATAAAACTGGACGCCTGCATCAGGCTTTCGTGTGTGCCGGTATCCAGCCAGGCGATGCCGCGACCCAGTTTTTCCACATGCAGGCTGCCGGTAGCCAGGTAGGTAGCGTTTACGTCGGTGATTTCAAGTTCCCCCCGGGCGGATGGCTTAAGCCCGGCCGCAATGTCGAGCACCTGGTTGTCATAGAAATAGAGGCCGGTGACCGCGTAGTTCGACTGCGGATCTTCCGGTTTTTCATCGATGGCTATGGCCTTGCCCTGCAGGTCGAAGGACACTACCCCGTAGCGCTGCGGGTCTCTGACCCAGTAACCGAAAACAGTAGCGCCCTCGGTGCGGGCCGCTGCCTGGGCCAGGCTCTCCGTCAAACCTTCGCCATAGAATATGTTGTCGCCCAGCACCAGGCAGACGGGACCACTGCCCACGAACTCCCGCCCGATGATAAATGCCTGGGCCAGCCCTTCAGGGCGGGGCTGCTCGGCATAGGAGAAATTGATACCCCATTGGGATCCGTCCTTCAGTAGGGTTTTAAAAAGCGGCAGATCGTGCGGGGTGGAGATGATCAGGATGTCACGGATTCCGGCCAGCATCAGCACGGCCAGGGGGTGGTAGATCATGGGTTTATCATACACGGGTAAGAGTTGTTTGCTGATAACCCTGGTGATCGGGTACAAACGGGTTCCGGATCCTCCTGCGAGTATAATGCCTTTCATATGAGCTCTCCAAGTGTACGTCTGGCGTCCAGGATTGGGGTCCAATGACCGATCGAAACTGTTTGGATCAAATCCTTAACAGACAATGTGGGGGAACAAAAGGCCTTTTTGGTTCTTGGTACGCTCGGTCGCTCAAGCCGTTTAAGGCCTGGCAGACCTTCTCGGCCTTTCACCGTTCATGAGCCAGCCGGGCCCTGTTTTTGGCGGCCCTGTATTTATGCACTCAAGCCGCGCAGCACCTGGCTGTTTTCGCCCTGATCCAGGTCATTGAGAGCGTACCGCAGGGCCGCTTCCACCAGGGCGGATTTATTATCGATGGGGCAACCGGCCAGTTTGAGTTCGAAAAACTTTCTGTTGAAGCGCTCCAGCAAATCTATGGAGAGATAAAAACCGGCTTTCTTTTTGGCTGCTGACGCAGACTTGCCGCCAGTAGCCGTCTGGATCGGATCAAGCCGGGAGTCTTCGAAAAAATCGGCCGGGCCGGGGTTATCTGGTGTCATTATCCGTTACCCTCCTGATTAGTTTTGTATAGCCCCGGGCGCCGGCAGCGTGGGGATCAAACTCAAAGATGGTTTTTCCCGCGGCCGGCGCTTCCGACAGGCGGACGTTATAGGGGATTGGATCACAAACTTGTTTGCGAAACAGCTTGAGCAATTGTTTCAGGATGATCAGACTGTGGCGGGTGCGCTGATCGAACATGGTGGGCAGAACATACTTGAGCTGCAGGTCGCTGTTCAATTTTTGGGCGGACAGCAGGTACCCGAAGAACGTTTTCAGACCTTCGATGGAAGGACTCTGCAGCGCCACCGGGCAGATAACCTCATTGGCCGCCATGAGGATATTCACACTGAGGATATCCCAACCCGGCGCACAGTCGAAGATCAGGTAGTCCAGGGCGCCGTTGCGGGGTGCAAAGCGGCTGCCCAGCAGGGTCTGCCGCCGGGTCCGCGGCTGTTCTCCGAGCCAGTGTTTGAGTTCCACCAGTTTCAGGCCCCCGGCCAGGAGCCAGAGATTCGGCCGGGCAGGGGTGATACTCTCTTTTTTGGATACGGCCTGTCCCTTTTCATCGGTACCGGTAATGAATTCGTACAAACCATGGACGGGTTTGACTCCGAGAAACAGGGCGGCCTGATTCTGGGTGTCGCAATCGACCAGCAGCACCTTGTGCCCTTTCAGCGCCAGACCGTGGGCGAGGTTGACGGCAGTGGTGGTTTTCCCCACGCCACCTTTGGCCATGGAAACCGCGATTCGACGCATGAAATTCTTCCTTTCTTGAATAGATGAACAGTACTATTCGATAATTATACTATTCTTCTGAAAAAAGCAATGCATTATTTGATTCAAAAAAATCAATATTATCAAACTGATATTCAAGGAAACCGGTGCCACTGCGGTAGTGAATGCTTATTGCTGCGGCCCAAAAAGGAGACGGAGGAGCCCACACGCTAGGCTCCCCCGCAAAGAAAGGAATTACAATAGCAGGCTTTCGCGGAACCCCCTACTGACCCTACCATCGGTGTATATATCGGAAACTTTAGAAATTTCCCGGTTTTTCAAGGGGCGTGCTATTTTGTTTTACCGGATGGGGCTGCCACTCCTTTGCGGGCTGCTTCTTCGGCCATATCGGCCCGCTCTATGGCTGCATTGGCGCGTGCCTGGGCCTCCTGGGCCTCCCGGGCGATGCGCTGGGCTTCGTGGCGATGCCGCCGGCGCAGGCGCCGCTTTTTCTGCCGATATCTTTCCAGGTATTTCTCGGCAGCCTCAATTTTTTCGCGAGCCAGCGCATTTTCCTTTTCCGCTTCCTCGCGGGCCTTGACGGCGGCGTTCTGCAGCGCCTGGTTTTGCTCGACATCCTTTTGCAATTCAGCCGCCTGGCGTTTTTGATCATCGGCGGCCTTCTCCTGATCCAGGTCCGACGTGCTTTTTTTCTTGTAGCGGATTACATGCTGCACGCGGGCACCGGAGGGCGCCGGACGGTCGGTGAGGTTAATGACCCCGTCTTCATCCTTGTATACCGATATCTCACCGGCCATAACCGTGCTGCTTCCGAAACTCGTCAAGACAGCCGCAATGATCAGGCGGGCGATCAAGTTTACTTTTACGTTGAAGATAAAACACATGGGCTTGATTTACACCAATATACCGAGCCAAGTCAACCGCCGCCCCTTGCAGAAAGCCTGTTGAGGCCGAGCGATGGTTTTTAGCCAATGCCGGCGGGCATAAACTAACATTTGTTGAAAGCGAGGGTTTTATGGTAAACGAGGAAAAGAAGTATCTCAGTTCAGTTATCCGGCAGATCGCGGAGGCCGCATGCTGTGTCGGTATCCCCACCGGAGATAGCTTCTGATCGGTTGGCGGATTTACCACCACGGCAGGTGGTTCGTTGATTCGGGATGGATTTATTTTATCTTCTCATTTCACTGGCCTGGGGCCAGCTATCAACGCTCCTGTTTTTCAAGGGATGGATTGCTTTCCTGGGCCTCGTTTATTGTTTTATCGGACTGGCGCGCAAGCGGCGCGGGGCCGGTGCCATTCTCGAAATAGCATTTACCCGGATCACAACGACGGGTCTGCATACGGCGGTTCTGGTGACCGGCTTTTACCTGCTCTATTATTATTTTCGATTCGGCCGGACCACCGCAGAGATACTGGTCTATCTTATTTCAGCGACTGTTCGCATGGCTTTCATTTTACCAGGGGCCTCCCGGGCCATTGATAAAGTTATCCGGGAAGTCGACGATGTATAGCCACTAGATACCACCGGCCACCGGTATGTTTATAATTAGCAACGGCTGTCATGAGTAAACTTACCATCACATCAAAATTCAGGATTGGAACGGCCTGTATACTGCTGCTGTTCTGCGCCGTAGCCGCCCTGGCATTCTACTACTATCTCAAGGCCGGGGTAACCCGGGACATATACCGGGAGACGGAGATTTTTGTGGGCACGGCCGACGCAACCCGCACCTATGTGAAAGATGTCCTGCGGCCGCGTATGACTGAATTGCTGCCCAGCGGGGCCTTTATTCCCCACGCGATGTCGACGACATTCGTGGGGCGGGAAATCATGCGGCGCCTGCGCGAAAGGTTTCCCGATTTTGCTTACAAGCGGGCAGCTTCGAACCCGATGAATCCGGTAAATCAGGCCGACACATTTGAACTGGAAATGCTGGACTGGTTCAACACCAACCGTGACCGGAAAGAGTGGCACGGGGTGATCAAAAAAAACAACCTTTCTTT
>Ga0126327_10000058_pt1 | contig 34328 bp, 45 predicted proteins | sample InaspJWI30metaG_FD_101392 | JGI IMG/M metagenome (GOLD analysis project Ga0126327, IMG submission 101392) | Marine gutless worms symbiont microbial communities from Oahu, Hawaii - Inanidrilus sp. 1 OAHU.JWI-30 metaG | ecosystem: Host-associated > Annelida > Digestive system > Unclassified... | reverse complement strand
GGGTGACAACGTGACGATCACCGCCGAGCTGATCACCCCGATTGCCATGGAAAAGGAACTGCGGTTCGCGATCCGCGAAGGCGGCCGTACTGTCGGCGCCGGCGTGGTAAGTGAAATCATTGAATAGAGAGAAAGATTAGAACCATGATAATGAATACCAAAATCAGGATCAGGCTCAAGGCATACGATCATAAACTCCTTGATCAGTCTTCCTCCGATATCGTGGATACTGCCAACAAGACGGGTGCCAAGGTTGTGGGCCCTATTCCGCTGCCGACGCGCATCAACAAATACTGCGTCCTGCGGTCGCCGCACATTGACAAAAAGTCCCGTGAGCAGTTTGAAATGAGGACCCACAAGCGGTTGCTTGATATCCTGGAGCCTACTCAGCAGACCGTGGACGCCTTGATGAAACTCGATCTTTCTCCGGGTGTAGATGTCGAGATAAAACTGTAGCATAGGGAACAGTAGACGTTATGTGTAATGGAATAATTGGAAAAAAGCTGGGAATGACGAATCTGTTTGCTGCAGATGGCCGGTTTATCCCGGTGACGGTGGTCCAGGCCGGTCCGTGCGTGGTAACCCAGGTAAAAACCGAGGAGAAAGACGGTTACAATGCGCTGCAGCTTGGCTTCGGCCAGAAAAAGGCCAACCGGATCAATAAACCGCTGCAGGGTCATTTCAGGCCAGCGGAGGCGGTTCGTTTGCTTTCCTGCGCGAGGTCGCTGTCGAAGACCCATCTGAATACAGCCCCGGACAGACCATCAACCTGGACATATTCACGGTAGGTGAAAAAGTCGATGTGACCGGCACCTCCAAAGGACGTGGTTTCCAGGGTGTGGTCAAACGCCACGGTTTCCGTCTGGGTCGTAAGACCCACGGCAGCCACTCTTATCGGGAACCCGGTTCGATCGGCTGCAGCGCCTGGCCGGCCAAAGTGATCAAGGGCAAAAAGATGCCGGGCCGTTACGGCAATGACCGGACCATCGTCCGCAATTTGGAGATTATCGACATTCGTCCGGAAGAAAACCTTGTGATGATCAAGGGCGCGCTGCCGGGAACCCGGTCTGGGCTCGTTGCCATCAACAAGGCGCTGTATGCCAAATAGACATTCGGCTGCCCGCGGTGTTTAACACCGGGAGGGGGCGGCAGTAAAAACGCTCCGCATGACGGGGCGGTCAATATGAACGAGGAATACTATGGCTGTTGTAGATGTAATAAATAATAAGGCGGAGAAAGTTTCCCAGGCCGAACTCAAGGATGAGATATACAGCGTGCCTGTGAAAACGTCTGTTATGCATGAGGTCGTGACCATGCAGCTTGCCAAACGGCGTGCCGGAACCGCAGCTGTCAAGCACCGCTCCGACATCAGAGGCAGCGGCAAGAAACTGTTCCGGCAAAAAGGTACCGGTCGTGCCCGGCGTGGCGATATCAAGTCTCCCCTCCTGAGGGGCGGCGGATCGGTTTTCGGTCCCGACCCGCGCAGCTACGGGTACACCGTACCCAAGAAAGTGCGCAAACTGGCGCTGAAAATGGCCCTCAGCAGCAAACTGCAGGATGAAAACCTGATGGTGCTGGATTCCTTCGGTTTGGAAGAAATCAAAACCTGCGGGTTCGTTGCAGTGCTGGATACCCTGGAAGTGAACAATGCACTGATCATCAGCGATAAAGCGGACGAGGCTCTGGAACTGTCTTCACGCAACGTACCGGGTGTGAAGGTCCTGCGCACCGACGGCCTGAATGTCTACGACATCCTGAAATATAAAAAACTGGTCCTTTTGGAATCTTCTGTCGGGGCCATCGAAGGGAGGCTGATGACATGATTGCACACGATATCATCAGGCGGCCGCTGATTACGGAGAAGACCAGTATTCAAAAAGAAGTCGCCAATCAGGTGACCTTTGAGGTTGACCGTCAGGCCAACCGGATTGAAATTAAAAAAGCGGTTGAAAAGATATTTAACGTTAATGTGACCGGCGTCCGCACAATGCAGGTTAAAGGTAAAGCCAAGCAGAGGGGCCGGATCCTCGGAAAACGTAGAAGCTGGAAGAAGGCAGTAGTAACACTGGCCCCGGGCGACCGGATCGACTTTTTTGAAGGAGTATAAAAGGGAAGAGAAATGGCTGCTGTAAAGAAAGTAAAACCGACTTCACCCGGACGCCGTTTTCAGGCCTATTCCACATACGAAGAGATTACCAGCCGGGAACCTGAAAAGAGCCTGCTCCGCCCCCTGCGTAAAAAGGGTGGACGGAATGTAAATGGCCGGATTACCGCCCGGCACCGTGGCGGCGGGCACAAGCGTCATTACCGGGTAATAGATTTCAAACGCGACAAGATCGATATCCCGGCCAAGGTCGCTACCATTGAGTACGACCCGAACCGCAGCGCCCGGATAGCCTTGTTGCATTACGTGGATGGTGAAAAACGCTATATCCTGGCACCGCTGAATCTTAAAGTGGGTGACACCGTACTGTCGAGTGAGAAGGCCGATATCAAGCCGGGCAACACCCTGCCGCTGGCCAATATCCCGCTGGGCACCCACATTCATAATATCGAGCTGCGCCTGGGTAAGGGTGGTCAGATTGTCCGCAGCGCCGGGACCTATGCCCAGTTGATGGCCAAGGAGAACCGTTATGCGCTGATTAAGCTGCCTTCCAGTGAGGTCCGGATGGTGCTGCTGACCTGCAAGGCGACTATCGGGCAGCTCGGCAACGTCATTCATGAAAACATTGACCTGGGAAAAGCCGGGCGCAAGCGCTGGCTCGGCCGGCGGCCCAAAGTCAGGGGCGTGGCCATGAACCCCGTCGATCATCCCATGGGCGGTGGCGAAGGCCGCAGCTCCGGTGGGCGGCATCCCTGTTCGCCCTGGGGGGTTCCCACGAAAGGCTATAAAACCAGGAACAAACGGAAAAAGAGTAACCGCCTCATTGTTAAACGGCGTACCAAATAAGCAAGCGCAGGAGTAAATATGCCTCGGTCATTAAAAAAAGGCCCTTATATAGAGCCGACACTGATGAAAAAAGTACTGATTGCTCAGGAATCCATGAGCAACCGGGTTATCAAGACCTGGTCCCGGAGATCAACCGTCGTACCGGAAATGGTCGGTATCACGCTGGCAGTGCATAACGGCAGAAAATTTATCCCCGTGTTTGTTACCGAGGATATGGTTGGACATAAACTGGGCGAGTTTTCACCAACCCGCACCTATTATGGTCATGCCGGCGATAAAAAATCTAAAATGAAGTAGATTTGGAGATAAAGAATGTCTGCAACAGAGGTAAAAGCTGTCTTAAAATTTACGCGCATATCTCCGCAGAAGGTCCGCAAGCTGGTTGGTGCGATCAAGGGCAAACCTGCTGAGACCGCTATTGACACGCTCAAATTCATGCCGCAAAAAGGCGCCGCGATCGTTGAAAAGGTACTGCGCAGCGCTGTCGCGAATGCCGAGCAGAACCACAACCTGGATGTTGACACACTGGTCGTTAAAAACGTAACGGCCGACCAGGGGCCGACCCTGAAGAGATTTCGTGCACGGGCACGTGGCAGAGGCACTCGCATTTTAAAAAGAACCGCTCACATTACAGTCGTTCTCTCTGACGAGGCGATATAAAAAGGGGGCATCAGGTTGGGCCAGAAAGTAAATCCGATAGGACTTAGGTTGGGTATCGTTAAAACGTGGGATTCACGTTGGTACGCCGGTAAGAAATATGCTGATTACATCCTGGAAGATCACAAGATCAGGAAGTTTTTCAAAGAGAAGATGTTTCATGCCGGTATCTCTAAAATAGAAATTGAAAGATCATCCAAGCGCGTGAGGCTGCGTATTTTTACATCGCGTCCCGGCATCGTCATCGGGAAAAAGGGTGCCGAAATAGCCCAGCTCAAAAAAGAGCTCGAAAAAATGGTCTCCTCAGAAGTGATGATCGATATCCAGGAAGTTCGCAAACCAGAAATCGATGCCCAGTTGGTGGCCGAAAATATCGCTCTGCAAATAGAACGCCGGGTGGCGTTTCGCCGGGCCATGAAAAGAGGCATGCAGTCGGCCATGCGCTTTGGCGCCGAAGGTATAAAGGTTATTTGTTCCGGTCGTCTGGGTGGTGCGGAAATGGCGCGTACCGAACAGTATCGGGAAGGCCGGGTACCGCTGCACACCTTGCGGGCGGACATCGATTACGGTTTTACCGAGGCCAAGACGACCTACGGTATCATCGGTGTCAAGGTTTTCATTTTCAAAGGTGAGATTTTAGGCAAAGAACCGGTCGCAGCGGCAGCCGGTAAGTAATAGGAGAAAAAAATGCTTAGCCCCAAGAAGGTTAAATTCAGGAAACAGCAGAAAGGCCGCATGCGCTGTCTCGCCTATCGCGGCAGCGATTTGAACTTTGGCGAATTTGGTCTGCAGGCTGTGGAATGCGGCAAAATTTCCTCAAAGCAGATTGAAGCGGCCCGTATCGCTATGACCCGGTATGCCAAGCGGGGCGGTAAAATGTGGATCAGAATCTTTCCTGATAAACCTTTTACCAAAAAACCTGCTGAAGTCAGAATGGGTAAAGGTAAAGGTGCCCCAGAGGGCTGGCAGGCCGTTGTGAAACCGGGCAAGGTCATTTATGAAATGGAAGGGGTTACCCGGGAAGTAGCTAAGGAAGCCCTGCGCTTGGCTTCGCACAAGCTCCCGATCAAAACCCGCTTCATCGAGAGGAGCGCGCAGTAATGAAATCAAGTGAAATCAGAGAAATGACCGGTGAAGAAATTCAGCGCAAGGTCAACGACCTGAAGGAAGAGCTCTTCAATCTGCGGTTTCAGCATGGCGCCGGCCAGCTGGAAAACCCGCAGAAAATGAAGCAGGTCAAGCGTGATATTGCCAGATGCCAGACCATCGCCCGTGAAGCGGAACTGGCAGCTAACGAAGACACCCAATAAAGAGTGATTGTCACCATGGAAAATAGAGGAAACAAAAGACAGGTTGTCGGATCGGTTGTCAGTGACAAGATGGATAAAAGCATCGTCGTTTTGACCGAAAGGCTGGTCAAACACTCGTTGTATAAGAAATACATCAAAAGGCGGGCCAAATTTACCGCTCATGACGAGAACAACGAGTGCAAGTTAGGGGACAAGGTTATGATTACCGAGTCCAGGCCGTTGAGCAAAAACAAAAGATGGCGCCTTACCAAGATTATCGAAAAAGCGGTTTGATTTTAAAGGAAAGATAAAATGATTCAGGCAGAGTCCAGATTGACAGTGGCTGATAATTCAGGTGCCAAGGTTTTGTACTGTATCAAGGTCCTTGGCGGCTCGAAACGAAGATATGCCGGAGTAGGTGACATCGTTGTGGTTTCGGTCAAGGAAGCCATTCCCAATGCCAAGGTGAAAAAAGGCGATGTAATGAAAGCGGTCGTAGTGCGAACCAAAAAAGAAATTCGTCGCAATGACGGGTCCTATATTCGCTTCGACGACAATTCCGCCGTGCTGATCAGTCAGAATAAAGAACCTATCGGAACCCGTATATTCGGTCCCGTGGCAAGAGAGCTGCGCGCCAAACGGTTTATGAAAATTATTTCGCTGGCACCTGAGGTTCTATAACCTGTTCTTGCCGCCTGGAGAGAGATTGCATGATGCGAACGAAAAGTCATTTAAAAAAAGACGATAAAGTTAAAGTGCTTGCCGGCAAAGATAAGGGCAAGATCGGCAAGATACTGGAAGTGAACAATAAGAAAGCGCGCGTGTTGGTAGAGAACATCAACATCGTAAAAAGACATGCGCGGCCCAGTGCGCAGAACAAACAGGGCGGTATCCTCGAAACCGAGGCACCGATCCACTTGACCAACGTGGCCTTATTGTGCAACAAGTGCCTGGCGCCCGCCAGGGTGAAAATGCAGATTCTTGAAGATGGCAAAAAGACGCGCGTCTGTCGTAAATGCGACGAGATCATAGACGCTTAGGGTCACGCTTGGGAGGGAAACAATGTCTACACTAAAAGAATTCTATAAAACTGAAGTCGTGCCCCGGCTAAATGATAAATTCAAGTACGGCAACCCCATGCAGGTGCTTCGACTGGAAAAGATCATCCTGAATATTGGTCTGGGGGAAGCGATTAACAATATCAAGCTACTTGATTCGGCCGCGGAAGAGCTGAAAATGATTGCCGGCCAGAAACCGGTCATCACCCGGGCTAAAAAATCCATTGCCGCGTTCAAGCTCAGAGAAGGCATGCCCATTGGCTGCAAAGTAACGCTGCGCCGCAAGAAAATGTATGACTTTTTCAATAAGCTCGTTAATGTGGCTCTGCCGCGTGTACGCGATTTTCGGGGGATCTCCGCAAAGGCGATGGACGGCCAGGGCAATTACACCCTCGGTGTCAAGGAGCATATCATTTTCCCTGAGATCGATTACGATAAAATAGATAAGATCAAGGGCCTCAACATCACAGTGGTCACCTCTGCCAAATCGGACGATGAAGGCAGGGAACTGCTGCGACTGCTGGGTATGCCTTTTAGAAATTAGGCGCAACACTCACCGGCCCACCGGGGACGGTGCGGTGCAGATAACAAGGAGGATGGTTTGGCAAAAAAGTCGCTTAGAACAAAAGCCGCACGGACCCCGAAATTTGCAGTTCGGGCATACAATCGCTGCCCCATGTGCGGACGGCCCCGCGGATATATGCGCAAATTTGGAATCTGCCGGATTTGTTTTCGCAATCTCGCTTCAGAAGGCAAGCTGCCAGGGGTTGTAAAGTCAAGCTGGTAAAAGTGCAACGTTTCAATGCCGGATTTTCTGTGGAATTGCCTAACCCGCAGAAAAGTCCGGCGTAACCAAAGGTATAACGGAGAGAACAATGGCGATGAGTGACCCAATCGCGGACATGCTGACCCGGATCCGGAATGCAAACCGGGCTAAATTCAACAGCGTTGATGTTCCCGGATCGAATTCGAAGCTGGCCATGGCCCGGGTGTTAAAGGACGAAGGCTTCATCCGCAACTTTAAATTTATAAAAGATGACAAACAGGGAATCCTGAGAATTTATCTTAAATATGGCAAAGATCAGGGCAGCGTCATCCTGGGATTGGAACGAATCAGCAAACCCAGTCGCCGCGTATACGTGAAAAGCCGGGATATCAAACCCGTCCTGAACGGGATGGGCATTGCCATCGTGTCGACCTCGCAGGGTATCATGACGGATCGGCAGGCAAGAAAAGAAAATCTCGGCGGTGAAATTCTCTGTAATGTCTGGTAGCAGGAGAGGGAACTAATGTCTCGAGTTGGTAAAAAACCGATTACGGTACCCGGAAAAACAAAAATTACCTACAAGGACCGGGTGATCACCGTTCAAGGTGAAAAGGGCTCCTTAACACGGACCATTCATCCCAATATCGACCTTGCAATCGAAAAGGATGTAATTACCGTCACCATGGCGAAAGAGACCCAGGAGAATCGCGCCCTGCAGGGGTTGACGCGCAGCCTGGTGGCCAACATGGTGATCGGTGTGGATAAGGGGTTTGAGAGGGTTCTGGAAATCAACGGCATTGGTTACCGGGCTTCCCTGAGCGGGAATACCCTCGTACTGAATCTCGGGTTTTCGCACCCGGTGAATTTCGAACTGCCCGATGGGATCGCCGCCAAGGTTGACAAGAACAACACGGTTACCCTTTCGGGGATCAACAAAGAACTGCTCGGACAAACGGCGGCGTCCATTCGCAGCCTGAGACCGCCCGAGCCGTATAAAGGCAAGGGCATCAAATATGCCGAAGAGTATATCCAGCGGAAAGCCGGTAAAACCGGGACTAAATAAATAACGCGCCGATGTGTATTCGGCGGTCAGACCTAAAATATTGAGGAAAGAAGATGGGCTCGGTAGATATTAAACGACAGGCTCGTATCAAAAGGAAAAAGAGAATCCGGAAGAATATGACCGGCACCCCGCAGCGGCCCCGGCTGAGCGTGTTTAGAAGCGCAAGGCACGTATACGCCCAGATCGTGGATGATACCCGCGGGACCACCGTTGTTGCGGCCTCCAGCGTTGAAAAGGCCGTGAAAAGTCAGCCGCAATTTGAAAATAAGATCGCCCAGGCTGCGCATATCGGCCAGTTGATTGCAGAACGTGCTGCTGAAAAGGGCATCAAAAAGGTCGTTTTTGACCGTAACGGGTTCTTGTACCATGGCCGCGTTAAAGCCATCTCCGACGGGGCCCGTAAAGCCGGTCTGGATTTTTAGCGATTTACTTAGAGCGAAGGAGGCAGTCCCTTGTTCAACAGAAATAAAGATACGGATGAAAACCAATTAATCGATAAGGTAGTCCACATCAACCGGGTCGCGAAGGTTGTTAAAGGCGGTCGGCGGTTTAGTTTCAGCGCCATCGTGGTTGTCGGCGACGGCGAGGGCAATATCGGGTACGGTCTCGGCAAGGCCGGGGAGGTCCCCGAAGCCATCCGCAAAGGGGTCGAGAAAGCTAAAAAGAACATGGTCAGTGTTCCCCTGACCGGTGGAACCATTCCTTATGAGATCATTGGCCGCTATGGCGCTGGCCGCGTTTTGCTGAAACCGGCCTCGGAGGGTACCGGGGTCATTGCCGGTGGCGCGGTGCGCGCGGTACTCGAAGCTGCCGGCGTACAGAATATTCTTACTAAATGCATGGGGTCCCATAACCCGCACAATGTCGTTAAAGCTACCATAGCTGGACTGTCCCAGCTGCAGAGTCGTGAACAGGTGGCGGCCCGGCGCGGAATCAGAGTGGAAGACCTTTAATTCAGGAGGCACTGACAGAAGGCAGCGAAATTAAAGATTACTCTGGTTAGGAGCCCAATCGGTCGACCGGAAAAGCAACGCAAAGTGTTGCGCGGCATGGGGCTGACCAAACTCAATAAAACCGTTGAACTCGAAGATACACCCTCGATCAGGGGCATGGTCAATCATGTGTCCCACCTGGTGGAAGCTGAGGAGACGAAATAAATGAAGTTATGTGACCTATCACCAGCAAAAGGATCCCGCAAGAACAGAAAGCGTGTGGGCCGCGGCGTCGGCTCCGGGCTGGGCCGGACTGCCGGTCGGGGTGACAAAGGGCAAAACAGCCGTTCCGGCGGCGGTGTTCGGGCCGGGTACGAAGGCGGCCAGATGCCAATTCACCGGCGGTTGCCCAAGCGCGGGTTTACCAACATATTCCGAAAAGAATTCGCCGTCATCAACGTGCGGGACCTGGAACGCTTCGAAAGCGGCAGTGTCGTGGATGAAAATGAATTGATTCGCTGCGGCCTCGTCAAGGGTTCGCGTGACGGTATCAAACTGCTGGCGCAGGGTGAGATCACCAAGGGGCTGACCGTCAAGGTGAACCAGGTCAGCAAGAGCGCCAGGGAAAAAGTGGAAGCCGCCGGCGGAAGTGTAGAGGTTATCTAATATGATCGGAGGCGGACTCCAGAATATATTCAAGATACCGGAACTTAAAAAGCGCATTCTTTTAACGCTGGGACTGCTGATCGTTTACCGAATCGGTGTCCAGGTGCCGACCCCGGGGATCGATGCCGTTGCCCTGGCATCGTTCTTTGCCAAAGCAAAAGAGGGTCTGCTCGGACTTTTCAACCTGTTTTCAGGCGGTGCTCTGGAAAGGTTGTCGGTGTTTGCGCTGGGCATTATGCCCTATATCAGCGCTTCGATTATACTGCAGCTTTTGACGGTGACCATACCGCACCTTGAGCGGCTGTCCAAAGAAGGTGAAGCGGGACGCAAAAAGATCACCCAGTATACGCGCTATGGTACCGTTATCCTGAGTATCATTCAGGGGTTCGGCATTGCGGTCGGCCTGGAAAGCATGACCTCGCCGGGTGGGGCTCCTATTGTTATCGATCCTGGTTGGGGATTCAGGTTGATGACCGTGATTACCTTGACGGCCGGGACAGCGTTCATCATGTGGCTGGGTGAACAGATTACCGAACGCGGTATCGGAAATGGGATTTCCCTGATTATTTTCGCCGGTATTGTCTGCCGGCTGCCGGCCGCGATCGCGAACACCTTTCGATTGCTCTCGACCGGTGAAATGCAGATTTTCATTGCTGTCCTGCTGCTGGTTTTCATGATCCTGGTAGTCGGTTTCATCATTTTCGTGGAACAGGGGCAAAGACGGATACCCGTGCAATATGCCAAGCGGGTGGTCGGACGTAAAATGTACGGGGGGCAAAGCACCCATCTGCCATTAAAAATCAATACTTCCGGCGTTATCCCGCCGATCTTTGCATCATCAATCATGATGTTTCCGGCGACGATTGCCAGTTTCATTACCATACCCTGGATGCAGGATATCGTAGCGGCCCTGCGGCCCGGCAATATTGTTTATGAACTCCTGTTCGTGGCCATGATTTTCTTCTTTTGCTACTTCTATACAGCCGTCACATTCAATCCCGTGGATGTGGCGGACAATATGAAGAAGCAGGGCGGTTACATACCGGGCATCCGGCCGGGTAAGAAGACAGCGGACTATATCGATCGGGTGCTTACCAGAATTACCCTGGGCGGGGCGATCTACGTGTCGGCCGTCTGTGTGCTGCCCTCGATCCTGATTACCCAGTTCAATGTGCCCTTCTATTTTGGAGGGACGGCACTGCTGATCGTTGTCGGGGGCGCCATCGACACCGTTTCCCAGATCGAATCCCATATGCTGGCCCGCCACTATGAAGGCTTTTTGAAAAAAGGTGGCGGCAAGATGAAGGGGCGCTTTTAAGTAAGGGCTGCCCTTCGGGACAACAGAACAGGCTGAGAGATTAAGGAGCAGGATAAAAAATGGCTAAAGAAGAGGCGATTAAGGTAGAAGGCACCGTACTGGAGACGCTTCCCAATGCGATGTTTAAAGTTGAGCTGGAGAACAAGCACCAGGTACTGGCCCATATCTCTGGAAAAATGAGGATGCATTTCATCAAGATTTTACCCGGGGATACGGTGACGGTCGAATTGTCGCCCTATGATCTGACAAGGGGTAGAATTACCTATCGAGCGAAATAAGCGCCTTTATACCAAATTGGCCATGCGGGGCCGGGCCCCGGGGAGCAGATAAAATGAAAGTCAGAGCTTCAGTTAAAAAAATGTGCAGCAAATGTAAAGTGGTCCGCAGACGCGGTGTTGTACGGGTAATCTGCGAGAATAAAAGACACAAACAGAGACAAGGATAACAGGAGGACAGGTTTTGGCAAGAATCGCAGGCGTAGATCTACCGAAACGTAAGCGGATTGAGATAGGGCTGACCTATATATATGGTATCGGACGTACTACATCCCAGCGGATCCTCGGGAAACTCAAAATCGATCCGGATACCAAGACCGATGATCTTTCGGAAGCCGAAGTCAACAGCATCCGTAAAATAATTGACAGCGAACTCAAGGTGGAAGGTGAACTCCGCACCCAGGTCTCCATGAACATCAAGCGGTTGATGGACCTTGGCTGTTACCGGGGTCTCCGGCACCGTCGCTCACTTCCAGTCCGGGGACAGCGCACCAGTACCAACGCCAGGACCCGCAAGGGGCCGAAAAGAGCCGCAATTAAGAAAAAAGGCGGCGCAAACAAGAAGTAAACCAGTAAACGAGGCGTATTCATGGCTAAGAAAAAGATTCGGACCAGAAGGAAAGAGAAAAAAAACATATCCAACGGCGTTGTTCACATTCAATCAACGTTTAATAATACCATTGTCACGATTGCAGATGCGGCCGGGAACGTCATCGCCTGGTCCAGTGCCGGTGTACAGGGCTTCAAGGGCTCGCGTAAAAGTACGCCCTTTGCTGCCCAGCTGGCTGCTGAAGATGCTGCCAAGAAGGCAATGGAACATGGCATGCGGACCGTAGAGGTTTACGTCAAGGGCCCCGGTTCGGGCCGTGAATCGGCGTTGCGTTCGCTGCAAGCGGCCGGCTTCAACGTGACCCTGATCAAGGATGTCACGCCGATACCGCACAATGGCTGCCGTCCGCCGAAAAGACGCCGGGTATAAACTATTCATTAAATTTTTTAACTTTTAAGTCGCTTATAAACACCACCAAAACTGGTTAGATCGCCAGAGGAGGAAATCTTGGCACGTTATACAGGGTCTGTCTGCCGTATTTGCAGGCGTGAGAACTTGAAATTGTTTCTTAAGGGAGATCGCTGCTATTCCGATAAATGCGCTTTTGATCGCCGCAGCTACGCGCCTGGGGAGCATGGGCAGCGGCGTGGCCGCAAAGTGTCTGACTATGGTATTCAGCTTCGGGAAAAGCAGAAAGTCAAACGGATGTACGGACTTTCCGAGAAACAGTTCCGGCTGTTTTTCAAAAGAGCAGATAAACAAAAAGGCATCACCGGTACCAACCTGCTGGTCATGCTCGAGCGCAGACTCGACAATACCGTCTACAGAATGGGCTTCGTCAATTCCAGAACCCAGGGGCGCCATTTTGTAAAGCACAATCACTTTCTGGTGAATGGGAAAAAGTTAACATACCATCCTATTTGACCAAGGCGGGCGATGTAATCGAGGTCCGTGAAAAGAGCCGGAAAGTAAAGGCGATTGAAGATGCTATGGATGCCGTCGTTCGCAGAGGCCTACCGCAATGGCTTGAACTGGACAAGGATAATTTCAAAGCCAATATAAGAGCATTACCTGTTCGGGAAGATATCACCATGCCCATTGAAGAACAGCTCATCGTTGAACTGTACTCAAAATAGAAGGCAGGCGGCAGTCCGCCGAACGGGCTATTACCAGTTCGATCCTAAATCAAACATCTTGGAGATAATCAATGGCAACTAAAGAACTGATGTACATGAACTGGCAGGAGATGATTAAGCCGGAAAAGGTTCAGGTCACCAGTACGCCCGCCTATGGAAAATTCGTCTGTGAGCCCCTGGAAAGAGGGTACGGGATCACGATTGGAAATTCCCTGCGGCGTATCATCCTTTCGTCTCTATACGGTGCCGCCATTGTGTCCGTAAAGTTCGATGAGGTGATGCATGAATTCAGCACCATATCCGGCGTGCTGGAGGATGTATCTGAAATTATACTGAATTTAAAAGAAATACGTTTTAGAGTGCCTGATTCAGAGCCCCGCAAGATCACCATCGACGCATCCGGCGAGACTGTGGTGACAGCGGCCGATATCGTCAGCGACGACGGGCAATGCGAAGTGTTGACACCGGAAAAACAAATTGCCTCCCTGACCTCAAAGAATGCCACCCTCAAAATGGAAATGGTGGTAAGAGTAGGTAAGGGCTATGCACTGGCTGAAGATAACAAGGATGAGGAGGCCGCCCTGGGAACCATCCCCATAGATGCGGTTTTTTCCCCTATCAAGCGTGTGGTTTATGTCGTGGGAAATGCCCGTGTTGGTCAGCGGACGGACTACGACAAGCTGACCCTCGAGGTCTGGACAGATGGGAGTGTCGCTCCGGAAGATGCGGTTGCCTATGCCAGCAAGATCCTGAAAGAGCAGATCTCCATTCTGATCAATTTCGACGAGTCACTCGAACCCGAACCGGAAAAGACATCGGACGGGCCGGACAAACCGCAGTTCAATGAGAACCTCTACCGCAGCGTCGAGGAATTGGAACTGTCTGTCCGGAGTGCTAACTGCCTGAAGAATGCAGAGATTCACAGGATATATCAACTGGTTGCAAAGACCGAAGCGGAAATGCTCAGAACCAAGAATTTCGGGAGAAAATCTCTGAACGAGATCAAAGAAGTTCTGAGCGAAATGGGACTTACTCTGGGCATGAAGCTCGAAGGCTTTGTTCCGCCTGAGGAAGACTCGGAAGAAGGGGAGTAGTCGATCCATGAGACATCGCAAAGCAGGATCCAAATTCAACAGGAGCAGCAGTCACAGGAAAGCCATGTTCAGAAACATGGTGACGTCGCTGCTGAAATACGAACGGATAAAAACCACTGACCAGAAAGCCAAGGAACTCAGAGGGTGGGCCGATCATATCATCACCCTGGCCAAGCGCGGCGACCTGCATGCCCGACGGCAGGCCCTGGCAATTGTGCGCGAGAAGGCAGTGGTCCACAAGATATTTGAAGAGGCCCCGAAACGCTTTGCCTCGGTATCCGGCGGTTACACACGGGTGATCAAATTAGGGCGCCGGCAGGGAGATGCCGCCATGATGTCCCTGATCGAACTGGTTACGCCTGAGGTTAAAAAGCCCAAGAAAAAGAAAACTGCCAAGAAAAAGGCTGCCGCGAAGCGTGCCCCGAAAAAGGCAGCCGCGGTCGAAAGCAAGGCGGCCGAAGATGCAGCAGCCGAAGAGTCTGCAGCCGCTGAGGAAACCGTCACGCCTGAGGCTGCCCCTGCGGATGCAGATACCGCCGAGAAAGCTGAAAAGCAGGCGGCTGCGGACGAAACCCCTGAGGATTCTCCGCAGAAGCCAGAGGCAGTTGAAACACCCGCCGATACCAAACCGGAGGAGACCGAGAAATAAGGCTCTCATCCCGGTAAATAATCACACACCAGGGCTCTGCCGTAAAAGGCAGAGCCCTTTTTTATTGGGATTTATGGTGGGGGGTATGCACTGGGGCCCGGTTGATGGCTTCCTGGTGCAAAACACCATATTCAAGGAAATTTCAGCACTGCTTTTTGTACAGCGCGGCGTCCGGAGCGGGATGGATTCCGCCCCTCAGAAAACGGACCGGAAAGCGCACGTGCTCTTGTCGTTCAGCATACTGAATTATTTCAGATTTGAAGCTGTGCAGCCCATTTTTCTCTTGACAAAAACGTGTAGCTGTAGTGTAGCTATTTAAACAGTCTTTGGCAAATGAATAATGTTTAGAGAATTATCATTGTACAGAATGTGAGCCAACCAAAAGGAGGTGCGGATGAAGTTCAGAAGGGCAACAATACTATTGGTAGTTTGTTTGGTCGGTCTTGGTCTCGTCGTCGCGCCGGCAGCTCTGGCCAAGAAGAAACCATCACTGGACAAATGAAAACCTGCATTCAACCCAAAGACAGCCAAATATAAATGCATCGTTTCCAATGTATCCCACCCGGTAATTAAAGGTGTCTATACCGGTTTCGCCATCCGGGACGAACTGTGGAAACGCAGCGGTGGGAAAATCTACCTCGATTATAAGCCGTTTTCGATGCTCGGCGGAGAAGTCGAGGTGCTCAACCAGCTGCAGATGGGCGCCATCCAGGGGATGGGGGTCAGTTCTGTGGCGGCGACCAACCTGGGACCCCGTTTCGGGCTGATCAACCTGCCTTTCCTGGTCAATTCATTCGATAAGCTCGATAAATTTGTGGCCAGCGGCAAGCTTTTCGAACACTACATGCAGGCCATGGAGCACCAGGGCATCATCGGTATCGACATCACCGGCTATGGCAACTACGGCTGGGCCTCGACCTCTCCGGTCAGAACGATTAAGGATGCCCAGAAGCTCAAATTCCGCACGGCCGAAGCAGCCGTGAATCAGCTCACATACAAGCAGTGGGGTGTCAACCCGGTGGCCATGCCCTGGCCGGATGTGCCGGTTGCCCTCAAGCAAGGGGTTATCGACGGGCTCGACCACACCCCGATGGTATGTAACATTACCCGGAAGTTTGAAGTTGCCAAGTACTACACCTATCTGGATTACGCTCAGGGGCTTTTCATCTGGATTTTCAACAAGGCCTGGTTCAACAAACTGCCCAAGGATCTCCAGGATACGTTTAAAGCCGTTGTCCATGATGTTTGCGCGGATATCCGGAAGCAGAGTGAGCAGCAGGAATATACCCAGATTGCCAAAGCATCGAAAAACGGCATCATGTTCTTCAAGCTGTCCGATAATGACATGGCCTGGCTGAAGAAAAGAGGCAACCTGGCTCATGAAAAATACGCTGCGGAAATTAATAAAAATTATCCGACCGATATGTATAAACCTGCCAACTTCTTTAAAGAAGTGCAGGATTACATGGGTTATAAACCTTAATCTGCCTCCTTACGTTTCGGCTGTGCCGGTGTGTGCAACTGTTCAAACGCGTGTCGTTCTAAATGGGTTCGAATTTATATCGCGCAAAAGTTTCAAAAGGATATGCAGGCACGGGCGCATCGGCGGACACGTACTGCAAGGTTGATACACGTAAGATCAAAAGGGGGATACTTGGTATCCCCCTTTTTGACATTTTAATCCCCAGGATGGAAAGGCCCTCGGATGTTTGGAAAGGTATTAGGCGTTCTCGACAAAATCCTCACCTTTTTTGAGGAGTGGACACTGTTCATTACGGTAATGGTTGCCTTGATCGCAATGTTTTTCAATGTTGTTTTGCGTTACGGCTTCAACTATTCACTGGCCTGGTCGGAGGAACTGGTACGCGAGGTCATTATTTATACCACGCTGATTGGCTGCAGCGCCGCTGTAAAAGCCAGGAGCATGATCAAGATTGATGCCTCGGTACAACTTGTGCCGGCCCTCAAAACCCCCCTGACCTTCTTCAGCAACCTCGTAACCTTAATTTTTTCCATAATGATGATTTATTATGGATGGAAGATGGCTGCCCTGCAGGTGATGACCAACCAGAAGACGATTATTATGCAGATCCCGCTGGTCTACATTTTTGCGATACTGCCGTTGATGGGAGGCATGATGCTGATACGGGTCACCCAGGTCTTTTATGAAGATATTACCGAAATTATGGCTAAAAAAGGCAACCACTAGCCGGCCGGGTTTTCGCGCCACAAGGAGTTAGCGTTCATGGAAAACAGTCATATCATCATCCTGTTGATTCTGCTCGGATGCATGGCAACCTATATACCCGTGTTTATGTGCTTGTTTTTTACCGCGGTCCTGGGTTTCCTATTCTTTACTGATCTACCCATATTATTGCTTGCCCAGACCCTGCTCAGGAGCATGGACAACTTTGCCCTCGTGGTGGTCCCGTTTTTTATACTATGCGGCAATATCATGACTGCCGGGTCCATTGTTGAAAAACTGATCAAATTTGCCAATGCCCTGGTCAGTTGGCTGCCGGGCGGTTTGGCCTGTGGGCTGTTCGGGGCCATATCGGGTTCCACCGTCGCAACCGTGGTGGCGCTGGGCGGTTTCATGATTCCGGCCTTGTTGGATAACGGCTACCCCGAGAAATATACACTTGGCCTCATGACCACCTCTCCCAACCTGGGCGTAATTATCCCACCTAGTATCGGTATGATCCTCTATTCCATGATCTCCAATGTCTCTCTGGAAGGTCTCTTCTTGACCGGATTTGTGCCGGGTATCCTGATCATGTTCGGGGTATGCGTCTACACGTATGTTTACTTTCGGAAAAAAGCGGAAATCGTCAGAATGCCGGTACCAACTTTCAAAGAAGTCCTGACCATTTTCAAGGAAGGCTTCTGGTCGCTGATGTTGCCGGTGATTATTTTCGGCGGTATCTTTTCAGGTGCCTTCACGGCGAACGAGGCCGCTGTTGTGGCCTGCGTGTACGCCTTCTTTGTTGAACTGGTGATTCACAAGTCCATCAAATTCACTGAGGTCAAGAAAATCACGGTAAGTTCCGCGGTAACTTCCGCCACCCTGTTGATTATTGTCGCAGGGGCCAGTTGTTTCGGGCGCCTGCTGACCCTTGAAGATATTCCGGGTACCATCACGGAGGCAGTGTTGTCGGCCATCAGCAGTCCGGTTGTTTTCCTGATCGCCATGAATGTACTGTTGCTGGTTGTGGGCATGTTCATGGATATCATCTCGGCCACCATGATTCTGGGTCCTGTTTTTCTACCGATGCTCGATGCATTCAATGTAGACTGGATGCATTTTGGATTGATCATGACAGTCAACCTGGCCATTGGCTACTGTACCCCGCCTATGGGGGTCAGTCTCTATATTACCGGTGCTATTGCCAAACGTGACCTGATCTATGTGTCAAAGGCGGTATTGCCGTTTATCGCTATCCAGATAATCGTACTGCTGCTGTTGACGTTTTTGCCGGAGGTCGTCCTTTGGCTGCCGAAAATCATGGGATTTATCAATTAGCGGATTCGGCCGACTTAACCATTCGATAGCCCTGTGACAACCGGGGGTATACCGGCCCCTGGGAGAGGGCGGACTGCTGCCGGGTTCTACGGCCGTGGTTCGATTACAGACGGCGGCATCCGGTGGAGGAACCAGCGGGCTCAAAAGGCGACCCGACCGGGGATTTGCAGCGAACTACCGGCTGCGTCTGCCCCCGAATTGCTGGAAAGGAAATAACAATGTCGATGAACAGGTATCCCAAGGAAATTGTCCTGAAGGATGGCAGTGAGGTCATTTTAAAGCCGTTGGACCATGATCACCAGAAAGCGCTGCTGACTTTTTTCGAAGATCTCCCCGCCGAAAATAAATGGTATCTAAAAGAGGATCCCACCGATCCGGCTACCATTCGCAAGTGGGCGGACAACCAGGGAATTGGAAAAACCTTCTGCGTACTGGCCTGGTACGACGATAAGGTCGTGGCCCATGCCAGCCTCCTCCGACGTCTGCGGGGCGGACGCAAGCACGTGGGGCGCCTGCGGCTTATGGTCGCCAGGGATTATCGTAAAAAACAGTTGGGGACCTGGCTGATTTTCGACATGATTCGCCGGGCCATGGAACTGGGACTGGAAAAACTCAGGACGGATTTCATTATCGGCGTTGAAGACATAGCCATCAATGCCACCCGTAAACTGGACTTTGTTTCGCAAGGGGTACTGAAAGACTACTTTCGCGATGATGACGGCAACTATTATGACTACCAGATAATGGTGAAGCAGCTGCACTCGGAGTGGAGCGATTTTTAGAGGCTATTGCAAGAACACTTTTTCGGCCCAAGCTCGGCCTTGGGCGCTCATGTTAAGTAAACGCAATACTAAGTGTATTTGAAACGATAGGCATTGGCTTCGCTGGCACCTCCGGATGAATATTCACGGCCGCCGCATCTTGAACCCAGTATCTTCACCGTACCAGCTTCTAACGCTCCCCCAACAGGTGTTTTGAGATTTTACCAAATCCTCAGGGTCTGATGACACATTTCAAGTCCCAAAAATGTGATGTTCAAACCGACCAGGGGCTCATTACCGTTGCCTCATTCTATACGCCTGAAGATATTGAAACGCTCGCTTTCAAACGATCTTTTCAATTGCACCCGCATTACAGCCCGATCATTTCTTCTAAAAAAAGTCTCATCAAGATAGCCGCTGAGCAGGATGCCAACGTCACCCTGGCCACTACCGCGGCTGGTGATATCGTTGGGTTTGGCATCTTGCAATACCCGGAAGCGGATGAGCGCTGGGTACGGGTTGGCAATCATGTTATGATGGAGCTGTCCGTGGTCGAGGTAAGCCGGTCCTGGCGGAGCGGCGGTTTGGCCAAGAAAATTCTTGAATTGGCTCTGGACCACCCCCTGAAAGACGATAAGATTCTCTATATGGTCGGTTATTCCTGGACCTGGGATATTGAGGGCAGTGGACTGCCGATTATGGCCTATCGCGATATGATGATCGGCCTGTTTGCCCAATTCGGTTTTGCATTGCGGCAGACCAACGAGCCCAATATCATGATGCGCCCGGAAAACATGTTCATGGTGAAGATTGGTGCCAATGTACCCGAGGCCGTTGTGCGGCTTCTGAAGCAGGTTCAGTTCAACCTGGACTGACCAACCGGCGGCGAGATACCTGTAACCGATTGCGCAGTATGAATGTTGGACAAGATACCGTTTAAATATTAGTTTATAACGAGCCAGTTAACCTGCAAGGCCGGCCTTAGCGCTGATACTCTCCGCGGAGTATAGAGATCCAAGCCTGACGGCCTGCAGCCGGTCATAGATTGACCCAAACAGCATCAACGGTTGCAGTCATGATGGTCGCATCAATCATCCGGTAAAGGGAGGAACGATGAAACTAAAACAAATTTCAATCCTTATTGAGAACTCGCCCGGTCGGCTGTATGAAGTCACCCGGGCTCTGGGGGATGCCGGCATTAACCTGCGGGCTTTGAACCTGGTGGATACCGGCGATTTTGGTAAACTGCGGTTGCTGGTATCAGACATCGCCACGACCCGCCGGATCGTCATGCAGCACCATTGGCCGGCCAGGGTAGATGAAGTGGTCGCCGTGGAAATTGAAGATAAACCCGGCTACCTGGCCAACATGCTGGAACCACTGAAGGACAGCGGTATCAACGTTGTGCATATGTATGCCTATGTTGGTTTTTCATCCGGCAAGGCCGTCATGATCTTCCGCTTCAACGATATCGACCGGGCCATCGGTATTATCGAGGACCACGATTACAAGATACTGGATGCCGAAGCTTTTGGTATTTTGAGTCAGAGTTGAATAGAGTCGCCGGCACAGGACGATCAGGGGCAGGGCCGGAGAATGCTGCCCTATGATTCTGCGCCGAGACCGGCGAGAAGCCGCTTTACCTTAACGAAGCCTGCTCCGCCAAGGATGAAAAACGCCCGGTATGCTCTGAAACCGGCGATGAGAACCTATGGGAAAGAACCCTGGAAATAGACCCGAAACAATGGTTGAGTGCCAGATCGATGCAGCGGCGCCTGGTACCGCTGATGCGGACTGCATGATACCGCTGGAACGCTATCGGGTATTCATCGAGGATATCGGGGATGGTTTTTATGAAACCAATATCAAGGGTGATTTCATTTTTTTCAATAACGCCCTTTGCCGGATTTTCGGGTATCGCCCCGAGGAGATACAGGGACGTAACTATGCGGAGTTTATGGATTCGGATCACACAGCGGCGGCCTTTGCCGATTTCAACGCAATATTCAAGACCGGTATTCAGAATACGGACATTGTCTGGCAGATCCGACGCAAAGATGGTGAGATGCGCACCCTGGAAATTCCAGCCAGCCTGATTAAAGATTCAACCGGCCACCGGACCGGGTTCCGGGGAGTTGCCCGGGATGTTACCGATAAATACCGCGCCCAGCTGGAACTGGAACAATCCCGGCAACGCGCCAAAGAGCAGTACCGGGCCAGCCGCCGGGCGGAACTGAAATATAGAAACTTTCTGAACTTCCTCCCGGTGCCGGTGTTCGTATTTAACATGGATAGCACGGTTTCCTATTTGAACCCGGCGTTTGAGAAGGTTTTCGGCTGGACCCTGGCGGAACTCAAAGGCAAACGCATCCCCTTTGTGCCGGATGATCTCAAGGCGGAAACCCGGCGCGGCGTCAAGAAATTCTTTAAAGAAAGAAAATTAGAAAATTTCGAAACCCGCCGCCTGACCAAGGACGGCCGGCTGCTGGACATCATCCTGGATGGGGCGTTGTTCTATGATGAGGCCGGTGATCCCGCCGGTCAGGTGATTATGCTCCGGGATATTACCCGCGAAAAACGGCTGGACCGCAGCAATCAAACCCTGCTGCGTATTTCCAAAGCCCTGCATAAACTGAGGACGCTGGATGAACGTTTGAAATATATTACCCGGGAAATCAAACAGCTGGTAGGCGCCGCCGGGGCTTCCGTTATCCTGCTGGATGAGGAGAAACAGGAATTCTTCTTCCGGGTAACAGCCTATGATGATCAGGCGACCGGGAAAAGGATGCGTGAAATCCGGTTCCCGGCCTCCAAAGGCGTTGCCGGTGCAGTCTACAAATCCGGCGAACCCTTGATCGTCCCGGATACCTCGGAAAGTGAATTTTTCTTTAAAACCGTGGATGACGAAGCAAATTTCGAAACGAAAAATATGCTGGATGTACCCCTCTGGCAGGAGGATCGCATGATCGGCGTCCTCTGTGCGGTTAACAAAAAACACGGTACCTTTGACCAGACCGACGTGGAAATGCTGACCACTATTGCCGGTATGGTGGCCATGCCGATCGAGAATGCCCGCATAAACGATGAACTTAAACGCTCCTATGACGAGGTTACCACTTTTAACCGTGCCAAAGAGCGTGTTATCCACCACCTGTCGCACGAACTCAAGACCCCGGTCTCGGTTTTGGCCGCTGCCTTCGAGCTGATACGCAAGCGGAGCCTGAAGTCGGAGAGCGGCGCGGGGATCATCCGCATACTTGACCGGGCCCAGCGCAATCTAGGCCGGATATTGGACATGCAGTACCAGACGGAAGATATCATCAAAGAGCGGGATTACACTGCCCACCAGATGCTGTCCACGCTTCTGGAGGCATGTGAGGACGAGCTGGCGGTCCTGCTGCTGGAAGCCCAGGACGAGGGCCAGACCCTTGAAGCTGTGCGTCGTAAGGTGGATGAACTGTTTGGACCCCGCAAGGCAACCCGGGAGCAGATTGTGCTGGGGCGGTACGTTGCCGATACCCTGGCAGATATGGCGCCGCATTTTGCCCACCGCAAATGTGATGTCACCACCAGCATTCAAACCGCGGCCGCTATATTGATTCCACAGGATGTATTGCAGAAGATCGTGGTCGGCCTCGTGCGCAATGCCATTGAATATACGCCGGATGGCGGGCTGATCGAAGTGACGGTCAGAGATAGCCAGACCGGTGTTCTACTGGAAGTGGGCGATACCGGTACCGGAATCACAGTGGATAATCAACGGCTTTTGTTTGAAAACTATTTTACACCGCCGGAAACGATGCACTATTCATCTAAAAAGCCTTTCGATTTCAATGCGGGCGGCAAGGGATTCGATCTGCTCCGAATGAAGATATTCTCGGAACGGTATGGTTTCGATCTGTCTCTAACGTCCCAGCGTTGTTCGCACCTGGAGGACGCCGACAACCTCTGCCCCGGCAATACAAAAGGGTGTGCGCACTGTCACCCGGTATCCGGCTGCCGTGAGTCGGGCGGGACAACGGTGCGGGTGCGTTTTTCGCGTTACGCGGAGTATTAGTCTCATGATCAGCCATGATCCAAAGGATACAGTATGACCAAAGATACCTTTAAACCGGATATCGATGATGCTGTCTGCACCATCCCCGATGATTTCTTTAAGGAGATCGATGTCGCGTTTCTCATTCATGAATTGAAAGATCCCATTGCCGTTATTGAAACCGGTGTGCGGTCGCTGCTGGAAAAGCAGTCTAAGTTCGGGCAGCTTTCCGGCCGTCAGGAACGGACCTTGAAACGGGCCCTGCGTAATTGCGCTAAAGCCCGCGGTATGCTGCACGGTCTTTTAGAAGTCGGTCGTTCGGAAAGCAAGCAACTGCTGGCCTGCCGTTTTAAACCAGCTGGCATCATTCCGGAAATACTGGTGGAAGCCTTGGAGGCCATGTTCGGGAAATATTCGGAGGCCCTGTCCGGGTTGACACATACCGATGACATCCTGCACTATCTGGATACCGAAGGATTTAACCTGACCACCGCCGGCCGGGCCCGGGAAGCCGAAGCATTCCAGGATGAACTCAAATTCCGGCAAATTGCCGGGAACCTGATCAAAAACGCTATTCACCACCGGACAGAAAAAGTCCGTATTCATTTCGATGTCGATAACAATTGGCTATGTCTCGAGGTAGCGGACGATGGCCCTGGAATTGCGCCGGAACATCACGGTGTCGTATTTCAGCGCTATACTCAGATTCGTGACAGTCAGGCCATAACCCGTCGGGGACACGGTCTCGGGTTGGCCGGGGCCTACGTCATCGCCAGGCATCTCGGCGGCGACATCAAAATCAACAGTGAACGGGGCAAGGGGGCTGCATTTAGCCTGTATCTGCCCATGAACTTGGATTGTAACCGGGCATAAAAGCAAAAATCCTGACGAACACTGATACCTGTAACCTATTGAAGAGAGGTTTAAGATGACCGATTCCAGCTCCATTCTAAGTGGTAAACGAATTTTGGCCGTGGATGATGAGATGGATATCCTGGAAACCATTGAGGATATCCTGGATAGTGCCGTGGTCGATACCGCCGGGGACTATGAGACAGCCTCCCGCAAAATAGAAGAGAAACCCTATGATCTGGTCATTCTGGATATCATGGGGGTCAACGGCCTTGAATTACTGGAAGAAGCAGTGGCTAAAGGTATCCCGACGGTCATGCTGACCGCGCATGCCGTAAACCCGGAAGCGCTTATGGAATCAATTCAAAAGGGTGCCATCTCATATCTGCCTAAGGAGAAACTGGCTGAACTGGACGAGTTGCTCGAAATGCTGCTTGACGCACACCAAAAGGGGAATCCACCCTGGAAACTTTTGTTTGAAAAGCTGGGTGATTTTTTTGATGAGAGATTCGGGGATGGTTGGCAGGACAAGGAGAGTAAGTTCTGGCACGAATTCAACCGTAATTTCCAGGTAAGCAGGGGAATCCAGGAGCGCTTGCTGCACGACAAAAACATTATGGACAAGGGTATCTAAGCCCGCCAGTACCCGGGCCCATAGCGGGAATTGCCGCCTGCAAACCGCTATGGCTGTTTAGCCCGACCGCATCCCCGGCCAGTCCTCCGCCGCGGGAATTCCCGCCCGTCCACCTAATGCCAGGGCCGCCTGGGCAGCCGGCCAGGCGGCATAATCGAGGCTGCTTTCCAGCGGCCACCTGCTAAGTATCCCGTAGATGAACCCGGCATGAAAGATATCACCGCAGCCGGTGGTATCCATTGCCGCTACGGGGTAGGCTGGTTTTTCAATGGTGCGACCGCTGTAGGCCGCCACGTAGCCGTTCGCCCCCAGGGTAATGCAAGCCAGCCGCGGGCCCATTTTGCTGATTTCACGGCAGGCCTGCCGGGGTGCATCCCGTCCGATCAGCTGCCGGCCAAATAATTCCGAAGCTATGAAGTAGTCGCTGTGCCGAGCCAGGGCCTGCATGCCGGGGCGCAGTGTACCGGCATCCACAACAACCGGAACATTGCTGCGGCGTGCGGCCTGAGATGCTTCCAGGGGGGCTTGGGTAAACAGACCGTCCGTGTGCAGTAAACGGGCCCGGGTGATCAGGTCGATGTCGATCTCTTCCGCCGCCAGATCGGGGCCCTGGGGACGCTGCCAGAAGATGTTCCGCCGTCCGGATCCTTTCTCTACCACGATGATGGCGATCTGGGATGTGCTCCCGGGACGGATATGTAAACCCTCGATGTCGATTTGCTCTTCTTTGATGGAAGCCCGAATTTCCTGCCCAAAGCCGTCATCGCCGGTGATGCCCATGATGGCACAGCTGAGCTTCCAGCGAGCCAGAGCCACCAGGGCGGTGGCCACCGGGCCCCCGCCTTGAATGATGAAACCGGTCGTTTCACATTTCCTGTCCGCCTCGGGATATGCTTCAATTGTGCCGATATGATCCAGGCAGCATTGCCCGAGGCCCACGACGTCAACTGATTGCGGCAGCGCCATACTCTTCCTTTCAGCTGGATCCATTGCCGGATCGTATAGAGATGCTACCAGTATAGAAGCACCCGGAGCCAAACTCAAGTCCGAAGGGCCGGCGGCACTCTTGACACGCGCCGGCCGGGGAACAACATTATAGGCACAAGTCAAAAGCCTTTCCCCATGTCAGATGCCAGCCAGACGTACACAGGAACCGGAGACATGCTGAACAAGATGATTGCCCATACCCTTCCGCTTTTACCGAAAGAGCTGATCTGGTATTTTTCAAAGACTTATATAGCCGGTGAGACCGTCACCGATGCCATCCGGGTATCCAGAGATCTCAACCGCAGCGGCGCCAGTGTGACTGTAGATCTTCTGGGTGAGTTTATCACCGATATTGATATGGCCGCCATGTATCGGGAGGCTTACCTGGATCTCATCGAACAATTTGCAGCCAGCCCGGTAAAGGGCAACTACTCCCTGAAGCCGACGATGTTCGGGCTGCTGATTGACCCCGGCCACTGCTATGCCGCTATCCGCAGGATCGTACAGGCAGCGGCGGCCCACGGCAGTTTTGTGCGCATAGACATGGAAGACTCCCGCTGTGTCGACCTTGAAGTCGAACTTTTTAATAAACTGCAGGAGGAATTTCCAAGGAACGTCGGGTTGGTGCTGCAAGCCTACCTGAAGCGAACCCCGGACGATCTGGAGAAATTCAGGCGCAGTCAATCCGCCGGAGATAAGGAGCCCCTTAACTTCAGGCTGTGCAAGGGGATCTACGTAGAGCCCCACCAGATCGCCTATCAGGATATGCCGGCGATAAACCGGGCGTTTATCGAAAACCTAGATTTCATGCTGCGCAACGGCATGTATGTGGGCATTGCCACCCACGACCGGAAGCTTATCGAACAGGCCGAGCAGCTTATATCCCATTACGGCGCCGGGAGGGATCAATATGAATTTCAAATGCTGTATGGGGTTACGCCGCGATTGCGCCAGCGTATTATCGCTTCCGGCCACAAGATGCGGGTGTACGTGCCTTTTGGAAAAAGCTGGTTCGGGTATGCCACCCGTCGCTTAAAGGAGAACCCAACGTTGGTACAACACCTTCTAAGGGCCTTGCTGATCAAAGGCTGACCAATTCGGGGACATTAAGTAGAAGAGAACCAAACCGGTTGAATTTTAAGGAGTATTTTGATAGTCTGACATTTAAACCCGCCATTAAACCGGACCAAATGAATGAATACCCGGATTTTAAAAAACGGCTTGTCTACCCTCATCTGTGTGCTTTTCATCTTTTTCGTTGTTGTACACGAGATGCATACCCGCCGACAGGCCCAGTTAAAAATCGAAGAACATGCAGTGATTATCTCCGATTTCCTATGGAATTTCCACTATCAGGGTGCGGCGGAATACCTCAAACTGGTAGCCAATGCCCACAATTATAAAACCCTGGTGGTGACCGACCACAGCGGTGAAATTTTCCAGAAGACTGGGGCTGACGAGCCCGGGACAATCGATAAAACCCTGATTCGTATTAACTTAATTCCGGAAATTGCGCTTCAGGCGGATGTTCTTTATAGCGGCAAAGTCATTGGACGTATTGCGGCTGTCTGGCTTCCCCGGACGGTCTATACCTATGCCTATTTACTATTTGCTTTGATCCTGGTGCTCACGGTTATCCAGCTCTATTTTCGACTCATGCGCCATAAGGGACTGTTGGAAGATACCGTGCGCCAGCGCACCGAAGAATTGGCGGAATCCAACCAATCGCTGCAGATAGAGATACACGAGAAGAAACAAACCGAGGAAACGCTCCGCGAGAGTGAAGACAATTTCCGGAAGTTGTATGAAGAGTCCCGCCAGGCGGAGGAAGTCTATCGTTCCCTGCTCAATTCATCGGCCGATGCGATTGTGACCTATAATATGGAGGGACACCCGGAATACCTGAGTGAATCTTTTACGCGCATCTTCGTCTGGACCTTGGCAGAGGTCAAAGGTGACTTCATTCCTTTTGTACCGGATTCGGAAATGGAGAGAAGCATGCAGATCATCTCCGATTTGATCGCGAACGGGACCTCCTGCCAGGGATTTGAGACCCAGCGCTACACCAAAAAGGGCAAAATGCTGGACGTCAGCCTGAGTGCCTCCCGCTACAATGACCACCGCGGCCGGCCGACCGGCATGCTGGTCGTCCTCCGGGACATTTCGGCCCGCAAACGCCTGGAAAGCCAACTGCAGCATGCCGACCGTATGGAAGCTATTGGCACCCTGGCTGGCGGGATAGCGCATGATTTCAACAACCTGTTGATGGGTATCCAGGGTAATGCCTCATTGTGTCTGTTGGATATGGATGCCGGTGGACCGGCATTTGAAAAATTGAAGAACATCGAAACCTATGTACGCAGCGGTGTGGATTTGACCAAACAGTTGTTGGGGTTTGCCCGGGGGGGCAAATATGAGACCCGTCCTACCGATCTCAATGAAATTGTAAAAGAAGAAAACCGAATGTTCGGCCGGGCCAAAAAAGAAATCACAATTGAAGAAGACTACGAAGCGGATCTCTGGACCGTGGAGGTCGACCAGGGGCAGATCAAGCAAGTGATCCTGAACCTCTACGTCAATGCCTGGCAGGCCATGCCCGGTGGCGGTCATATTTTTGTCCGCACGCGCAACGCCCATCTGGAGGAGGCATTCACCCGGTCTTTTGAAGCTCGTTCCGGCCGGTATATAGTCCTGACTGTTACCGATACGGGTATCGGCATGGATGAGGATACCCGGCAGAAAATTTTCAACCCGTTTTTTACCACCAAGGAGATGGGGCGGGGCACCGGCCTGGGGCTGGCCTCCGTGTACGGCATCATTAAAAATCACGATGGCATCATCGATGTAGAAAGTCGTCAGGGGGAGGGCACCACATTTACCGTCTATCTGCCGGCATCCGAAAAGAAGTCGGAGCGGGAAACCCGGGGGGAGCGTTCCGAGATCGTCAAGGGCGCCGGGACGGTGCTGCTGGTGGACGACGAGGAGATGATCGTAGAAGTAGGGGCGGAGATGATCAGGGCCATTGGGTATGATGTCATTACCGCCTCACAGGGGCATCAGGCCATCGATATTTACAAGGAGAGGGGTCCGGAAATAGATGTGGTTCTACTGGATATGATCATGCCGACCATGGGAGGGGGCGAACTCTTCGATCAACTGAAGAATCTCGATAATGACGTCAGGGTAATCCTGTCCAGCGGCTATAGTCTGGACGGCAAAGCTTCGGAAATCATCAACCGGGGCTGCAACGGATTCATCCAGAAACCTTTTGACATCAAAGAGCTTTCCGGCAAACTCCACCAGGTCATGAATGAAGATGCGGGCTGGCTTTAACAGGCCTGCCCACGCCCGCCAGCTGGTCAGCCGGTCACCAGCATAAGCTGCAGGTCGCAAACATTGGTGTTGGTTGGCCCGGTCTTGATCAGGCAGTCTATCCGATCAAAAAAGGCGTAGGCATCGTTGTCATTCAGGTATGCGTTAATATCACAATCGGCGGCCTGGACCAATGCGAGCAAACCTCTGTGGACGCAGGCTCCGGCCGCATCCGTGGGGCCGTCATTGCCGTCCGTGGCGGCTGAAAGAAAAAATAATCCCTCCGCATCTTCGGGAGAACCGAAAATTTCCGCCAAAAACGCCAGGGCCATTTCCTGGTTGCGCCCGCCTTTGCCTCCACCTCGAATCGTGACAGTGGTCTCCCCGCCGGCAATGAGGCACAGGTCGCCTTCACCCAGCAGCCCGTATTTGCGGGCATCTTTACCGATTCCATAGAAGACTTTGGCCACCTCCCGGGCTTCACCGGTAATCTGGGATGAAAGAATAACCGGTTTATAGCCCAATTGACAGGCGCGCCGGGCGGCAGCTTGCAGGCTTAAAAAATTGGTGCCGGCCAGAAAATTGGTGGTGTTTGCGAACAGCGGGTCGCCCGGCTTGGGGGTCTCCGGCAATACTCCTGCCAGGCCCAAACGGACTAGCTCCCGCAGCTTTTCTGGAATTTCGGGGGTCAGGCGGTACTTGTCGAGAATCAGCCTGACATCGGTGTAGCTGGTCGGGTCAGGAACGGTCGGGCCTGAGGCAATGGCGTCCAGGCTGTCACCAACGACATCCGAGAGAATCAGAGAGACGGAGGTGGCCGGTGCTATGGCCCGGGCCAGTTGGCCGCCTTTTATGCCCGACAAATGCTTGCGGATACAATTGATTTCATTGATATTCGCACCACATTCCAGCAACAGCCGCGTAACAGTCTGTTTGTCGTTCAAGGATAACGCAATAGCGTGCCCGGATGTCTGGTGGCGGCAGGGGAGGGGCAGCAGGGCGGACCCGCCCCCGGATATAAGGTTTATAACCAGTGTGCGGGCATTTGCTGTCGAGCACAGCGACATTATCTCGCGGGCGCCATGTACGCCGTTTTCATCCGGGATGGGGTGACCGGCCTCCACCACCCGGATGTACTGCAAGGTTTCCGTGTGACCGTATTTGACGACGATGCAGCCGTCACTGATTTTCTCCCCGCAGATATGTTCGATTGCCAGGGCCATGCGAGCAGTCGCTTTACCGGCTCCGATGACAATGAGGTGATCCCACGCAGCGAGGTCGAACACCTTCTGGTTCCCCTCGGTGCCAATAGTTAACCGGGAATCTGCAAGGCGCACGGATTCGCACACCAGTGTATAAGGATCGACACGATCCACGCCGGCTTTAAAAATATCTAACAGGTGGTCACAGGGGGGGGGGGCATGGAGAGCCTCCGTTTTGGGCGATTGGTGTCTTACTCTGTCAACGGCAAGTTAACCACAGCCGGGTCTGCGTGAGGCCGGGACGGTGCTTATCAAGGTATATCCCAAGCGCCTTTGGAAGTCAAAACAGGCGACCATCTTTTAGACGTCAAGGGGATCGGCGGTAACAGTGCGGATACAGCCGATCGAACTCTTGGCTATGGCGGCATAAAAGCTTAAAAATATTTGCCTTGTTGTCAGGTCACGTGCTATTTTTCAATCTGATCACAGCCTGGCTAGTCCAGTGAGGATACAATGACGGAGAAACCGACCACCGCAGAACTTGAGCAGCAGGCCCACCATCTCAGTCGCCAGGTTGCCCGGTTGGAACGGGCTGAAAAGATGAATCAGACCCTTTACCGGGTTTCAAGTGCCGTCAACACAACTGAAAACCTGGATGAACTCTACGCGTCCATTCATGCCATCCTGCACGCTGTCATTGAACTCAGGAACTTTTACATTGCCATTTATCATCGGAGGAAGCGGTCCATATCCTTTCCTTATTATCAGGACGAACATGAAGATGACTTCAGCCGGATAGATGATTTTGAGGAGACCAATTCCCTCACTGAGGAGGTTATTTTGACGGGGAGGCCCTTACTGCTGGACCAGGCGATGCTGGAAGAGCGGGCCGCTCAGAACAAGATAATGGGTACTACCCCAAAGATCTGGATGGGTCTGCCCCTCAAGGTGAAGGGCGAAGTGATTGGCGTCATTGCCGCCCAGAGCTATGATAACCCCCAGCAGTACAGTACGGCGGATCTAGACTTTTTAGCTTCGGTTTCCGAGCAAATCGCCATTGCCATCCAGCGCATGCGCATCACCGAGGCGCTTCAGGAAAGCGAACACCGCTTCCGTTCCATGGCCGACACCCTGCCCTGCGCGATCTATCGCTGTGCCCTGGACGAGCATTGGACCATGGCCTTCATCAGTCAGCAAATACTGGAAATTACCGGATACCCTGCCTCTGATTATATCGATAACGCCGTGCGCAGTTTTGTCAGTGTCATTCACCCGGAAGACGTTTCTGCAGTGGATACAAAGGTACGGGCCGCCATAGCCAAAGAGGAGTCCTGGGTACTGGAATATCGGGTCTGCCACGCCGACGGATCCATTCGTGCGGTATACGAGGAGGGGCGGGCGATCTATGCCGCAGATGGTGCAACAAGGTTTTTGGACGGCTTCATTCTCGACAATACCGAACGCCAACTGGCCGAAGAATCCTTGCGAAAAAGCGAAGAGCGCTACCGGACCCTGCTGGAGGCCTCGCCGGACGCTATCGTGGCCTATGATAACAGCGGTAGTATCATTTACATCAATCCAGCTTTTGAAAAGACCTATGGCTGGAGCGCGGCCGAACTGGCCGGTCGCAAAATCGATTTTGTTCCGGAGCATGAAAAGGAAAAAACCCGCCAGGCAGTCATGCGCAACCTGCAGGGCGAGGATGTGTCGCTCGAAACCCAAAGGCTTACCAAAGATGGCCGCCTGCTGGACATTCACTTGAGAACGGCTATCTTTCATGATGATGACGGCAATCTACAGGGCAGCATTGTCATTCACCGCGACATTACCGAGAGTATCGCGGCTGAAGTTGAAACCAGACGATTGCAGAACCTGCTGGGAAATATCGTTGACTCCATGCCCTCCATCCTGGTCGGAATAGATGACACCGGGCGCGTGACCCAATGGAACCGCAGGGCCGAGGAAGAAACCGGGATTAAAGCTGCCGCTGCGGCCGGGTGCAAGATCGGAGATGTCATCCCCCGACTGGCTGGTGAGATGGACAATATCCGGGTGGCCATGCGCGAGTGTCAGCCTCAGCACGATGCCAAAAAGCCGTATCGGGGTGCAACGGAGACGCGCTATGAAGATGTTACAGTTTATCCTCTGACGTCAAACGGTGTCCAGGGAGCCGTCATTCGGGTGGATGACGTAACCGAAAGAGTGCGGCTGGAAGAGATGATGATCCAATCCGAAAAGATGATGTCCGTGGGCGGTCTGGCGGCCGGTCTGGCGCACGAAATCAACAATCCCCTGGCCGGCATTATGCAAAACACCCAGATAGCCAGAAACCGGCTCTCCGCTGTTTCACCGGCCGATCAGCGGGCGGCTGCGGAGTGCGGTACCACCCTTGAGGCGATCAAGGCGTTCCATGAGAAACGCGGCCTGATCAATATCCTGGAAGCCGCGCTGGAGTCGGGTTCGCGCGCGGCCAAGATCGTGAACAATATGCTCAGTTTCAGCCGCATGGAGGATGCCTCCCTTACCCGGCAAAACCTGGCCGAGTTGCTGGATGCCACCATCGAGCTGGCCCAGAGCGACTACGACCTGAAACGCAAACATGATTTTCGGAAGATTGAAATCATCCGGGAATACGACACCGCGACGCCTCCGGTCCTGTGCGCCGGCAGTAAGATCCAACAGGTCTTTCTCAATATTTTCAAGAACGGGGCGGAAGCAATGGCGACCTGGGAGAACCGGCCGATCCCGCCCTGTTTTCAATTGCGGGTGAAACCAGAAGAGGACATGGTGCGGATCGAAATCAAGGACAATGGGCCGGGAATGGACGCGGATGTCCGCAAGCGGGTTTTCGAACCCTTTTATACCACGAAAAGCGGTGAGGGCGGCACCGGACTTGGTCTGTCGGTCAGTTACTTCATCATCACGGAAAACCACCATGGATCCATGACGGTCGAAGCCGAACCAGGCAAAGGTGCCCGTTTCATTATCCGTCTGCCGGTCGGGTAGGTATTCGCTGCCTTGGGCCTATCCACCTAAAACCCTCTTACCAGCTAAGGAGTGCCGCAGTGCTTGCCAGGGATATCATGAATCGTCGGTTCCACACCCTGCATCCCGATATGACCATTCAGGCCGCTGTGCAGGCCTTTCGAGAAGCAACCCGCAAGGAAGGCAAGAAAGTATTCGGCATGATGGTGACGGATGACCGTGGGCACCTGGTGGGCATGCTGTCCATGTATGATATCCTCATCTATATACAGCCCAAGCATGCTTCCATATGGGGTGAAATGGAAGAATTGGACCCCGAGCGCCTTTTTCAGGAGCAGTTGCGGCGGGTACGGTCGGTCAAAGTCGACGACATCATGACAGCCGAGGTGGTAACGGTCCATCCGGACACCCATCTGCTGGTTATTGCCGATATCATGATTAAAAAACATATCCGCCGGTTACCGGTGGTTGCCGATCGCCAGGTAGCCGGTATCGTATATGTTTCGGATGTGTTTTATCAGATGCTGCATACATTCTAAGGGTCTGAAAGGTTGCCTAGATGCCTAAATTCAAGCCCCGTAAGGTGCTGACCGGTCTTCAGGTCAAAGAAGCCATGCGCCGCCAGGTGGTGGCGCTGGAAAAGGACATTCCCGCACGTAATTCCATTCGCCACCTGATCAAATACAAAGTTAATGCCCTGCTGGTTACCGACGCCGGCACACCCTGCGGTGTCGTTTCCAAGACAGATCTGCTGGCCCTTATGTATGCGGGGCTACAGCCGGAAACGCCTTTGGAGGACATGATGGCCGGCCCGCCGGTGGCCTGTTTTCCGGATGATCTGCTTGATGACGGTCTTGAATTGATGCAAAGTTGCTGGGTCCACCAGCTGTTCGTGATCGGGGCCAGCCGGGAGCAGGTAATCGGTGTGCTCTCCTATGCCGATATCGTGGGACTGCTCTATCGGTATTGCCATGCCTGCCGGCAAAGCACCCTCAGCAGTCAGGTCACGGAGGAGGCTGCTCTGGCACCGGAATTGACCGTGCAAGAAGTCATGACCCCGGATGTCCAGTTTGCATATGAAGGCGATCCGCTGTACACGGTCATTGAAACCCTGACTGCAAAAAGTCTCGGGGCAATTTTAATTTACGCTGCCGATGATCGGGCGGCCGGGGTTGTTTCAAAAACGGATCTTATCCGGGCCTGGTTTCATGGTGTCCAACCGGATGCCGCCGCCGCCGAAGTGATGAGTACGCCTGTTCAAAGTTGCCGTCACAGCACAAAGTTGAGTGAGGCATTGCAGCTGATGTTGCTGCAGGATGTCCAGCGTCTGTTTGTAAGTGCGGCAGAAGCGGATCAAATTGTCGGGGTACTTTCCTTGTCGGACGCGGCTCGATTTCGGTCCGGGTCATGTCGGGCCTGTGTGGCTGGCCGCCTGCTGGCTTAGATCCTGTCCAAAAGTCGATTGCCGGAGCGCCTTGAAAGTGCTCCGGGTTCAATGCCGTGCAAGAAAAAAAGGGCTGTTTCCCGGCAGGGAAGCAGCCCTTTTCGTTACGTCTATAATGTTGCCGTTAACCGACTTTGAGTACCAGAGCACCACCGGTATCGCCGGCTGCGCAACCGGCAAACAGCAAGT
>Ga0126327_10000057_pt1 | contig 34791 bp, 36 predicted proteins | sample InaspJWI30metaG_FD_101392 | JGI IMG/M metagenome (GOLD analysis project Ga0126327, IMG submission 101392) | Marine gutless worms symbiont microbial communities from Oahu, Hawaii - Inanidrilus sp. 1 OAHU.JWI-30 metaG | ecosystem: Host-associated > Annelida > Digestive system > Unclassified... | reverse complement strand
GATTTCGGGCGTGAAATACAGAGGTCTTCCAGGGGCTCCTTCAAAAAAGCCAGGACCTCGTTGCGGTAGCGTTCCGGGCGGATGAAATCCGGATTGCTCTGGATATGATCGATGAGCCAGTCCTGGTACTTGCTCATTTTAAAAAAGTAATTGGACTCACGGATCTTTTTGGGTGCGGTTTCATGGTCGGGGCACTTGCCGTCGACCAGTTCTCTTTTCGTGTAAAACCGCTCACAGCCAAAGCAGTAGAGTCCTTCATATTCGCTGAAATAGATGTCGCCGGCAGCGTGGATTTTAGCCAGCACCTGTTCAACCACCGCTATGTGGGCCTTGTCAGTTGTCCGGATAAACTGGCTGTAGTCGATATTGATTTCAGGCCACAGGTTCCTGAATAGGGCGCTGATCGTGTCTACATATTTCCGCGGGGAGGTGTTTTCCTTTTTGGCGGCCTCGACGATCTTGTCTCCGTGTTCATCCGTACCGGTCAGAAAATAGGTATCGCAGCCGCGCATGGCATGATAGCGCGTGGCCACATCCGCTACGATGGTGGTATAGGCATGTCCCAGGTGGGGACGGGCATTCACGTAATAAATGGGCGTTGTTATATAAAATGGTACGGACATTTATTTTCCCTTGGACTTTCTTTTCTGCGGCCGGCGCTTGTCGGGCCGACGTTCGTATTTATGGGCTGCCAGCTGCTGTGAAGAAAATTCAACCTCGCGGCCGTCCTGCAGGCGGATGGCCACGCGGTCCCGAATGGCATTGTGGCGTATCACTTTGCCTTTACCTTCCGGTGTGGTGATTTTCTTGCCCAATTTCGGGAACTGCTTTTTCAGATCCTTGTACGTAGCGAATTCAAAGGTAAGGCAGCACATGAGACGTCCGCACTGCCCGGATATTTTCGTTGGATTCAGCGACAGTCCCTGTTCCTTGGCCATGCGGATTGATACGGGACCGAACCGCTCCATGTAAGCCGAACAGCAGATTTCACGGCCGCAGCGACCGATGCCGCCGCACATCTTGGCCTGGTTGCGAATGCCCACCTGGCGCATTTCTATCCGGCATCCCAGGTGCTTTACCAGCATCTTTACGAGCTGCCTGAAATCGATGCGGCCGTCTGAGGTGAAAAAGAACGTAAGCTTGCTTGCATCGAAAGTGCTTTCGACCGCAAAGAGATTCATTTTCAATTTCAGTTCCGCAATGCACTGCAGGCAGTACGCATGGGCCTTTTTTTCCGTGGCCGTGTTTTTCTCCAGCTGCGTGTAATCCTTCTCGCTGGCCAACCGGTATACCTTTTTCAGCGGCTTTTTAGGCGGTGCCGCTTCCTCAATGGGCACCGGGGGTGCGACCACCGAGCCAAAGCCCAATCCGCGTTCGGTTTCGACAATGACATCATCGCCTTTGTTCAGCACAAAGGCACCGCTGTCAAAGTCGTAAACCTTGCCAGCGGGTTTGAAACGAATACCAACTACTTTCTTCATGATCTATGTCCGAGCCAGTTTCAGCAGCAGGGTTTCCAGGCTAAGCCGCATATTCGCGCTGCCCGTGAATCTTCTGGAAACTGTATCTAGTGCGTTTAGTTTTTTCAACAAAGATTCTGCGGTTTCTGATCGGGCGGCCTGGTGGACCAAGGCCTGTATATCCCGGTTTATGATTTTGTCCGGGGCGTGCCTGCAAACCAGTAAATCCCGAAACCAGGTTTTAAGAATTGCGATTGTGTCCGTTATCCGGTCCTTGCGACTGGACATGATCGCCGCCAGGGCCAACAGGCTCCCCGGGGTTGCGCTTGTCAGGGTTACGGCCTGTTCGAGCAGCCACTGGCGGTAACGCATCCAGTCGGCTGACGCCAGGTGTTCGGCCCGGGCGAGGCTGCCGCCTGAAAGCCGAGCTGCAGCGGCTGCATCGGCGGAAGATATTTTTCCGGTAGCTGCAAGTGCCTGGACAATGACTTCATGTGCCAGCGGCCTGAAACGGACATGCTGACAACGCGACACGATAGTCGGCATCAGGTCCGACAACTCACCGGCTGTTAGGATGAACAACGTTTCGGCCGGGGGTTCCTCCAGGGCTTTTAGCAGGGCATTACCCGCCGAGGGATTCAAGGCCTGCGCCTCCTGCAGTATCACCACACGTGTTCGGGCTTCGAACGGTTTGAGCGCCAGTGTGTCCAGCAGGTCCCTGATCTGCTTTACCTTTAATGTATCTCCGGCGGGTTTGATGTGCAGAATATCAGGATGGTTGGCAGATTTGATTTTTTTGCAGGCGCGGCAACGACCACAGGCGGGCAGGGCAGCTGTACCCGGTTGTGTATTGGTATTTAACGGTTCGGTGTCGGGCCGGCCAGCCAGGCAGTTGCAAGCCATGGCAAATGCGGTTGCCGCGGCAATTTTTCCGGTGCCCTCCAAGCCCGAAAAAACCAGTGCATGCGGAATTGTGGCATTCCCCAGGAAGGCGTTCAACATGGCAAGCGCCTTTTCCTGGCCGATAATTAAATCAAATTCAGACACCGGATTTGTAGTTTACCCGTTCCTTCAGTTCTTTGCCGGCTTTAAAAAAAGGAAGTTTTTTAGGACTGATGGTGACTTTTTCCCCGGTTTTGGGATTACGGCCGGTGTAGCTTTTATAATCTTTGACGAAAAAACTGCACAGTCCTCTGATTTCAACCCGCTCGCCTTTGGCCATGGCATCCGCCATGCTGTCGAAAAAAAGCTGAACAACCGTTGCGGCTTCAGATTTGGAAATGTTTGCTTCAGCTTTTAAGGCGGAGATAAGCTCCAATTTATTCATTGATCCTCCTTACTGATATCATCCGTGGCATACGCTGATTATGGTCGAATATAGCATATGCCCGGCATGGGTGCCATGCCTGAGTTATGACCAGTCCAATTCTCCCTATTTAACTTACCGGCGCGGGTCCAATGTCAGGTCCGCTGCCTGTTGAATCCGGTTGGACCGCTTCCCGGTTGTGCGTCCGGGTGGCCTTTGTTCGCAGCGGTACTTGCATCCAACCATCTCCGAAAGTGCCTTAAATAGCCGTATCTTGGTAGAAAGTCAAGTGGTTATGCCATGATATTGTTTAAAGTTCATGCGGGCCCGTAAGCCGAATCAATTCACCTGCGGCTTTGCAATAGTGCCCTTGGGTTCGAGTTTCAATTGTGAAAGGTTCAGCTGACAGGGTTGTGGGACCCAAGAGGGACTTCGAGGCCATTTCACTCAGTGCGGAGACCGGATTGTTCAAGGTTCATGCCAGAACGATGAACGGTACATCCGGATACGGCCCTTTCATCACACCCCCAGCGGCGGCAGCAGTTCAATATCGTCTTCATTCACCTCGACCGCGGCAAATTGCCCCAGGGCATCAATGTTTACAACGATCCGATTGCGGCCGCGGTAGCGGGAGAACGTACCGGTAATTCCGGTGAAAGGACCGTGGACCACGACCACCCGGTCGCCTTTTTTCAGTCGGGTGCCGGTGGTTATATCCAGACCGGTGTCAACCATCAGGCGGAGCGATTCGATGGCTTCGTCCGGGACTGGTAAGGGCCCGGACCGGTTCCCGACGAATTTAACGATCCCGGCAGTTTTAACTATATCGAGCTGGTCGGCCGGATCCAGGTCTGTACGTACAAATACATAGCCCGGAAATAACGGTACCCGCAGCATGACCTTGCGATCCCGGCGCTTGCCGCGTACCAGCACTTTCGGTAGAAAAACCTCTTTTGATTTTCGCTCCAGGCCTTCGTTGACTTTGTTTTCAAAGCGACTGCGTGTATGCAGCACATACCAGGCCGGCGTCAGTTGGGGTCGTATCATAGTCCGTCTTCAGCTCTGTGGATTCCAGCAGTAAGATGTCCAGATGCCAGTTGCCCTGTAGACATAAAGGACTGGTCCGGCAAAAAATACCGGATAAGGGTGCCAGGCTGGCGTGCAAAATCTTGGATCAAGTCTGAAGGCTGCCTGACTTTTTGAATGCTGCCAGCTTCACCTTGCGCGTTTAGCGAGGCGTTGCGAACGGGTTTTCAAGGGTCTGCCCCTGAATGTCGGTCCCGAGGCCCCCCAATCCCATCAGGTTGATCACAATGGCATAACGCCTGTCATTGGCCGTGGTCAGGTAGCTTACATCTACCGACCAGCACTGCGACTTGTATAACACACCCAAACCGGTGCCGATATCCCTTTCTTCCAGGATATTGCGTTCATAGAGGGTATAAGCTTCGATCCGGGATGTAAGGTGGGCCCTGAGACTGGCGAAGATCGACTCACTCTGGTCCCGTTCAAAACGATATTCCGTGTAGAGGCGACCATACCGGTCATGGTTCAGGTTCAGGCCGATATTGTGACTGGTAAAATGGTCCTCATAGATCGACCATTCAGCATCGGCTTTCAAGCCTAGCAGCGGGGTCGGGCGGTAATCGAGATCGGCAAATATGGGGCCGAAAGGTTCCGGATCCCCATCCCCGGCCTTGTTGAGGTCATATGTCTGGCCCACCTCAAAACGTGCGAACTGATCATAGCTGTACCCCGGTGCGGATGCTGTGCCCGCTTGACGGGAACGGTCATCTTGAAGCCGTCGGGCGGTAAACTGGTTGTTGACCGAATAGGTGATCAAATTCTGGGCCGCTATCCGATCGGCTGATTCAAAAAAGGGCAGGTCGCTCTGTTCTTCACGGGGGACATAATCATAGACTACCCGGGGAATAATCACATGGTTCATTTTCCCTGTCGCTGGTCCGTCGTTTCCATAGACACGGGACAACTCCGTGGACGTATCCAGTTTCACGTCATAGATATTGCGAAAATAGCCGTTGCCGTTCAAATTGGTACCGTCGGTCGTGTCCACATGCCAGGCGGTTGCATGGGTACCCACCGAAGGCTCGAAGGAGAGGTAGTTTTTCCAATTCAGCGGATAGTAAAGCCGCGGATGAATATCGACCCGGCTCCCCTTGGCGCCTGTCTGGCGATAAAAGTAGACAAACCCGCCGGTGCCGTCAAAAAACGCAGGTGTAGAGAGCAGGTTCTGTTTGGAAGCTGTATAGGTGATCCGCGGCAGGGTCTGCAGCGTGGTGTCGGCGGCGCCGCTGCGCCTGGAGATCACGTCGTCGTTCCAGAGGAAATCTGTGCTCAGACTGTATTTGCTGCCGGTCTTGTTGAAACTGGCCTGGTTGGCACGTACCGTTTCGTCGATCGGGTCGAGACCCCGGCCGAAGTTTTTGGTGTAGTAAGTATCTGTGTCTTCGAAGCCGGTATACCCGTTCCGGAACTCTTTGAGATAGTCCTGATCGCTGACCACATCCAGGTCGATCTTGGTGGTAATGCCGTATTTCAGCAGGTGGTCATGTTTCATCCGCAGCCAGTAGCGGTCGGTGTTTTCACGCGTCAGGCCGTCGTCGGGATAGCCCCATCTTTGATTCTCGCCAGTACCGTCGTCAATTTGACGATCGGTCAGGCCGTCAGCCATGGCCGTGCCTCTGGAGGCTTCATCGAGCACATAGCGATATTCCGCGCCCATTTTCATCCCGCGATCCTGCATATAGTGGGCATAGAAGGTGGCATCGGTGGGTTCATTGGTAGCCCAGAAAAGGGGTTGAATATACTCAAAGCCCTTGCGCTCGGAGATGCCGGCCTGAGGGACCAGAAAACCGGTCTGACGTTTGATTTTAGCCGGGAAGGCCATAACCGGGGTATAGAAGACCGGCACCGATCGGGCCCACAGGGCGGCCCCGGATACGTATCCATATCCTTCGATGGTCACATCCAGTTTTTTCCCGGTGATTTTCCAGTCCGGGTTTTCGCCGTCACAGGACGTAACGGCAGCCCCTTCGACCGTGTAACTGTCCGGTCCGGTTTTTTCGATGCGGTCGCCGCTGATGTAAAAATGATTCGAGTCGATAAAGAGGGTTCCCCGGTCAATGACACCCTTGCGCGTATTCAGGTTCATGGAGACGCTGGAGCCGGTCAGAAGATCCTTGCCGGCTGTGAGCATCACGTTTCCATCGGCGCGGATATCACCGGACGTTTGATTGAAGACAATCCGGTCGGCTGACAGGCGCTTGCCCTGCTTGGTGATAAGGACGTTGCCTGAGGCGACTAAGTCGCCGGTTTTCTGGTCCCGGGTGATTTTATCGGCGGCAATATGCCAGGGCTGGGTGGGGTCGTCTTCCAACGGGGAATCACCGGCGGCCAGCAGAGTAGCCGCAGCACCCGGGAAACCGACAGCCAACAGGAAGGCACCCCATATGATCCAAGCGGCGACACGGCCCTGGATGCCCGGCCCGGATTGACGGCCGGCAGAACCTGGTGTCCGGGTTGGTTGACCTGCAAGGTTCATCAATGTCCGATCTTTCCGAGGAAGTTTTGCGAAATCAATCTGTTATGTCAGGTACTGAAACTGTCCGGATGACGCAATTTACAGGCAAACCAGCTGAAAAATCAAGTTTTAGTTGGGAATCCGCACTTTTAGCACGGGAATTATCAGGGCCGGACTGAATCATCTGAACATCTCATGAACATTTATGGGCCAAATTGTTTGCTTGTGCTGGACCGGTTAAACTGCCTCTTTTAAAAACAGGCGAGTTGATGTACTGAGTATATCGCCATGCGAATCCTGATAACAAATGATGACGGTATCTTCGCGCCCGGCCTCTGGGCGCTGCAGCGCGCTTTTTCCCAGACACATGAAGTGACGGTGGTTGCTCCCGACCGTGAGAGAAGTGCCATCGGCCACGGTATTACCCTGCACCAGCCCCTGCGGGCCGAAAAGGTTGTGGTCGGCAATGGTTCACGCGGCGTTGCCGTGAGCGGTACCCCGGCGGATTGTATAAAAATCGCGGTTTTGGAGGTCCTGGACCAAAAACCGGACATGGTCATCGCCGGTATCAACCCCGGAGCCAACCTGGGTATTAATATTAACTATTCCGGTACGGTAGCCGCTGCCAAAGAGGCGTCCCTGTATGGGATAACCGCCCTGGCGGTATCGGTGCAAGGGAGCGGCAGCGATCATTACGACGAGATGGCCCGGTTTGTGGAATCTTTTTCCAGAAAGGTAGCCGCCGTTAAATTGCCTTTCGGGACCTTTCTGAACGTGAATTTTCCGGATATGCCGGTCGCCCAGACCACCGGCATTCGGATCTGCCGCCAGGGTATTGAAATGTTTCCTGAAAATATCGAAAAGCGCGTGGATCCCCGTAATCGGCCCTACTACTGGCAGGGGTGTGATGCGCAGACATTTCACGACAATCCCGACTCGGATGGTTCCGCCGTGGCGGCCAACTATATCGCGGTGACTCCGCTCAAATGCGACAGCACCGACTACACCCTTATGGAGTCGCTGGAGAAGCTGATTGAATAGGATACCGCATGTTTATTACGCTCGAGGGAATTGAGGGCTCCGGTAAACCAGCCAGATTAAAAAAATGGCTGTTTTTCTGGAAAATCGAGGACATCCGTACCTGTTGACCCGGGAACCGGGCGGCACCCGGATCGGACGCCGGATTCGCCAGGTTCTGCTCGATCCGGAAAGCAGCGATCTCAATCCTGTGGCGGAACTGCTGCTTTACAATGCCGATCGGGTACAACACGTACACGAGGTTATCCGGCCGGCGCTATCGGCCGGGGAAATCGTGATCTGCGACCGTTATGTGGATGCCACCCGGGCTTACCAGGGAGTTGCGCGCCGCCTGGATATCGCCCTGGTGGAAACGCTGCATCGGTTGGCGGTCGACAACCTTAAACCGGATCTGACCTTCTTGCTGGACCTGCCTCCCGAACAAGGGCTGCGGCGCGCCTGGGAGCAGATCGACAGTGGTGCGCGCAGTGACCGCGAGACCCGGTTTGAGCAAGAGGCGCTGGCCTTTTCATACCCGGGTTCGGGAGGGCTATCTGCGTTTGGCGGCGGATGAACCGGACCGGTTTGTTATCATCAATGCGGCTGTCTCCATGGATGAAGTGTGGCGACAACTGGCTATAATTCTAGACAGAAAGCTTCATAATGCTATATCGTGACGCCCAGCGGCGCCACCGGCTCCAATTGAGGTGAACATTACTATGAAACCGAACCAGACCGCGGCCGGCTCTATTCTGGACCGGATCGGCAACACGCCGCTGGTTGAAATCAAGCGGCTGAACCCCAATCCCAATGTGCGCATGCTGGCCAAACTGGAATATTTCAATCCCGGTGGCAGCGTGAAAGATCGCGCTGCGCTGGCAATGATCGAAGCCGGTGAGAAAACGGGTGATCTGAACCATGCCAAGACGGTTATCGAGGCGACCAGCGGCAATACCGGTATTGGCCTGGCGCTGGTCTGTTCGGTCAAGGGCTACCGGCTGCTGCTGGCTATGTCGGAGCTGGTGAGTGTCGAGAGACAGAAGATTCTCAAAGGCCGGGGAGCGGAGATATTGTTGACCCCCGGGCACCTGGGAACGGACGGGGCCATCGAGGAGGTCTATAGCCGGGCCCTGGCCGAGCCGGACAAGTATTTCATGGCCGACCAGTTCAACAATCCCGCCAACTGGCAGGCGCACTACAACGGCACCGGCACCGAAATCTGGGAGCAGACCGGTGGTCAGGTGGATGTGCTGGTGGCAACCCTGGGAACCGCCGGCACCCTCATGGGGTTGTCCCGGCGCCTCAAGGAATACAACCCGGATGTTACCATCGTAGGGGTGGAGCCTTACCTGGGGCACCGGATCCAGGGGCTCAAAAATATGAAAGAGGCGTACCGCCCGGAAATATTTGAAAAAGTCCGCCTGGATGAGAAGTTTAATATCGATGATGAAGAGGCCTTTGATATGACCCGGCGTCTGGCCCGCATCGAGGGCCTGTTCGTCGGGATGAGCAGCGGGGCTGCCATGGCTATTGCCTGTAAGAAGGCTCGCGAGATGGACTCCGGGACCCTTGTGGTTGTTATGCCGGACAATGGGGAGCGGTATCTGAGCACGCCCTTGTTCGACGTACATGAAAAAGTCGGCCTCAAGATTTTCAACACGGTGACCCGGCAAAAAGAGCCCCTCGACACCCTGCAGCCGGGGAAGATTTCCATATACTCCTGTGGTCCCACGGCCCACGCCCGGATGCACCTGGGTGAATGCCGCCGCTACATTTTCTCGGATCTGTTGTGCCGCTACCTGCAGTATCGCGGGTATGCTGTCAACCACGTGGTCAACATCACCGACCTGGATGACAAGACCATAGCGGGGGCTGAAAAGGCGGGTATTGCCCATGCGGACTTCACCGCTCGAAACATCGCTGATTTTCAAGCCGATCTCGAATTGCTGGGCATCCAGCCGGCCAACCATTTCCCGCGGACAAGCGAGAACATCGATGAAATGGTTGCCCTGGCCGAGAAGCTCATTGAAAAGGGTTTTGCCTATGAAAAACTGCGGTCCCTCTATTTTGACATTTCCAGATTCTCTCAGTACGGGAAGCTGTCCGGCATCGATCTGAACAAGATCAAGCTGGGGGCTACGGTGGACCTCGACGATTATGAAAAAGACAATCCCCGCGATTTTACCCTGCTGCGGCGCTCGACCCTGTCGGAGTTGAAAAAGGGCATCTATACCAAGACCCGCTGGGGTAATATTCGTCCGGCCTGGCATATCCAATGCGCCGCCATGAGTATGAAATATCTCGGGGAGACTTTCGATCTGCATACCAGCGGGCGTGAGTTGATCTTTCCCCACCACGAGAATGAGATCGCCATTGCCGCGGCCGTTACCGGCAAACCGTTGGCGCGCTACTGGATGCACTGCGACACGGTATCAGTGGACGGGAAAGCGGTGGATACCAGGGGGGGCGGCCAAACCCTGCCCGACCTGGTCGCCGGGGGGTACACCGGCCGCCAGATCAGGTGCTGGCTGTTGACCACCCACTACCGCAAACCGGTTACCTTCTCGGAAGTCAAACTGGTCCAGGCCCACAAGGCCCTGGAGCGTATCGACAAAACCATTCAGGGGTTGCTGCAGGCGCCGGAGGAGGTCGAATCTTATCCTGAATTGGACCAGTTGCTGTACGACCTGAAAAACGGGTTTATCGGAGCCATGGATGACGACCTGAACATTTCCAAAGCCATGGCCTGTATTTTCAAGCATGTTAAGCAGATCAACGTGCTGCTCCAGCAAAGGCGCTTGAATACGGCCTGCGCTGACCAGATCCTGGATACGCTCCAACAGTTAGACGGTGTCCTCGGGTTTTTTGATTTCAACGATGCCGCTGCCAACGAGCAGGTACGCCGACTGATTCAGCAGCGCGACCGGGCCCGCAGTGAAAACAATTGGGAGGAAGCCGACCGGTTGCGGGATCAGCTCGAGGGGCTGGGTGTGGTAGTGATGGATTACAAAGCTTAAGCGGTTTGAATACCTCCCCCCCTGGCTCAATCTCTGCGTTGGACAGTGCTCTTCAGTCCTCGAAATATAATCAATATTCCTGCGGTTGAAAACCTCTGTCCGCTGCACTTTGAGACGGATTGAAGATTTCAAAACCGCTTAATTGAAAATAGGAAGCCTAAAAAAATGAAACATATTCCCGTATATTTCCCCATGACACATCTGCCGGCTGCCGGCCTTGGCAGACTGGCTGCCTGCTTTGGAAAAACCGCTGTGTATAGGCCCGCGGACGGCCCCCTACCCACGGCAATGCGGGCGGCGGCCCAACACGGCCGCCTGGAAATCGTGACGCCGGCCGATAACGAACCGGATGAACTGGCTTCTCAGTTGGAGGCCTATTATGCCTGGGCGTCTGAAAACAAAGGGGTGGATCTCGCCGCCATCAAGGGGCGGGAGTCTGGTATACCCTTTTTCGGGGATAGTACTGTTTCGGGAATTCGACAGAATATTCGGGAGAAAGGCGATCAGGGAGCATCAGCTGAAACACAGGATCCGTTACTGGAAGCCCGGCTGTTCCTGTCCATGGCCCAGGAACTGGACCAACAGGACTATGAACTTGAGAAATCACTCGAAGAAGTACGGGTAAGAGAGGACAGCATGCTGCTGGAACTCATGGAGGATGCGGACCGTGATCCTGAAGTGGAGGCCGCCATGCCGGGCATGACAGCGGCAGATCCGGGGGCCTATATGACCGGGAGCCGGATCAAGGCCTGGTGGCAGCTTGCCCGTGCCGGTAATGATCCCGGTAGCCTGCTGGTAACGGACAGCCGGGCGGTGTGCGATTACTTGGTTGAACGCTCTCCGGGACTGCAAAGAATCGCGCCTGAGTTGGTGCTGCCGCTTTCGCCATCCGAAAATGCGTCATCAGCAGACTGGCAGCCTCGGCTGATGGATTATCTGGCGGCGCTGATATCCGTCCCGGCCGTGGGGACGCCCCCCCCGGATCTGCCTGAGGTGGTACCGGAAAAGCCGGCGGTTCATCTTTCCATCTACCGCCTGGCCGGGGTTGACCCAAATGCCTTTTTTGGCGGCCTGGAAAAAGCGGGAAGCGCGGATGGCGCCATTTCCGGGACGGACAATCTGGTGATTTGTCGGCTGGTGTCCGCCGGTGATGGGGGTAATGAAAAATAATAATAGTTGTAATTATTCAAGTAGTTTAGATTCATTAACAGCGCTTAATTGTGCCCCTGGAAAGAAAAATAGATGCCAGGGGTTGACTCGCTGATTCAATTGGTATAAGGAAATTTGCCGACGATATAACACAAATGGTGAAAAGTTCACCAAATTTCAACATATTATTTAAAGGAGAGGTAATAATGGCTTTTAATGTGACCGTAGACCAAGATAAATGCGAAGGCTGCGAAGAGTGTGTAGATGTATGTCCCGTCGAAGTTTTTGAGATGGAAGACGAAAAGGCCGTCCCTGTGAACGCCGACGAATGCCTGGGCTGCGAGAGCTGCATCGAAGTGTGTGAAACGGATGCCATCACCATTGAAGAGACCTAAGATCTAAAATGGTTTAAATTACCCCGGTACGCCTGCATCGGCGGCCGGGGTTTTTTATTGGCGAATGGTGTCCTGACCATCGCCAGGATCAGCCCCCCAACGTAGCCGCCACACTTGCGGAGCCCAGGCAACTCTGGTATACCCTCTTCCTATGAAACAATACCTGGTTGATGAACTAAGGCTTGAAGATTACGAAAAAATCAAGACCTACCTGGATGAAAATATCAAAAAATCACCTGTGGAGGGCCTCTACTGGATCCCGCTGGCATCGGAACAACTTGCCGAGAGTCAGGCGGGGCATACGGAGTGCGGGCCCCACTATTTCGCCCTTGAGCTCCAGGAAGACCGGATTGCCTGTGAATTTCTGGTGCGGGCCGAGCAGGTCATCCGGTGCAGCTGCATCGATTATGCGACGCGGGCGCAGCGAAATTGGCTGATGGATTGTGTTGATGCCATTTTAGAAAAGCTGGGCCTCAGTGTTTAGGGCCCCATGATCAAAAGTCAACCGGGCCGGGGTTAACGCCGGGCTCATCAGGCGCCGCCTAACGCCTATGGCCGGCGCACAGACAGGTTTAAGATAGCCCGCCGCAGCGGATATTTAGATCCCGGCATTATCGGCGGCTGTGATATTACGGCAGCAGGAATTACATTCATGTTGAAAATTATCCCCCTTGGCGGCCTGGGAGAAATTGGGCTGAACATGATGGTGTTCGAGTATGGGGACACCATTTTCGTCATCGATGCCGGCCTGATGTTTCCCGAAGACTATATGCTCGGGATCGATTATGTCATCCCGGATATGAGTTACCTTCGCAAGAACCGCTCCAAAATCATGGGGATCATCCTCACCCATGCCCACGAAGACCATATCGGCGCGTTGCCTTACCTCCTGAAAGAGGCGAATGCGCCGGTGTTTGCCACACCTTTTACCGTGGGCATGGTCAAGCATAAGCTCGGTCATTTCAGACTCAAAGACGACGTAGCCCTGCATGCCATCCACGCCGGGGAAACCCTGAAGCTGGGCGAGTTTGAACTCGAATTCATCCGGGTGAACCACAGCACCGTTGATGGGGTCGGCCTGTCTATCCAGACCCCCTACGGACAAATCGTGCATACCGGCGATTTCAAGATCAGCAACAATCCGATCGGTTCCACGGGCACCGATGTCAACGCCTTTGCCCGGTGCGGCCAGGAAGGCGTTTTGCTGCTGATGTCCGATTCCACCAATGTGGAAAAGGATGGCTATACTATCTCCGATCAGGATGTGGGCGAAACCATTACCGGTATCGGCTCCAGCGCCAGCGGTCGGATTATTGTGGCGCTGTTTGCATCCAGCATTCCGCGCATTCAGCAGGCCGTCAAGACCGCCCGGGTCACCGGCCGCAAAATCATTTTCAACGGGAAAAGCGTGGAAACCAGTGTGGAGATCGCGCGCCGGTTGGGTTATCTTAAGATAGCGGCGGATCTTGAAATCGACATCAGCCAGGTGCACGAATACCCGGACAATGAAATCCTGATCGTGACTACCGGCAGCCAGGGCGAGCCGATGGCGGCCCTGTCGCGCATGGCTTCCGGCAATCACCAGCACATCAAGATAAAAGAAGATGACACGGTTATCCTCTCTTCAAAATTCATCCCCGGCAACGAAAAAGCCATTACCGGTATCATCAACAGCCTATACCGCCGGGGCGCCGATGTCGTATATGAAAAGATATCCGACATCCATGTTTCCGGCCATGCCTTTCGGGAAGAGCTGAAGCTGATGATCAACCTGACCCGGCCCAAGTACTTTATTCCCATCCACGGGGAATACCGTCACCTTATTCTCCACTCGCGGCTGGCCCGCGAGGTGGGAATCCCTGAAAATAATATCGAGATCGTCGAAAACGGTCAGGTTATCTGTGTCGACCAAAAGGGGTGCGAACATACGGCGATGTGGAGATCGGCCGGGTTCTTGTGGACGGCAAAGGCGTCGGGGACGTGGGACGGAGCGTTCTGAAAGAAAGACAGGTCCTGTCGGAGGAAGGCCTGGTGGTGGTCAATATGGCTATTGACGAGGAAACTGGATTTATCATTTACGGACCCAAGCTGGCTTCGCGCGGGTTCGTATTCGAGACGGAAACCGGACACTTGCTCGAAGACGCCAAGTGTGTAATTCTGGAAATCGTGGACGAGATCGGACCAGACACCACCCACCGGGTGGAAAAGATCCGCTCCAAGGTTCAAATTGCGCTGCGAAAATATTTTTCTTTTACTATTAAAAGGCGGCCGGTTATCCTGCCGTTCATTCTCGAAGTGTAGCTATGCGCAAAGAAATCATAGGGCTGCTGCTGTTCTTTCTGGTTGTCTTCACCTTGATCAGTCTTCTCTCCTACAGCCCTCTCGATCCTTCCATTCACAACGCGGCCGTGTCCGATAACATCCATAACCAGTTCGGTCGTCTCGGGGCTCATCTGGCGGGACTGCTTATCGGCCTTTTCGGTCTGGGCGCGTTCTGGACGCCGCTATTGCTTTTACTGGTGAGCATGCACTTCTTCGGCGGGCACCCGCGTAAAATCATGGTCCTGACAATAAGCGGCGGGTTCATCCTGGTGATCACCACAGCGGCCCTGTTCAGCCTGGCTGCTTCACCGGCCAACGACTACATGATTTTCGGCAGTGCTTATTCATCGGGTGGTATCTTCGGTATTCCCCTGAAATCGATCCTGGTACGGTATTCCAACGTCACTGGAGCGACGATCATTCTGATCGTGCTCTGGACGGTGGGGTTGATTATGGCCACCGGCTTCTCCCTTGTGCGGTTCGGTAGTCGCTGCTGGGTGGCCCTGAAGTTTTTAGCGGATCGTATCCAAACCTTCTGGATCAAGATCAAGGAGCGCCGTAAAAAAGCCAGGAAAAGGGCGGCCGTCCAAAAGAAGCAGGCGGTCCGCAAGCCCAAAGAGGTGAAGATCAAGGCGCCGTCGCCCAAACCGGTTGTAAAACCGGTCCCTTCGCCCAAGCAGGAAATGTTCGATTTTATGCCCGACGCCAAGGGCTTCAAGCTGCCTTCCATGAAGTTTTTGGAGGATCCGGCGCCCCGCCCGGAGGCGGTCGATGATGAAAACCTGAAGATGAAATCCCGCCTGCTGGAAAAGAAGCTGGATGACTTTGGTGTTAAAGGCACCGTCGTAACAGTTTCTCCCGGTCCGGTCATCACCACCTTCGAATACGAACCCGCCCCGGGAATCAAAATCAACAAGGTTGTCAATCTTTCCGATGACCTGGCCCTGGCCCTGCGAGCAGCCAGTATCCGGATCGTGGCCCCCATTCCCGGCAAAGCGGTAATCGGTATCGAAATACCCAACGCGACCCGCGAGCTGGTCCAGTTCAAGGAAGTGGTTGCGTCACCGGAGTTTGCCAAGAACAAATCAAATCTACCGTTGTGTCTCGGCAAGGACATCGTGGGCAACCCGGTAGTGGAACAGTTGGAGAAGATGCCGCACCTGCTTATTGCCGGCGCAACCGGAACGGGCAAGAGCGTGGGGCTCAATACGATGATCTGCAGCCTGCTTTACCGGGCAACCCCCGCAGAAGTAAAACTGATCATGGTCGACCCGAAACGAATCGAACTGTCGATGTATGACGGTATTCCCCACCTTATCACACCCGTAGTGACGGACGCCAAGAAAGCCACCAATGCACTTTTCTGGGCGGTCCGCGAAATGGAGCGGCGTTACGAACTGCTGTCGGAAAACAAAGTCCGCAATATCGGGCAATTCAACAAAAAGCTGGATCAGGGAAAAATTGAAACCCGCGAGGACGAAGAACAGCCCGAAAAGCTGGCCTATATCGTCATAATCATCGATGAATTGGCGGACCTGATGATGGTGGCTTCCCGGGACGTCGAGGTGGCCCTGACCCGCCTGGCCCAGATGGCCCGGGCGGCCGGCATGCATTTGATCCTGGCCACCCAGCGGCCGTCTGTGGACGTGCTGACCGGAATTATCAAAGCCAACTTTCCGGCCCGTCTAACCTACCAGGTTTCCTCCCGGACCGATTCACGGACCGTCATCGATGCCAACGGCGCCGAGAACCTGCTGGGTAACGGAGATATGCTGCTGCTGCCGCCCGGAACCGCCAGTCTACAGCGTGTTCACGGGGCCTACATTTCCGAGGGTGAACTTGGCCGGATCGTCGAATTTTTACGTCAGCAAAAAGGGCCTGAGTATAACGACGAGATCCTCAAACCACCGGTCAAGGAGACCACCGATACGGACGATGAGGAATACGACGAGCGTTGCGACGAGGCGGTGGCCATTGTTACCAAAACCCGGCAGGCTTCCATTTCCAAGGTCCAGCGGCATCTGCGCATCGGCTATAACCGGGCAGCCCGCATCATCGAAAGAATGGAGCAGGAGGGCATCGTGGGGCCTGCGGATGGGGCCAAGCCGCGGGAGGTGTTAGTACGCAGCTAGGACGATATCCCCGATTAGAAGCCATCTCAAGAGCGCCTTTTGGCCCAATCTCGGTGTTGGGTGTAAAAAGCAAATCCTCGAAATACTATAGTATTCCTCCGGTTTACTTTTTACATCCGCCTTGATCTTGAACCAAAATGCGCTCTTGAGATGGCCTCTAACTATTACAGGATTACCTCAAGCGTACTCTGAAATCTCGTCTAAACTAATTTACCGTATATGCAGGAAATTCAAAAAATAATTGAAGAGACCAAGGGGTTTCTTGACCCGGTGGAGGGGCAGCGGCTTTATGATGTGGCGCTGGCCGCGTCGCAGATGGGGCCCTGCCTGGAAATCGGAAGCTATTGCGGCAAGTCGGCCGTCTACCTGGGCAGTGCTTGCCGCGAAAACCAACAGGTGCTTTACTCCATAGACCACCACCGCGGTTCAGAGGAGCAGCAGCCCGGCGAAGAATACTTCGACCCGGATCTTTATGATGATCGGCAGGGGCAAATCGACACGCTGCCTTTTTTACGGCAAACACTTGCCCGGGCCGGCCTGGAAGATACGGTCGTCCCGCTGGTCTGTTCTTCCCAGCTCGCAGCGAAATCCTGGGCTACCCCCCTCGCTTTGGTCTTCATTGACGGAGGGCACGCCTTTGAAACGGCCTGGCAGGATTTCCGCAGTTGGTCCGGACATCTGCAGGTCGGCGGGTACCTGCTGATCCACGATATTTTCAAGGACCCCTCAACAGGCGGCCAGGCCCCTTATGACGTCTACAAGCGGGCGCTGGCTACGAATCAATATGAAGCGTTGGACATGACCGGTACCCCGGGGGTTCTGCGCCGGCATACGCGGGGTGATACCGTTGCAACTGTTTAATGTTGTTGCCATCGCAGTTGCCCTGGCCATGGACGCCTTTGCCGTTTCCATCGCAACCGGGGTTTGCCTGAAAGAGGTGAACCACCGGCAGGTATTCCGGCTCTCTTGGCATTTCGGACTCTTCCAGGCTCTGATGCCCATCATCGGCTGGAGTGCCGGAGCGGCTGTTCATACCTATATGGTCGCCTTCGGTCACTGGATCGCCTTCGGCTTACTGACCCTGATTGGTGTCAACATGATTCGGGAGGCTTTCAAACCCGAAGATTGTGACGTGCTGCTTAATGATCCCACCCGCGGTTGGAGCCTGGTAATGCTTTCCCTGGCGACCAGCATGGACGCCCTGGCGGTCGGATTCAGTGTCTCCATGCTGGACATCTCCATCTGGCTCCCGGCCTTCATCATCGGCGTAGTGGCCTGCCTGTTTACCATTATAGGGCTGCAGATCGGTAAACGCATTGGGGCCTTGACGCCGTTGGGTTTTTACGCTGAGATGCTGGGCGGGGTGGTATTGATCGGAATCGGGGCCAATATTCTACACCAGCATGGTGTCTTATCGATATAATTCCCTGCGCTAAATCGGCTCCTTTTCAAAGTAGAGAACCAGACTTTTACCCAATACCGGATTCAAGAGATGCTCAGTCCAGCGCGTTAGCCGGGGCTTTTGCATGATATCCCAGGTGAGAAACCGGTTGTAGAGATTCACGCAGTGATTGTCTTCGCGGGTCGGGCCGACCAGGCATTTCAACCACCAGTAGGGCGCATGCAGGCTGTGGGCGAAATGGGAGGACCAGTGCCGGAGGCCGAATTTTTCAAGCCGGGTCACGATGGATGTTTTTTTGTAGATTCTGACGTGGCCCTGGTTGGCGTTGAAGTACTCGTCGGAGAGCAGCCAGCAGATCTTTTCCGGGTAAAAGCGAGGGACGCTCACCACAAGTTGATGGCCCGGTTTCAGGACCCGGACAATCTCCGCCATGGCCAGGTGGTCATTGGGGATGTGCTCCAGAACCTCCGCGCAGATGACCAGGTCGAAGGCCCCGGTCTTAAAAGGCAGGCGGCAGATGTCGGCGGTGGACAGGGCCCAGGAGCCGCCGCCATGGGCTCCCAGGTTTTCGTGGAAAAGAAGTCTCTCACGGGCCGCGACGACATCCCGGAAATTGGAATCCGCCCCCACCGCGAGAGTCTGGTCCAATTCATAAGCAGCCGCGGTGTGCCGGCCGCTGCCGCAGCCAATGTCGAGGACTTTAAAACCGGGCCGGACGCCGAGGCGTTTAAAATCGACCGTGATCACGGATGACCTCCCGGTAGGCCGCCACGGTTTTTTCAGCGGCCCGCTGCCATGTGAACTGCTCCTGCACCCGCTTGTAACCGGCCGCACCCAGCGCACAGGCTTTCTCGGGATGATCCAGCAGGTCAACGATCGCACCGGCCAGGGCACTATGGTCGGCCGGCGGAACCAGAACACCTGCATCGCCGACTACTTCGGGCAGGGCCCCGCCCGTGGTGCTGATCACCGGGACACCGCAGGCCATTGCCTCTCCAACGGGCAGGCCGAACCCTTCGTACACGGAGGGAACCACTGCGAGTGAGGCCCGGGCATATTGTCGGACAAACTCGCTGTCGCTGATCCTGCCGGTAAATTTTATCCGTTCCTGGATGCCCAGCTTGCGGATAAGCTTTACGACCCCGCCGTTCTTTTTTGGGGCGCCGATGACGATCAGGCGCAGTTCCCGTTCATTGGAAATATCGGCCACCGCCTGGAGCAGGTAATACAAGCCCTTTAAAGGGGTGTCGGCACTGTTGGTGACAATCACCCGGTTTTTTTCACGGGCAATAGCGGGCATCGGGTAGAACAGGTCCGTGTTGATCCCGTTGGGGACAGTGGTGAACCGGCTTTCCGGGATATGGAAGTCCTCGCAGATGTCCATTTTGGCACAATCAGAGACGGTGATGATTTTGGGAATGCGCCGGGCTACCCTTTTTTGCATACCGATAAAAGAATACCAGCGCCAGTGTTTCAGCTTTTTCCAGGTCGCCCGGACAGAATCGACGGCGATCTTGCGGTCGACCGTGATGGGGTGGTGGATCGTGGCCAGGGTAGGGATCTGCTTGCTTATCAGCCAGAGACCGTAGGAAAGACTCTGGTTGTCATGCACAACGTCGTAACGGCCGAGATTGCGCTTTAGAAAATCGAGCGCCCGCAAGCCAAAAGTAAATGGTTCCGGAAAGCCGCCGGTAATCACCCCCAGCCATTCCAGTAAATTGACCGGTTCGGCCAACTCCGCCAGGGAAGGGATCCGAAACAGGTCGTCCGGATTATAAAGATCCAGGCAGGGCAGACGATGGACGGGGATGTCGGCATCTAATTGCGGGTCCGGCGGGCCGGAAACGACTTCGACCCGATGCCCCTGATCTTTCAACGCCCGGCTGAGATTCTTGATGTACACGCCCTGACCGCCGCAGTGGGGATTGCTTCGGTAGCTCAACAGGCAGATACGCAGGGGGCGTGTATCGCGATACTTCATCGTGGATATACTTTTTAAAAGGTTTCCAATAAATAGGTGCGCCTTCCTTACCTTTTGTAGTATAGTGGCGTCAATATAATTTTCGTTCTTTTACTGAACGGAATTTTGTGTAAACCGTTACTTTTAGAGCATTTCCCGACGATTGCTCACGTAGCGACCAACCCCAAGACCTTGCGTTTTAGCCGGCCGGACCGGCCAAGGAGTTGCCCTTGCAGACCGCTGGCAGACTGCCCGCCCAAGTAACCCTGACGGATGTCGGGCTCAGGGACGGCATCCAGATCGAGATGCGCCGCATCCCCACCGAAATGAAGCTTGAATTGATCGAAGCACTGGTAGCGGCCGGTCTGAAAAGTTTGCAGGTAACGGCTTTTGTACACCCGGAGAAAGTACCCCAGATGGCCGATGCTGAGGAGCTGATCCGCAATCTGCCCAGGCATGTCACTGTCGAGTTTAACGGGTTGGTCCTGAACCTGAACGGGGTAAACCGGGCCAGGCAAGCGGGTCTGCAGAATGTCGAAGTGTCCGTTTCGGCCAGCGATACCCACAGTCGTAAAAATGCCGGACTTTCCCTTAAGGAGGCCCGGAACCTGTCCGTTGAAATGGTGATGCGCGCCAAGGAAGCCGGCCTGCATGTCAAAGCTGGAATTCAGTGTGCTTTTGGCTGCGTTTACGAAGGGGAGGTCCCCGTCAGCCGGGTTCTGGAGATGGCCGCGGCCTACGTCCAGGCCGGGGCAGATACGTTGACCCTGGCCGATACAACCGGGATGGGCACTCCGGCGATGATTGCGGACCGGCTGGCTGCAATCGGACCGATTTCCGGGAAAATCCCTGTGGCCTTGCATCTGCACGATACACGCGGTCTGGGATTGGTTAATCTGATGAAGGCGCTTGAATTCGGTGTTGCCCGTTTCGACACCTCTTTCGGTGGTATGGGCGGCTGCCCATTCGTACCCGGCGCAGCCGGCAATATCGCTACCGAAGACACGGTTCACCTGCTGGCATCACTGGGCATCGAGACCGGGATCGACCTCGAAAAAGTGGCCGCCGTCTCACGGGCGATGGCAGACTTCTTAGGAAAACCGCTGCCGGGAAAACTATATAAACTTTAGGTTTAATAGGCTGAAGACTGAAGATGGAAGATGGAATGGGGGCGGTGGTTAGAATCCCGATAAATATCAGCACGGCACCGCCTCGTCTATGATCTTCATCCAAATGAAGCCCAACAGGCAGGTTTGAGGGTCTGCCTGCAGCCTTCAGTCTTCGGACCTATCACTTGAGATCCGCCAGCTTATCAAGTTCCTCGTCATACCGTGGTGCCATCCGATCCCAGGCGTATGTTTCCATGGCCGCGGCCAGCGGCCGCCGGCAATCTTTGAATTTTCCGTAATTGGCCAGCAGCCGTGTCAGTTTTCGTTCCAGATCGCGTTGACTGGCGTATAGGAAGCGGTCATGGAAGGCCGGGGGTAAAATTTCCGGGTATGCCAGCCTGTCCGGCAGCAGCGGCAGGCAGCCGTGCCGAATAGCTTCCACCATGGAGATACCGAAATTCTCCTGGTGGGCCGTGCTGATGACAATAGCCCCTTTCAGCAGCCACTGTTGATAAGCTGCACGGGATTTTTCAAAGCCATAGCAGACAATGCGTTCCCCCAGTCGCTTTTGGGCCTGGATGAACGGCTTGGGAACCTTTTGAAAATTTTCGCCCAGCAGCGCCAGTCGGAATTCCAATCTCTTTGCAAGTGCAGCATCGAGGGCGGCGAAAAAATCGTCCGGATTTTTATCGAACTCCCAGCGATGATTCCAGATGATCAGCGGCGGGCTGGTCTCCGGCTCGGCCAGATCAGGGCCACCTGGTAAAAAACGACAGCCGGGGTGCAGGATGCCGGCCTTGTCCCGAATCTTGTCGATTACCCACAATGGATGTAACTCGGGCATCAGTTTTATAAAACCCGGCAGGGCGGTGAAAAATTCGTCAAAGTGGGTCTGGGAGTTAAACAGGACCCGGTCGGCGGCCAGGGCGGTGGTGATATCGGTAAACCCGAATTGAACATCACGGGTTTCGCCCTGCGCCAGCGGATACGTGATCTGGTTCTCGTGGTAATAAACCAGGGTCGGCGGCAGCTGTGCCCCCAAAAGCATCTTGAGGTCGGACAGGCTCATCAAGTCTGTGGTGATGAGCCCGGCATAATCGTGGAGTGCCGGTATTTCACGGGCAAAATGGAGGGCCGCCCCCCGCATGCGCCATTTCCAGAACCGCGCCGGGAGCGTTAGAAGCGTGATGTCATGCTTGGAATGATCCCGGAGCCCGCAGGCAAAGTCGCGGTGGGATCCTCCGAAAAAGGGTTCGAGAAAAAGAAATTTCATATCAATTCACCCCCACGGCTGGCTGTCGGTACGCTTGACTCAGCAGATCCGGACAGGATCTGCTTTTCTCCTGCCGGGCAGCGCAGTCAACAAACCAACGCCCCTAAAAAAAAGGCATCCTGCTAAAGGATAGCAAGGATGCCTCTTTCAATCGCATGGATGCACTTGTAGGGAACAGCTCGGTTGGAATTCGAGTTCAACCTTCGTTTATTCCCTGCAACCCACGGCCAAACCTGAACTCGGTCGCTGTGCTGTGCACAAATTTTAAGTGAACCTTGAGAATGCCGGACTATGTCTTGACTACGTTTGCAGCTGCCGGTCCACGATCGCCCTCTTCAATCTCGAAGGTGACCCGGTCTCCTTCCGCCAACGTTTTGAAGCCTGACATAGTAATTGCGGAAAAGTGTACAAAAACGTCGCCACCTTCCTCATTTTCAATAAACCCATACCCCTTCTTGTCACTGAACCATTTTACAATACCGTTAGCCAAAACACCATCTCCTTTATGCTGAATATAACGGCCCTACCAGCCTGAATTGCAGTGCGCTCGCTGCACCTTAAACACAGAATGTTAGTGTTCATTGAGACTTAATGTCATTCAGTAAATCAATACATATTAAAAACTGTGGAAAGGTCAAGAAAAAAATAGCAATTATCCCCTATAAACAGAATTTTTTTCACAATATCGATTATATGGTATGTTTCGGGCGGATGAAATCAGGTTTGGCGGGTCTATCCGGCGGGCGCGAAGGTATCCAGGACGTTTCCGGATGCATCCAGCAGATATATCAAAAAACTGTTTTCAGATGCAGCCTGCTCGATGTCGCTGTACAAAATGGCCTGCACCTCACAGCGGGTGCCTTTTTCCACTTCCAATTGAATCATCCCCTGGGTGGCGTCATCTTTTTCTTTGAATATCGGTATGTAGGAGATGTCTGCCTCCGCATCGTGCTGCCCCAGTACCTGCTCACTGGAACCGGGATTGGTGATGATGATATAAACCCAAGTGTCTGCATCAATTTTTCCAGGCATAGAAATACATCCTTATCAACGGGGTCTGCCCAAGGCCGGGCTGGTGCTGCCGGCAGGTTTGAACCGGCGCATTCTGATCGGCACCAATGGCTGCGAGCGTAACCGTAATCATAGGTAAAAGCTGGTAATATATAAAAAAAGTCCCCAGCCCTGTCAATGATATTCACCCTGCCGCGAATTAAATTAAAGAAATCCGGACTCGGGACAATTAATATAAAAAAGGCCCGCCCATATTGGGGCCGCGGCATGGAATCCACGTAACATATTCACTGATGACGGGGTACTCTTTTCGATGACAGAACATCTTGCGTCGCCTGATAAGAAGCTGGAAACCATTTTACTGGTCGATGATGAAGAGAGTATCCTGGAGGTAGCCGGCGAATTTTTCACCCTGAAAGGCTACGAAGTCCTGAAAGCCACCAACGGACTCGAAGCGGTGAAGATCCTCGATGTCCACCGGGTGGATTGCTGCTTTACCGACATCAACATGCCCGAGATGGACGGCCTGGAGCTCGCCGAGCATATTCGCGATATCGACAACTCTGTGCCGGTCATTATCATGACCGGGTATCCTTCCCTCGAAAATACTATCCGGACCCTCAAAAACGGTGTGGTCGATTTCCTGATCAAACCCGTCAACCTCAACCAGATGGAGATTTGCGTACGCCGGGTGCTGCGCGAGCGCAAGCTGTTTGCTGAAAATATCCTGCTCAAGAGCGAAGTCGAAGGCAAGGAGCGACTGGAAAGGCTGAATCTGGAGCTAACAGCGAAGGTCGATGAACTCAACACCTTGAATAAGATAATGGCGGATTTTACTTCGGTTACCTCAAGCACCGACCTGCTCGAGCGGATTGTGAATATGGCTACGGAGATTACGCGAGCCAACGATGCGCGCTTTTATCTGATCAATGCCGCCTTGAACAATCCCCTGGAGGTGGCCTGCAGTTTCAGAGGTGACAACCAGGAAACCACGGAGGTTATCGAAGATACGGGGAAGGTTTCCGGCCGGCCGGCCACGAAATTGATTCACGAGGTGGCGGCCGATGAGATTCCACTCCTGGTAGCCGATACCCGGCAGGTCCAGGGTCTTTCCGAGGTCGTGGGTTCCTTTATGGCGGTGCCTATGAAGATCCGGAACAAGGTGTTCGGTGTTCTGACCGCTGCCGCATACAGCGCGCAAGCCAAGTTCAGTGAGAAGGATCTCTATTATCTTTCCTTCATGACCCAGAATGCAGCCAACACCATTGAAAATCTGGCCCTGTATGAAAATATCTATGAAAATTTGTTTGCAACGCTGGTGGCATTTGTAAAAGCTGTTGAAGCCAGGGATTCCTACACCCAGCAGCATTCAAGCCGCGTAACCAACCTGGGCATCCGGCTGGGGCGCGAGATAGGCTGCACGCCGGAGGAACTGGAAGTGTTGAGCTGCGCCGGACAGTTGCACGATATAGGCAAGATCGGCATCCCGGATGAAATTTTGCTCAAGCCGGGCAAACTCACCGACAATGAATTCGAAGTGATTAAAACGCATCCCGTGATCGGGGCTGATATCATCAGCCAGTTGGGCATGTGGGAGCAGGAGTTGCGCATCGTCCGGTCCCACCACGAACGTTTTGATGGGACGGGGTACCCCGACGGATTGAAAGGTGACGAAATCCCCAAACTGGCCCGGATCCTGTCCATATGCGATGCCTACGATGCCATGGCCTCGAACCGGGTTTACCGGAGGAAAATGGAACCCGCCAAAATCATTGGCATCCTGCACGAATGTGCCGGGACTCAGTTCGATCCGGAAATGATCGTAGTGTTTACGAAACTCCACGAGGCCGGTGTGATAACGGCTGAATATGCTGTTGAGCCGGCTCCCCAGCAAACGCCCCTGACGCTTGAGCCGGCACCCTCTGCCTGTCAGGCGGCCTCGTAGGGCTCCGGCCAGTCCTGCTTTACACATTTACCTGATTGTAATATAAACTATAAGATAATGTCGGCGGTGCGATGAGCACCACCGGCATAAGTCGGGCGAAATCCTTTTTTTACAAGGAGGTATACTGACATGGTTTTGCGTAGACTGTTGCCGCTGATACTTTGCCTGGTCGTGTTGGGCACTTCGGTGGCCTGGAGTGCCGATGACGGCGGCATGAGTGTCCAGGTGAAACAGAGCCAGGTCCGGACGGCGCCGTCTTTTTTAGCCCGGATTGTCGCCACCTTGAATTATGGTGACCGGGTCTATATCGTCACCCGGCAGGGTGCCTGGTCTCAGGTGTTGCTCGCATCGGCCGGTGTTAAAGGCTGGGTGCACTCATCCGCATTGACTCCAAAAAAGATTGTTCTGAGAGCCGGAGCGGCAGATGTCAACCAGAGCGCCACCAGCGATGAGCTTGCCCTGGCCGGCAAGGGTTTTAATAAAAAGGTTGAGAGCGAATATAGAAATAACAACCAGAATCTCGACTATGCCACCATCGATCGGATGGAGCAGACAAAGGTGTCGCCAGGCACAATTCGCAAGTTTCTCAAGGAGGGGGCGGTATCTTCGCAAGGAGGTGTCCAATGACCAGAAACCCAAGAAGACAATTTTTAGCCGCTTCCGGCCGATACGCGCTTTTCGGTCTGGGTGCCGCTCCGGTTTTTTCGGCCCTTCTGAGTGGTTGTGAGGGCATGGAGGAAGCCACCACAATTGGGGCCTCCCTCGGTCAGGCTACCGGCGTCCTCACCGGACAACAGGCGGAATCCATCATCAAGAGCGGCAAAGCGGTTGCCCGCGGATTTCAAGATATTACTCCGGAACAGGAATACTATATTGGCCGCGCGGTGGGCGCCAGCCTGGTGACCCAGTATCCGCCCTACGCGAACCGGGCGGCCAATCTTTATATCAATACGCTCGGCCAGGCTCTGGCCCAGGTGTCTGATTTGCCTGAGACATTCAACGGCTATCATTTTCTTATACTGGATTCGAGTGAAATCAATGCTTTTGCCGCACCCGGAGGGCTGATATTTGTTACCCGCGGCATGCTGCGATTGTGCCGCAATGAAGATGCCACCGCCGCAGTCCTGGCGCACGAGATCGCTCATGTGGCCCATCGCCATGGATTGCAGGCTATAAAAAAATCGAGGATTACCGCGGCATTATCTACCCTGGCCGTCGAAGGCGCCAAAAATCTGGGCGGCCGGGAACTGGCCGAACTGACCCGGACCTTTGAAAACTCCATTACCGACATTACCGCCACACTCGTGAATTCGGGTTATTCACTGGCGTTTGAAAAGCAGGCAGACAATGCGGCCGTGACGATCCTCCAGCGGATTGGCTACGACCCCAATGGACTGGTTGATATGCTCGGCCAGATGAGTACGCGTCTCGGACCGGGCAGTCCGGGCTTTGGGCGCACCCATCCTGCACCCAGCGTCAGGATCGCCAATATTCAAAATCGAACCGGCGTCTTCAAACCGGTGCAGAATCAGGCGGCGCGTCAGGCCCGTTTCAAAAGATTGCTCAAAGGTGTCTGATATATGAACCGTGCGCGGATATTGGGCCGCAAACCGGTTTTAGGAATTTTGGCCGGATTGACCGGGGCGCTGATTGCCGTTTGCATGCTGATGGCCGGCTGGCTGGATTCCTGGGAAGCCCGTACCTGGGATTGGCGTGTACGGGCGCTGGCGCGGCCTGGTCCGGCTACTGATGACATCGTTCTAATCCTGCTGGACCAGAATAGCCTGGATTGGGCCCAGAAAGAAAATGGGTTGAGCTGGCCATGGCCCCGCGAGATTTACGGGGCCATCGTAGATTATTGCCGCCGCAACGGCGCCCGGGCCCTGGCCATCGACATGCTGTATACAGAACCATCCGCCTACGGGGTTGCCGATGACGGCTCTTTTGCAGCCGCTGTTGAAAAGTTCGGCAAAGTCGCCGGGGCGGTATTTCTGGGCAGAAAGAGTGGCAGCCAGATCACCTGGCCGGCAGCCACGCCGGAACCCCGCCTGAAGCTGGCCGGATCTGTAGGCAATGCGTCGGCGCTACCGCCAGCGGCCTTCACTTTTTCACGGGCGACTTTTCCAATCCAGGCCCTCGTTGAGAGTTCGGCGGTACTGGGCAATGTCCAGTTAAAACCTGATCCGGACGGCGTTTATCGGCGGGTCAAGCTTTTCAGTATTTTTGCAGGCAGACCCGTACCGGCTCTGGGGTTGGGCGCCTGGCTGGCGGCCGGCAATCAAGCCCAGATCGCACGGGGGCAGGGGCAATCCCAACATATCGGCGACCGGGAGATCCCCGTCGATTCAGGCGAAAACGCTATCTTACGTTACCGGGGACCTTCCGGAACCCACCGAAATTTCTCGGCCGCCTCCATTTTACAATCCGAGATCCGCTACCGCATGGGGGAACCTGGGGTTATCCGCGACCCGGCCGCCTTTAAGGATAAATATGTGCTGTTCGGGTTTTCAGCCCCCGGTCTGCTGGACCTGCGGTCCGCGCCGGTGGCCGGGGTATATTCCGGTGTCGAAATTCATGCCACGCTGTTGGATAATTTTCTCTCCGGTGATTTTATCCGGGCGGTTCCGGCTGTTTTCACCGTACCATTTGTCCTGTTGTACGCAGTGCTTTTGGGGTGGACGGCATCGGTCCTGCGATCTCCGCTTGCCATTACCGTCAATAGCGCCGCCGGCATCCTGCTGCCCGTCGGCTTCGGGCTGGCCGGCTACAACACCGGATATTGGCTGCCTATCGTCGTCCTGGAAATAACAGCGGTTCTCACGATCGGGTTTGCCCTGCTGATCAACTATGCAACCGAGGGCCGACAGAAGCGTTTTATCAAAGGCGCATTCCGCCAGTACCTCAGTCCAGCCGTGATCGATCAGCTCATTTCCAATCCGGAACGCCTGAAACTGGGCGGCGAAAGAAAAGTTCTCTCAATCTTCTTTTCAGATCTGCAGGGGTTTACAACTATTTCCGAGGGCCTCGAGCCAGAACAGTTGACGGCGCTGCTCAATGAGTACCTGACCGCCATGACCGATATAGTGATGGAAGAGGGCGGTACGGTGGACAAATACGAAGGCGATGCCATCATCGCTTTTTGGAATGCCCCTTTAGACGTCCGTGAACACGAAATGCGGACCGTGCGGGCAGCCCTGCGATGCCAGGCAAAATTGGCCGAAATGCGGCCGGCGATCAAAGCGCGCATCGGCAAGGATATGCGTATGCGGATCGGTATCAATACCGGGCCGGCGGTCGTGGGCAATTTGGGATCGCAAACACGCTTCGACTACACGATGCTGGGTGATGCCGTTAATCTGGCCGCCCGGCTGGAGGGCGCCAACAAACAATTTGGAACCTTTACGATGATTTCCGAAGATACCTGCCGGCAGATAGGGTCGGATATCAGTGTCCGGGAGCTCGCCAGGCTGGCAGTTGTGGGCCGCAGTGAACCCGTTACGGTTTACGAACCCATGCCGCCGGAAGCTTACCAGGCCGAGAAGGCTTTATATAACAGTTTCAGCCAGGGACTGGCGTTGTTTTATGAGGGAAAAATTGAAGCTGCCCGGAATGCATTTGCAGCCATCGCGGCCCAGGATTCGGCGTCGGCAGCCTATGTTGAAAAGTGTGATGAACTACTCGCTAACCCGCCTGAAAACTGGCAGGGGGTATGGGTCGCAACCTCCAAATAATGACTGCTCAGAAGCGGCATCTTCCGGCCCCGGGCTGCGTTCTCGCTTTTTCGCAGTCCTCGGAATAGCGGACTATGCCTACGGCTGCAAAAACGCTCGGGCCTTGCCCGGAACCGGAATCTACCACTTCTGAGCAGTCATTGGAGTGGGAAGCGGCATCTTTCGGCCCTACATGGTGTTCTATAGGCTGCCCGGGGGGGAGCAGGCGGTTCCTGGCGCTATCAGACTATAACAGTACAGGAGTATTCATGAAGGTTACTTTGATGATGGCCATGACTTTGGACGGGAAAATTGCTCGCAACGACCGCCATTTTCCAGACTGGACCGGCAGTGAAGATAAAAAACTGTTTGTGCAGATTACCAAAAGCGCCGGGGCTATCATCATGGGGTCCAAGACCTACGATACGATCGGCAGCCCCTTGCCGGACCGCAAGAATATCGTCTTGACCCGTGACCCCGCGCGCCGTTCCAACCATCCCGATCTTGAATTTACCGCCAAGAGCCCCGAGGCGATTATAGACGAGCTGGAAACGGCCGGTTTCAAAGAGGCGGTACTGGTCGGTGGATCCGTCATAAATTCCGTGTTTGCACAGATGCATTTGATCGACGAGATGATTATTACGATTGCACCGCGGATATTCGGAACAGGCGTCTCGCTTTTCAATCATGAAATGGATATGGGTCTCGAACTGCAATCCGTTGAAACACTTGGGCGCAACTACGTGGTCCTTCGTTATGGCGTACACCCGTAAGGGCTTCAGGCGGTCCTTGTTTCAGACTTGCATAATATTATAAACCTGTTAAGTTACAGTATTGTTAATTGATAACCCCCATGAATTACTATAAGCATGGGGAAAAAAGGCTCCTTTCGTATCGACATACCCAAGGGGTGGGGCGGGGTATTTCAGTTGGCTGTCCAGGTTGAATTCGTCTCACGAAAGCGCCTGGTAGAAACCTTCGATATCTGAATATACGCCCGGCTGATAGACCGCTCATTCCGGTATGGTCACCGGTGCCGCCGGGGCTGCTGCAATACGAAAACAGTTTGAATCATGCCAAGAGGGGGACCATGGAGGCTGCTTACATAAAACCGTTTGTCAATGCCGTTGAAAACTTGTTCAACACAATGCTCAACCTGCCTTTATCCTTGGAGAAGCCCTATATTAAGAAAGAACCCTTTCCGGAATATGAGATTGCCGGTATTATCGGCATGTCCGGCGGGGCTACCGGGTGTGGTCATCAACATGCGTGAAGCGCTGGCCCTGCAGCTGGCTTCGGAATTGCTTGATGAGGAGATGACCGCATTGGATGAGGATTGCATTGATGCTATCGGTGAAATTGCCAACATGATTGCCGGGAATGCCAAGACAGATTTTCCCGATGAAAAATGCTCCATATCGGTTCCCAGTGTTGTTATTGGCAAACACAAAACCTCCTATCCTCAAGATATTGAGGTGATTTCAATACCCTGTAGAGCTGGTGACGGAAAACTTGTCATCGATGTAGCCATCAAGAAAAATACGTAACAAGGCATATCATGACGCATAACCTGATCTCGGCAATAGATATGGCCGTCGAACTAGTCAGGAACCATCCTGAGCCGGGCAGCAGACCTCTGTTCAATCAGGTTGAGCCGTTGTTTTTTGAACTTACCAAAACACACAGCGCCTATATTCATACGTTCGATGATGTAATCGTGCTGATGCAGATGCCGGAAGAATCCATTGAGAACACCTATGATGAAATCCAGGCCATCAAAACCTCTCTGGAACCGGTCCGCATAAAGGTGAATGTTTTGACCGAGGCCCTGAAGCAGGCCTTCAAACCGGGAAAAGCCAACACCAAAGATCCGTTGGCCGATTTTCTCAGAAAGGTAAACTGGTATTTTCACATCGGGGCCGGGGGGATCTCTAAATTTCGGCTTAAGGTAAGTTCCTATACCTGCCTTTATTATATTTTATCTGACTGGAAGGCCGGCTTTACTGATTACGCCCTTTTATCCGAAGCAACCAGCTTGCGGGGGAATCTGATACGACACTGGTCAACCCTCTGCACCTCTTACACCAAAGTGAAATTATCCTATCTCGATCAGGGTTAACCCTGCCGGTATCCAGACGGCCGCTGATGATGAGTATCCAATGAGTGAACGATGAAAAACCACTCCATATTGCTGGTAGATGATGACCCCGCCATCCGGGAGGGCACCGGCCAGTATCTAGAAGAGATAGGGTATGCGATCAAGCTCGCCGAATCCGGCGAGAAGGCGATCGAGATGCTGAAGGTCGAGCCGTGCGATCTGGTCATTACCGATCTGGTGATGGAAAAGATTGACGGTATTCAAGTCCTGAAGACCGCCAAAGAGATGCATCCTGAGACCATGGGGATCGTGCTGACCGGATTTGGTGATATGACCACGGCGATTGAAGCTTTGCGCCTGGGGATAGATGATTATCTTTTAAAACCCTGCAGCCCCGAGGAGCTTGAGTTACGCGTGTCCCGCTGCTTTGAAAGACTGGAACTCAATCGCAAGATTAAGTCCTATGAAAAGATTCTGCCCCTGTGCTGTGTTTGTAAAAGCATTCGGGATGACACAGGACGAGAACCGGGGACCGGGACGTGGATGGAATTGGAGGAATATGTCTGGCGCCGAGCCGGACTGGCACCCTCATCAACGTATTGCCCGGCTTGTGCCCGAAAAATGGATTCGGAAGTTTAAAAAAACGCATGCTGCCCAGTTTCCAGGGCAGATTCTGATGCCCGAACGAATTGCAGGCCGTACCGTTCGGGTATCGTATTTCGTATCATGAAAATTCTGACCATCGCCGATGTCGTAGTGCCCGTTCTTTACGGGGATTTTGATGCCGCCCGGTTTGCCGATATCGATCTCGTTCTGGGTTGCGGAGATCTTCCCCCGGAATATCTGGCCTTTATTGCCAATACTCTGGAGGTCCCCCTGTACTATGTGCGCGGAAATCACGACCTGCGCTTTGAAACCAGTCCGCCGGAGGGTTGCCAGGATCTGCACGGACGGTTGGTCCGGATCAACGATTTGAAACTTTTGGGACTGGAAGGGTCGCGCTGGTATAACGGCGGGCCGCAGCAGTACCATGAAAACCAGATGGCGACAATCATACGCCGGCTGAGATTTGCCCTCTGGCGTGCGGGCGGGCCGGATATCATCATCACCCACGCGCCCCCGCGACATATCCATGATGAAGAGGACCTGTGCCACCGGGGGTTCAAGTCCTATGTTGGGTTGATAAAAAAGTATCGCCCGCGCTATTTCATCCACGGGCACATTCACCGGGAATTCGCGAATAGCGACGACCGCACGACAATCCTGAACGGCACCCGGATAATTAACGCTTACGGATACCATGTCCTTGAAATCTAAATTACTGCGCCTTTTGGGGGTTCGGACGCCGGAAGGCAAAGCGGCTGTTGATGGCCGGGATGCCCGCAGCTTTAGCGCCGATCAAGAACGCGAGGCCGCCTTTGACACTGTGCAAAGGGGTGTCCGGACGGTACCGCTCGACCGGATTGTCGGCAGTGTCGGCCGTTATCAGGATTTCGACAGCCGCTTTCGGCTAAAAAGTTACCTGCCGCCGGAAAAACTGCGGCGAATCAAGCGGGCCATGCGGGAGGGCAAGCCCCTGCCCCCGGTGAAGCTCTACCAGATAAAAGAGGAGTACTACGCGATGGACGGCAATCACCGTATTGCCGCGGCCAAGGAACTCGGTCACGATGAAATACTGGCCAGGATAGTGGAGTTCATCCCATCCAAGAATACGCTGGAGAATCTGCTCTATCGCGAACAGTCGACCTTTCTGGAGAGGTTTGGCCTGCCGGATGAGATTAAGCTGACGGAAATAGGGCAGTACGCCCAGCTTGAAAATCAGATTCGGATGCATCATGACTTTCTCAGCTCTTCCGGCCTGTCTGCAGCGCTTCCGGAATCAGCTCGAGACTGGTATGAGACCATTTACACGCCACTGACCGCCATAATTCAGCGGGGACGCCTGCTGGAGGTTTTTCCCGATCGCACCATGGCGGATCTCTATGTCTATATCTCTGTTCACCAGTGGCAGGATCGCCGTCGTCGCCGTTACGGTATCGGCATTGATAAATTGATTCCCGGCAATATGGAGGCCTTTAGAGAAAAAATGGCAAAATTCAAAGAATCGGATTATCCGGAGATGAAACGGGGCATCACGGCCTTTATCCAGTTGCTGGTTCAGGCGCGCAAAGAGGACCGGATTATTGAAAGATTATTTGAACTGGAGGAAGTGCGCGAGGTTCATTCCGTACATGGGGATATCGACATCCTGGTAAAAATAGTCTTAACCCGGGATCTGCTGATATCCGATGCCGAAACCATTGGGCAGTTTGTACATGAAAAAATTCGGCAAATATCCGGCAAATATCCGGCGTGAACAGCACCAAGACGCTGATTCCCGGCTTTTCCAAGGTCAAGGATTGACATGACCTGAAATAATCCGTCGTCGCCTTCAGGCTATGCCGGGCGGGAAGATGCCGTCTGTGGATGGATACTACTTGGATTTGCGCAGCTTCCCCTTCTTCATCGCATCATCATAACGCATCTGCAGATACCGGGCCGAGTGTTTGGCATTGTCGAGAAAAATCCTTACGGCTTCCGGGGCCGTGCCCATAGAGCTGCGCATAAGCCGTTTTTGCTTTTCGACCAGCTTGGCCAAACGGGTGACTTGCTGGTGACTGGAAAGAGGCAGCCGTTCCAGGATCCGGTCTATTTCCGCATTGGTCCGGTGCAGATCCCGAATCAGTTTTTCAGTATGTTGATGTTTGTTTGATTTTTCTGGCTGATACGCCATGGCATGTATCCTCTAATCCTGGCGACGTTTCCGACTCACCAATCTGTTTTGAAAATCACTGTTTGTCAACAGGTGCCGCTAGCTGGTTACTACTGCCAGTCTATAACCGGGGCCTTGCGGGGCGGCAGGCGTTTATACCTGTATTGGGGATACCCAATCATCATGGCCCCATAGTTCGTGTGCCCCTCCGGCAGCTTCAAAGCGCTTTGCAAAGGCGGCCAGAAGGTAGCCGCTGCATTAAAATAGCCGGCCCAGCAGGCGCCCAGGCCATGGGGGCCGGCTGCCAGCTCGAGGTAGCTCAGGGCAATCGTGCAGGCAGCCGGGGCAGTGGGGTTCTCTTTCTCCGCATGGGCGACGACCATGTGTGGTGCACCGCGGCAGATGCGGTCCCAGTCATCTTCCCAGGCCGCGACGACCCGGTCCATGTGCATCGTGGTTGCGATGGGTTCCTTTTCCGCTATCAGGTATCGCATCCAATCGATAACCATACCCGCCAGCTGCTGCACCCGGGCACTGTCGTGGATAACCAGCCAGCGTACCGGCTGCAGGTTGTGACCTGAGGGCGCATGACTGGCCAGCCGCAGTACGGTGGACAGGATCTCGTGGTTGACCGGTCTCTGTTTGTACACCCGAATCGAACGCCGACCGCGAAGAAATTGTTCTGCCGCCACCGGATCCAGCCGCAGTTTTCTGTCCAGGGGCAGGCACTCTTCCGGTTTCAAGGCCGCATGCGCAAGAGCGCCGTGAGGACAGACACTTACACAATGACCGCATTGAATGCAAAATTCCTCATCTGCGGCAGCCACCGATGGGACCGATTCAGGGGTTTCGAGCCGGACAATACCGGTAGGGCACACTGCTGCGCAGATGCCGTCCCGCTTACAGGTATCACTGTTTATGGTCAGCAGAGTCATACATCCTCCTTGTATAAGACGATACACGCCGGGCGGGCAGCCCGGGAGCATGACAATGGCCGGAGTATACCAAAAACAGACTGGAAGTCCAGCGGTTGCAATTCATGCCAGGGTGCTTTAGATTTTTAGGTACTTTAATATCGGAGCCTCTGGCAAGGTCCATGATAAAAGCGCAGAACCCGCGCGAAGGGTGGTGAAGATGGCAGACCAATTTGATGTTGTAATCCTGGGTACCGGTCCGGCCGGCCTGCAGGCCG
>Ga0126327_10000056_pt1 | contig 34831 bp, 28 predicted proteins | sample InaspJWI30metaG_FD_101392 | JGI IMG/M metagenome (GOLD analysis project Ga0126327, IMG submission 101392) | Marine gutless worms symbiont microbial communities from Oahu, Hawaii - Inanidrilus sp. 1 OAHU.JWI-30 metaG | ecosystem: Host-associated > Annelida > Digestive system > Unclassified... | reverse complement strand
GGCCGTACGGCCCGTGATGTGGTCGAGGAGATCATAGAGACCATCCCCGTTCCGGCTTGATTCCCATGGTTCGAAATGAGCTGCATCTGGACAGCCGACCCCTATGGCTTTGGGTAGGTAATTGAATACTCGAGCGAGGTAACCCTTGTCGAACTATCGGCGTCAGACCATGCGCAGGATTTACCGGTTGCTGGGGGAGATCGAGTACCGGGTGTTCCGGCGATTCACCCCGGCCGGCAAACTGGTACTGGCGGCAATCGTGATTTCGGCCGTGGTTGGTGTGGACACCAAGCAGAGCATGGCCTATCAGGTGTTCACGTTTGCAACCTGCCTGCTGGCAGTATCCCTGGTGTGGACATTGCTCTTTAAAACCAGGGTGACGGCTGCCCGCATGCTGCCGCGGTTCTGCACCGCCGGTACAACTTTGCAATATCGCGTTAAGGTGGAAAATCAATCTCGTGACCTGCAGCGCGATCTGGAAATCATCGAAGATCTTTTTGAGATCCAATTTCTTCCCGGTGATGCCGATCCGGAGACTGTGAACAAGGACACGGGCAGCAGGAATACCGGAACAGCGGGCCGCCGGTTCTTTTCCCGGTATGGCCGGCGCGGTAGGTTTACCCTGTCCTCCGTGCCGCGCCTCGAGCCCGGCAGCAGTGTCGAAGTCCGTCTGGAAATCACACCGCGCCGGCGAGGGCGCCTCTATTTTCGAACACTACAGGTGGCCTGCCCGGACCCTCTGGGACTCCTGCGGGCCATCGTGCCCTTGCCGGCGGAACAGTCATTGCTTGTTCTACCCCGGCGCTACCAGGTGCCCAACCTCAACCTGGCCGGCACCCGCAAATACCAGTCCGGAGGTGTGGCCCTGGCTTCTTCGATTGGTGACTCCGGTGAATTTATCGGTCTTCGGGAATACCGGCCGGGAGACACCCTGCGGCGAATTCACTGGAAAAGCTGGGCCAAAGTCGGCAAACCCATTGTGAAGGAGTACCAGGATGAGTTCTTCGTACGGCACGCCCTGGTGCTGGATACCTTCCTGTCTGCCGACACCAGCCGAGCCTTTGAAGAGGCGGTTTCACTGGCCGCCTCGTTTGCCTGTGCGGTGGATACCCAGGAATCCCTGCTGGATTTGATGTTCGTAGGGCTGCATTCCTATTGCTTTACCTCCGGACGGGGGGTGGACCATATCGACCGCATGCTGGAGATTCTGGCGTCGGTACGAACCTGCCGGGTGAAACCCTTTTCTGAACTGCCGGCCATGGTCCTTGAAAAATCACCGGCTTTGAGTAGTTGTATCTGCATCCTCCTGGCATGGGATGCGCAGCGCAAGGCTTTTGTGGAGCGGTTACAGTCGATCGGGGTGCCGGTTATGGCGCTGGTTGTTACCGGAGAAGATGAAACGGCGCCGCTATTTGAGACCACTGTCAAGGACGTGTACCGGCTGCAGGCTGGTCATATCCTGGAAGGCCTGGGGCAAATATGAAAACACCGCCCTTTTTGCTCGCCGCAGCTATCGGTTTTTGGGGATGGCAAAGCAACCAGGCGATGGTTGCAGCCTTGCTGGCCCTGGCCCTGGAGAGCCCCCGCGTGATCTCGGCACGCCATGCGTTCACCCAGCAGAATCTCAATCGAGCCTCCGACCTGTGTGCCCTGGTCTGCCTGTTGCTGGCCGTGTATTTTTTTGTAGCCCATCGATCCGTAAGGGCGATATTTCTTACAGTGCAGTGGCTTCCGGTGGCGTTTGCCCCGCTGGCGCTGATCCAAAAGTACCATACTGAGGACCGGCTCAATGTGAGCGGTTTTTTCATGGCTATCCGCCGGAAATATCCCGACGGCCGGCCTTCAGGTCCATTTGTGAATTTTTGCTATCCCTATCTGGCCCTGTGTATTATGGGCGCCAGTGCTGCCAATATATCCAACCAGACTTTCTATGCCGGTTTGGTACTGCTGACCGGGGCGGCCCTGTGGGGGGCGCGGGCGGACCGCTTTGCCCGCTACATATGGGGGGCTGCCCTGGTGGCGGCCATATGTGCAGGTTATATCGGACATATCGGGCTGCACCGGCTGCAGCTGCTGATAGAGGACAAAGACATGGAGTGGTTTGTGGATGCCATCCGCGAAGAGCGCGATCCGTTTCGCAGCACCACCGCCTTTGGAGAAGTCGGTGTCCTCAAGCAGTCCAATCGAATTCTATACCGCGTTAAAGGCCCGCATGGGGCGGCGGTACCGCAGCTTATACGCGGGGCGCGGCCTTCAATACCTATCGCAATGCCGTCTGGTATGCCCGCAGGGCGCCGTTCAAGCAGGTTCTGAAACCGGGCGCTGACGGTCAAACCTGGCAGCTGGCAGACAAGCGGACCTGCGATCGTTCGATCCATGTGGCCGGCCGCCTGAAAAATGGGCGCGGGGTCGTGCCGCTGCCGATTGGGGCGGTGCGCCTGAATGATTTGCCGGCGGCGGGAATCGCCCGAAACCGTTTTGGGGTCGTGCGCGTGCAGGGCGGACCCGAACAGCTGAACTACGCGGTTTGCTATACACCCGGGGAAGCAGCCGACAGGCTCCCGGATATTGATGATCTAGCCATACCGGCGGCCGAGCAAAAAGCAGTGCACGCGGTCATTGCCGCCTGGGGCTTGTCCGGGCAGCCACCGTCTGCTGCAGCCCGGATCATCAAGGAAAGATTTGCGACGGAATTCGGCTATACGCTCGATCTGTCCGGACGCCCTGCAGGCAAAACCCCTATTGCGGCCTTCCTGACCCAGACCCGGGCGGGCCATTGTGAATACTTCGGGACCGCTACAGTTTTTATTTTAAGAGCCCTGGGTATCCCGGCCCGCTATGTGAGCGGTGATGCGGTCCAGGAAATGGATCCATGGAGTCGGGACCTGGTGGTCAGGTCACGACATGCCCACGCCTGGGCTGAGGCCCATATCCACGGCCGCTGGGTAAATCTTGATACAACCCCGTCAACCTGGGTGGAATTCGAATCGAACCGGGCCGGGTTCTGGCAGCCGGTTACGGATCTGTGGGCCTGGATACAATACCGGTTTACTACCTGGCTCAATGAGGACCAGGGTCCCGCCGGTGACCTGGAACGCTACCAGGTGTGGGCGGTTCTGGTGGTTCTGGCAGTCTTTGCCGGCGTGTACCTACGCCGCAAAAAGGGCAAGGATGCGAAATCAGCAGCCGGCCGGCCTGCGGCCCCCGGACCGCTTCCCGGCGATGATTCCCCATTCTACCTGGTTCAGGCTTGCATTCACAGCTGGGGGTTCCGACGGGCGCGGCCGGAGCCGCTTACCGACTTTATTGCCCGGGTGGGCCGGGGCCTACCCGAAAAGAGGGCCGCGCTGAACAAACTGGAGGGGCTGCTGTCGCGGCATTACCGGTATCGGTTCGATCCGCAAATGACGCCCAGGTCAGAGGTGGAAGGTTTCAGGCAAGGGGTTATGGACTGGCTGGAGGATAACCGGGGCCAGGAAACGACCGGCCAAGAGTGATAGTCAAAAGATTACCTGGTTACGGCCCTATTCCTTGGCAGTGTAAAGCGCTGCATCTGCTTTTTTTATAAAGGCGTCCACGTCCATTGCAGCCGATGGAATGGCAGCGGCAACGCCCAGGCTGATGGTGACATGTTCCGTTGAGGCGGAACTGGCATGCGGAATCATCAGCTGCTCTACCGATTCACGAATGGCATTCGCAATATAACCGGCCCCGTCCAGGTCCGTATTGGGCAAAATGACGGCGAACTCTTCACCACCGTAGCGGGCGACACGGTCTCCGGGGCGGCGCAGGCAGTGTTCTATGGTTTGAGCAACGGTACGCAGACAATCATCGCCCATCAGGTGGCCGTAGGTGTCATTGAAGGCCTTGAAGTAGTCGATGTCGCTGAGAATGAGACTCAATGGCTGTTTCTCGCGAAACATGCGTTTCCACTCCTGCCGCAGCAGCTGATCGAAGCTGCGTCGGTTGGCGATCTGGGTGAGGCCGTCTACGGCTGCGAGGCGTTTCAGTTCCATATTGGCATTCTGAAGATCGGCCTCTGCCTTTTTCCGGTCCGATATGTCTTTCAGACTTTCAACGATGCCGAGCATTTTGGCATCCAGTCCAAGGAAAGGGGTGGCGGTGAGAATAAACGCCTGCGGGTTCTCTGGGTCAGCCGTAGTAACTTCCATATCGCATTCCAGCCGTTTCTTACCCCTTTTCACCAAGGGCATCGGGCAATTTTGGGTCTGGCAGATAGACCCTTGCAGCAGTTCGTAGCATTTCTGCCCTATGACAGCCTCTTTTTCCAGCGCCAGAAAATCCAAAAGGGCGTCATTGACCCGGTGAATTGTGAAGCTGTCGTCAATGACCCACATGCCGTCGGCGGATGAGTTGAAGGTCTGCATCAATTCGATCTCCACCAGTTCACCATCCACAACCATCTGGTTGAGACGCAAAATGTTTTCTTCATATTCCCGGTGGGTTGCCTCAAGTTCGCGGCGGACTTTCTCATATTTGTCCCGGTAGGCCAGCAGCTTCGCGCGCTCTTTCTCCAGGTGGGCAAGGCGGTCTTCCAATGCAACTATTTTGTTATCTCGGATTGATTGGATTGATCTGTCCGTCATGGTCGTTTTCAGCATAGCCTTTTTCAGAGGTTTTGATTCCGGCATTGGGATGCGACATTATTATCGGCCGGATAAGTGGACACTTTAGCATCCTGTGCCCTGACAATTCTTCCGGCAAACCGGTTTCAAGACGGTTGAAAATCTGATAATAGTCGGTCCATTAGCAGTACTTGGGGAAAAGACCACAATAAAAGCTCTGGTACGGCGACATAAGGGGGGCGAATGTTGAACAACGGTATCATGGTTGCGAGCGGGTTACTGTTGATGGCGCTGCTGCTGGCTGAGAAAAACGACAGCCTGAAGGGCAAACTGATGACCAAGCCGCTCGCGTCCCTCGGCTTCATATTGCTGGCGGTCGTCCAGACGCATACAGTACCGGTATATTATTACTGGCTCCTGGCGGGGTTGATCTTTTGCCTCGGCGGTGACGTATTCCTTGCGCTGCCCCAGAAACCGATGTTTCTGGTGGGCCTGATCTCTTTTCTGCTGGGGCACGTATTGTATGTCGGCGGATTCTTATACCTGGTCCCTCTGAGCGCCTGGGTTCAGATCAGTACCCTCGTGGTCCTTGCCATCAGTACCGTTGTCTTCCTCTGGCTCAAACCGTACCTGGGTTCCATGCTGGGGCCGGTGATTGTTTACATTGGGGTTATATCGTTGATGCTGATCGGGGCTCTGGCGGTCTACAGCAGTGACACCGTCGCAAGCCGGGGCCGCCTGCTTATCTTGATTGGCGCCATTCTCTTTTATCTGTCCGACCTGTTTGTGGCCCGCAACCGTTTTGTGCGCAAGGAATACGTGAATCGGTTGATTGGATTGCCTTTATATTATGCCGGCCAGTACCTGCTGGCCCTTTCGGCGAATTTAGGCTGAAAGAGATCCGCGGACCGCTGGATGTAATATATAGGCGGCTTCTATTTCTTTTGGCGCACTTTGATCGCATTGGCGTGGGCGTCCAGGCCTTCGATCTCGGCCAGGCGGATGATGTCGGCTGCATCTTTCTGCAGGGCGGCGCGGCTGTAATGAATCAGGCTGGTCTTCTTGATGAAGGTCTCCACCGAGAGGGCCGATGAAAAGCGGGCCGTGCCGGCCGTGGGCAGCACATGGTTGGGCCCGGCAATGTAATCTCCTACCGGTTCGGGCGTATAGGGGCCCATGAAAATTGCGCCCGCATTTTTCAAGCGGCCCACCAGGTTTAAAGGCTCCGCCACGATCAACTCCAGGTGCTCCGGGGCAAAGTCATTGGCGACGTCTATGGCGGTTTCGATATCCGGTACGACCACAATGGTGCCGAACCGGTTGATGGATGCCCTGGCGATGGCCTGCCGGGAAAGTTGGGCCAGCTGTATTTCAACCTGCTGTGCAGTGGCCCTGGCGAGCTCTTTTGAAGTCGTCAACAGGACGGATGAGGCCATGACGTCATGTTCGGCCTGGCTCAACATGTCCGCGGCAACATGCACCGGATCGGCCGTGTTATCGGCAATAATCAGAATCTCGCTAGGGCCGGCAATCATGTCGATGCCCACTGTTCCGGACACGATCTTCTTGGCCAGGGTAACGTACATATTGCCGGGACCGACGATGACATCCGCCCGGGGGATGCTCCGGGTACCATAGGCAAGGGCGCCGATCGCCCAGGCACTGCCTATCTTGTAGATTGCGTCAATTCCGACCTTTTTAGCCGCTACCAATAAATGCGGGTCGATCGATCCATCCTTGCGCGAGGGCGTGGTCATGAAAATCCGCTCTACACCGGCTATCTTTGCCGGGATGGCCCCCATAAGAACCGAGGAGACCAGGGGGGTGGTGCCGCCCTTGGCGCCCGGGACGTAAACACCGGCCGTACCCACAGGATGGACGACCTGGCCCAGCAGGGTGCCGTCCCGCCGGCTGTCCATCCAGGATTTCGGCAGCTGCTGGCGATGAAAAGATTCTATCTGTCTGACGGCTTTATTCAAGGAGCGCACAAACGACCGGTCCACGCGCTTGGCGGCAGCAGCAATCTCGGCATTGGTCGCCTTCAAACCTTTCACGGTAATTTTGGGGGCGTCAAATTTACGGGCGTAGCGGACAACTGCGGTGTCGCCGTTTTTTTTAACTTCATCCAGGATGCGGGTCACTGCCAGAAGATCTTTTTTCTTGAATCCGAGATCACGGCCGGCAATTTGTTCTACGCGGCGACGTGCTTCTTTAGAAGGGTACGTGTAAATTTTCATCACGGCTGTCCTTTGGCGCTGAATTGAATTTTTAGAGATTGATATCGCAGCCAACGCTACGCAACCACTATTAAGGTCCGCACCGCCATTTGTCAACGGCAACGGTCCGGGAATTGTTTTTAAAGCCGTATAGTTGGCACCGGACACGGTTTTGCCGCCAATTTGCGGACCGCGAATATTCGGGTTGACAAGCTGCGGTGAATCTGAAAATTATGAACCCTCGTTCATTTTTTTAAAGGGAGACCGATCCACTCGTATTTTACCCAGCACGGAGATTTACATCATGACAGTCAACCGTATTCACAATTTCAATGCAGGCCCGGCGGCCTTGCCGCTGCCGGTATTAGAAGAAATCCAGGCATCCTTTCTCGATTTTGCCGGCTCCGGCATGTCGGTTACGGAAGTGAGCCATCGCTCCAAATGGTTTGATGATGTCATCAACGATGCCGTGGCGCGTACCAAGCGCCTGCTCGGGCTCGGGGATGATTTTGAGGTTTTGTTTATCCAGGGCGGGGCCAGCCTGCAGTTCTGCATGATTCCCATGAATTTTCTGTCTGGCGGCGGGAAGGCCGATTACGTCAATACCGGGACGTGGTCTACCAAAGCCATCAAGGAAGCCGAGATACAGGGACGCGACATCAAGGTCGTGGCCTCCTCCGAAGATCGGAATTTTGCTTATATCCCCAAGGATATCGTGTTTACCCCGGGAGCGGCCTACGTCCACATTACGTCCAACAATACGATAAAAGGCACCCAATGGGCGGCTTTCCCGGATACCGGGGGCGCGCCGATCGTGAGCGACATGTCCTCGGACATCATGAGCCGTCCGCTCGACGTTGACCTCTTCGGCATGATCTATGCCGGGGCCCAGAAGAATATCGGTCCGGCCGGTGTCTGTATGGTGATAATACGCAAGGACATGCTGGACCTGGTGCCGGATACGATCCCGACCATGCTGCGGTATGCAACCTTTGCCGCCAAGAATTCCATGTTCAACACGCCGCCCTGTTTTGCCATCTATACCGTCCAGCTGATCATGAAGTGGTTGGAAGAGACGGTAGGCGGATTGGATAAGATGGAAGCGCACAATATCGCAAAAGCCGGACGTCTCTACACCCTTTTCGATGAGAGCGACTTCTACAACGGGACTGCTGACAAGGACAGCCGCAGCCTGATGAATGTTACTTTCCGGCTGCCCAGCGAAGACCTGGAGCAGGCCTTTGTGGCCGATGCCCTCAAAGAGGGCCTGGGCGGTCTCAAAGGTCACCGGTCGGTGGGCGGCTGCCGGGCGTCCATCTACAATGCCACCACCATGGAAGCCATCGACGCCCTGATCGGCTTTATGCGGGAGTTCGAACGCAAGAACGGTTAAATCCGAGAATTGTCAAACCCTTAAAAGCACCCGTCGCCAAGTAGTCGCGGCAGGTGCTTTTTTCATGGTTTTAATCGGTTTGTATAATACTCGAGTGTCCGGTTACAAGTGGTAGATTTTGGTTCAGGGCAAGGCTTGAACAATTTTGGAACCGCAGGCCTATCAGCCGCTATGTCGAGGATTACAAAATTGTGAAAACGCCGCCGTGGGCCAAAAGATGCCGCCTGTAACCGGACATTAAGCGACGTTCTGGTCTATGACATACAAACACACCTCCCGGGCCCCCTGCTGGGTATAGCCAAACTTCTCGATGAGGTTTTTAATCAAATACTGTACGTCGTTTTTGATCTTCTTGTCGTAGGCCTTGAATTTGTCGGTCTCGAAGTCCTTTATGGCCCGCCGGAAGTTTTCATTTTTCAGCAGCGGATCCAGGACCCTTTCCTTGAGGTTGAAAACATATCTTTCGTACAGATCGGCGTAAAGGGTTGTTTCCGTGATCGGCTTTTCTTCGACCATGATTTCCTGGGTCAGAGTCGTGGTGGTGTACTCCTTCTGCACGCCCCGGCGGAAGGAAAGCTGCTTGGTCTTATCGGCGGACGGATCCAGCAGCTTGGTCTCTATACCTTCAAGAAATGCCTCGGTGATTTCAAGTTTCTCACCGGTGTAACTGCACCTTTCTACAGCCCCGATCTCAAAGTTAGTGGCAAACATGTAGTTCTGGACATCCCGGGATATTTTTTCCTCATTATAGTAGTACAAAGCGCCTTTGACCTGCTGCAGGACGGTGAAGTTGTACATGCGCAGCAGCGAGTCTAGGAACCCGTCCGGTATAGGGTGCTCATATTCCGCGTTGATTTTTTCAAAGAATTGGCACAGGGACGCCATGTTGATCAGCTTTTCCTCCTTGGCGTAGGCCGAATAGAAATCATTGAATATCTTGATGGAATCCCGACCGGAAAACCCCTTTTCACCCTCGGTTTCAGATTCGCCGATGATATTCTTGCGACGCTTGAAGGTAAGGTTCTTGCGGTCTTCTTCGCTCAGCCAGGGCGGTATATGACCGGTATATATCTCCATCTTCAGCAGCTGCAGGTTTTTGTCGCAGAACTCATGGTAGCGCTGCGGCTCCTTTATCCATTCGAGCATGGCGGCCGACTCGGAGTTCATTCGTGAGGAGATGATGATGCGTGCGAAGTTGTGCAGCACCCGGGGCAGAAAACTTTCGTCGATATGCTTGCCGAATATGTTGCGGTAGATCTCAACTTCCGTGTTAATGTCCAGCACATAGGCGATCTTGATGTATTCGATGCGATCCGAAAACGAAGGGAAATCTTCGATATTGCGCGTGTCTTCAGGGTTCATCAACGCGAAGAAGAGTGAATTGACGTTCTCTTCGATGTCTTCAATCTTGTGGACCCCTTCGCTGATGATATTGTGCAGTTCGATAAACCGCTCCGTGTTGTTGGACTTGATATCCATCAGGGCATAGATGCCGTTGTTGGTTTTAGCGTACCGGGAAAAAATATAGTTGACCTGGTTGCTGTCGCGAAAGATGCGATTGATGCGGTTTTGGAGCATTTCATTGGTCAATACCGGTTTGGACAAGGGTTTGTCACCGGGGTTGAAAACACTGATGCCTTCACCCAACCGTCGGTTGAACTGAAACGGACGGGCATATATGGCCCGGAAAACTTTCAACGGCGATCCCATGTGATCCAGCAGGGCCTGGTATATGGACGTGCAGATAGTGCAGGGTACGTCCTTGAAGACCCATTCGTATTCCTTGTCTGTGAAAAGCTTCCACTTGAACTCGTCATTTTCAAAGAGTTCATCGAAAAAGGGCCGCCGCAGGTCTTTGGGTACCATCAAAAGGGGGTGGTCGTGGCTGGGGCAGGCTGCCTCGAGGTGGCCGGTGTCGCTGCCGGTAGAGGTCATGGCCTGGATCTTTCGAAACTGATTGGCATCGGTTTCCTTCTGCATCTCGAGTAGTTTTTCGAACACGGATAGGGTCGACATTTCCGATCGGGTTTTGACCAGTTCACGGTCTATGCGCCAGAGGGTTTCGTAACGCTGCCCATCCGCAGTGTTGGCATACTCCTCGAACTTTCTAAGCAGGTTGTTCAGAAAAGTACTTTTACCGCAGCCGTGCGGTCCCTTGAAGACATAAATCTTGTTCTGCTGCGAGCCGCGGCGCATGGCCTCCACGCGGCTGATAAGCCGATTGGCGAAAAGGCGGTCGGCAAAGAAAGGGTGGTCGGAGCCTTCCACGAAAAGCCGCGCACAGTCATAGTTTACGTAGTTGATGGACTCGGGATCATCCGGGTACTCGTCTTCGCCTTCACCCACGTATTCCCGGACCATGTCGTTGAACATCTGGAACACATTGCGGATGACACCGGGCGGATTGGCAGTCAACTCATTTAAAAAGACATCAAAGCTGATCGACTCGCGGTGCTGATGGCTGCTGAGACTCTGGTCCAGAAAGTCCATTGTCTGCTCAACTTTTCCATTGGTTACATCCATAACTTTTCCAACCGTAGTTATAGCAGTTTACGGGTTAGCCTGCGGTTTTCCATAGTGTATAGGACCCGCTGCCATTTGAAGGGCGGCCGCTGCGTCTCTTCCTTGGGCTGCCCGGACGGGCCGACCACGAACACCTTGGTATCTGTCTTGGGTGTGGCAATCGGCTCATTGGTTTCCAGCATGACCTGGCCGCCCCACAGAAACTCGATACCAAGCATGGTATTGGCGATATAATCACGGACAAGCGGTTTATCCTCGAACACATGCTTCAGATACAGTTTTTTTTTCGGTGGTGAATTCTGGGTCCACGTTGATACACGGCGGGTGGTACAGGGAACCGAAGACCATGTTGCGATAGTCTCCGGCTTTCCGGCTTTTCACATAGTATTCGTACACCATTTTGCGTTTGTTCAGGCGTTTGCCGGCCACAAAGAGCTTGTGCCGGTCGATGAAATCCTGGTCGAGAAAATCATTTACGAAAGTGAAGTCGCAATAGTTTTCCCGCAGTCTGAAAATGAAATCCCGGCCTTCTTGGGTATCCTGATCAAAAGCATCGCGAGCGAGGGTGTCTTTCAGGCTTTGAAAAGCAAAGGTGTTTTTACCTTTGTCAACCATCTCCTCGATATAGTAGAATAGCCGCATGCCCAGGGCATAGGGGTTGAGGCCGACCCGGGGCAGGGCGGTTACACCCGCATTCACCTTGGCAAATTCCACTTCGTGCCCCTTGATGCGGTCGTCCTTTAAAAAAAGGGTTTCATGCCAGTAACTCGCCCACCCTTCGTTCATGATCTTGGTCCTGATCTGGGGTTGAAAGAAGAGGGATGTATTGCGAACAACCTGCATGACCAGGCGCATCCAGCTGTTCTTTTCCCTGGCGAGCTTGGCAGAATGTTTGAGCAGGTAGAGGTAAATGTCCGGGTTGTGTTCCGGTTTGTCCCGCAGGTGCTTTTCGAAAAGGGCTTTCAGCTCGGGGTGTTTTTTTTCCACTTCTGTGAAAAAAGTCTTTTCGCCCAGTTCTCCGTATTTCTCCTGGTAGTCGTTGTACCTTTCAATTTCCTTGATATACTTGCCGATATTTACCTTCTGGTGATCCTGGAGAAATATGTCGAAGTAAAAATTGAGTCGCTCGGACCCGTCCAGGGCGGGCGGGTGATGAATACCCGACAGCAATGTGTGGTATCCGGCCAGGTTATCAATACCTCGCGAAAACTCGATGACGTAATCCACCCAGCGTCCCTTCTCGGCACGCAGATTGGCAATCAAGCGCTTATCCGACAAAGCCTGGCCGGTAAAATCGTAGTCCCAGGTATGGCGAAAGTAGAGATTGTTCTGGAAGAAGTCTATATGTGCGATGACATGGTAGAATATCATCACGTTCAGCCAGTCGGGGTTGTTATCGTTATAAAACGATATCGCCGGGCGGGTGTTGATGACGGTTTCATAGGGGTTTCCCGGGTAAAGCTCGTATTTGCCCTTCTCCTTGAGTACTTCGACATCATGGACCCAATAGTCGTAGAGGGTCGGTATCATGACTTTCGGCGAACGCTCCAGCAGATCCCGGTTGGTGACGATGTATTCCAAAGTCTCGTCTTCGAACCTGAGGCCGGCCTCCCGGGCGCGGGTCTTGCAGCCTTCCATGATGTTTTTGGTGTGCTGGTCGACAAGCTCCATAGCGGCTCTCACAATAAACGGCTAAACGCGTTTTCGTATTACTCTTCGGAAATCAGGCGTTTTATCCCTTCGATCAAGCGGGGCTCATCAGCATCGGCCTGCATGACGTCCAGGCGGATAAGTTTGCCCTGCTTTTCCAGAAGGGTCGACTTTTTAAGGTATTTTTCAACTTCAGTGCCATTGCCGGCACCGGTTGCCCGCTGAGCAATGGTGACTCCCACGCGGTTGGCATAGCGCAGCATCTTTTCAATTTCCGGGATAGTTTCTTTTCCGTCCGTGTCCCAGTCGTCACCATCCGTACCGTGAAACACATAGATATTATAGTCCTGGGCCAGGCTTTCCTTTTCCACAATTTCGTTTACCATGCGAAAAGCGGCCGCTACCTTGGTGCCGCCGGCCACTCGCGAGTTATAGTAGGTGTAAAAGTCAGGAACTTCGGTGGCCTCGGTATCATGGAGGATAAACCGGGTTTCGACCTGGCGCTCATACTGGTACAACAGCCAGCTGTAAATCAGGACATGTTGGGAGACAACCGCCTCGGTCGGTTTGCCGGACATAGAACCGGAATAGTCCCTGAGAAAGAAAATCATGGCCTGGGATTCATAGTCCATCTCCTTTGACAGAACCCGGTAGATTTTATCGTTGGGAGCAATCAGGAAATTAGATGGATCAATGGCGCCGATGTCCGGAACCCGGCCCAGTCCGATATTTGTTTCCAGGATCTGGCGCAGAGTCGCCTTTTTATCGAGAATCTGGCCAAAACCGCGATGGCGGTCGGTAAGGTCATAGGTGTAGCGGCTCAGGGCGCGCTTTTTGCCCTTGTCCTTCAGGTTGGGCAATTGAAACTGTTCGGTGAGGATCTTGCCCAGATCATAGGCACTGGATTCCATTTCGTGCGCTTCGCCTTCACCCTGGCCCGGTCCGGCGCCGCTGCCTTCATCCTCACGGACCGGCTGCTCCCCGATCACTTCGCCCTCTTCACCTTCACCGGACCCGCCGGCCGCTTCCTCTTCCTCTTCTTCCGGGTTGAAGTTCGGATCATGAATGAACTTTTCTTCGACCGTGGTCGGGACGACCACCACTTTGTCCTTGCCGCCCCGGCCGGGTTTTATCATCTTGCCAACCCGGATCTTGCGGGGAAAGCCGTCCTCTTCGCGGCGTTTGTCGCGTTCCAGGAGTTCATCTATGGATTTCAGCTGCAGGGTGTAGGAAGAGGCCGGTTCGGGAATGGCCTGCAGTGTGGTCAGATCGTTCCAGTCGTACACATCCTTGACAGGGGGGGCTTTTCTTTGGCCGGCGGGACCCCGGCGGCCCGGGATGCTGTGGCGGTTGTTATCGTTTAACTCCGCAAGGATTTTATCCTCCTGTTCGGGAGTCAGTCCGCGCCTTTTGAGTTCCCGGTAATACTTTTCAAGTTTCGCATCCATGGTATCCCTCAAACACACTCTCCGGGTGTCGTTCCAAATTGCTTCCCGGGTCGCAGCGACAAGAGGCTCTATTTTTCATCTTCCTGGGTACAAAAGTATTCGATCGTCTTTTCTGCACAGGTGTTACAGTAATGCAGCTTGTTGAGCATGGTATCGATCATGCGGTCATAGAGTTTCTGGTTCTCCTCATTGGTGCGGTTGGCCAGGGCTCCAATCAGGCTGCCGGCTCCGGCTATATCGGATTTGAGCCGCACGTCGGTGACGGCCTTGACCAGTTCCAGATTGTCCATGAAATCGTAGTTGGGATCCACAGATATCTTCTGTCCGTAAATCTTGCGAATGGAGGTGCGGAACGATTCCTTCTGCTCGGCGGTCTTGAGACCCAAACGGTCCTCAACGCTGTTGATATAGCGTTCATCCACTTTGAGGGCCTTGAGTTTGCCGCTTTGGGGATCCTTGTACTTCCACATCTTGTCCGGCCCCAGGTTTTCGGCATCGATCCCGATAATCATATTGACGTAGTTCATGACATCTTTGCGAATAGCCAGGGGTTCGTCCATATAAGCATTGAACATTTCGGTCATGATCCGTTCGCGGTAAAGGCCTTTGGCGGTTTTCAGGTCTTCCAGGTACTTGGCCCGATCATTGGCGTCGGTCACATAATCCAGGATAACCCGTTCCAGCGCCTGGAAGATGTCATAGGCAAACATGCAGCGGCCTTCATTGGTGCCGGAACTTTCCAGCAGAAGCTGAATGGAACGGCCCAAATTACGCTGGCCGAGTCCCTTCTGGCCGAAACGGCGGGTGATATCCGGGTCCTGGTTCAGGGTGTCAATCACCTCGGCCAGAGTTTTGATGCTCTTCTCACCGGCTACCTCGCCGGCTGCCAGTTTCATGGTTTCCACCGGCGTCAGCTTTTCGGAGCGCGGCAGTCGGGTAAGGATGGAGGCCACTGATGAGGCGTAGTTCAAGTTGGGGTCCTGGTGCAGGTTCTCATTGTCCAGTGTTGTTTTGGCCTCGTTGCCGATGGCGTAGTCGGTGAGTTCCTCTTGCAGTTTGTAGTTGGTGTTGTGGGAGACATAGCTGATGCGGCAGCGGTCCACGATCGGGGCTTCCTCTTTTTCCGCCAGAAAGCGGTTGAATTCGGCATTGTTGCTGGTAGCGACAATCAAGGTGTCGATGGGCCATTTGAAGCCTTCGATTTCGACGGTGCGATTCTGGATGACGCCCAGGTAGACCTGGACCAGATCCTTTTTGTTCTTGTAGATTTCGTCGCTGAAGTGTATCCCGCCGCCCGCCACCCGGGCCAGGGCGCCGCGGCGCAGGTCGAACCGGTAGGGATTGTTGGTGTCGGTTATGTGCAGCAGGCGCTGGATAGACTCCTCGCCCAGCAGATCGACAGCCGAAGAGGTGATCTTATCCTTGGCCGGGTACTTGCCGGTGACCGTACCAAGACTTTCGGTCAGGGGCACCGGGACAATCTCGATATGCCCCATCAGCTTGTCCAGGCTGCCGTTGGTGAAGGCGAGTAGGTCGTTGAGAATATAGCCGCTGCAGGCTCCCAGGGGGCGGTAATTCTCATAAAGGGTCTCAATTTCCTCATCGCTGAAACCAAACAGCTTACCGAGATTGGTCCGGTTCTGGTCTGCTGTTTCCATAAGGTTCATGGCCAGGATCGCCGGGTCTTCGAATGTCTGGGATTCGATTGTGCCGATCCGGCCGTAATTTCCGAGCTTGTCCAGACCGGTGAAGCGAAAAGTGTACTTGCGGTTTGCGTCCCGGCTCAGAAATTCCCTGTATTTGGTGCAGAGATATTCCACGAAAAAGGTTTTCCCGTTGCCCGGCTCACCGACCAGGACATCGGCCATTTCCTTGGAAGAGCCCCCCTCGGCTGCATCTTTTACATACGACACGAAGCTGTTGAGTTCGTCATACATACCGATGATATGTTTTTTACCGGTTCGGAAAATATTGAAATCATAGGTTGTTTTCCCGTTAACCACTACCTTGTCGATTTCATTTTCCAAAATCATGCGGGCAACCCCCCTAAAGGCATTTTCAAACCGGCGATTGCCCTTTTTTACTTCCGTCATGTGGTGTTGGAGTGGGCTGACTTTTTTAGTGGCCATGGTGTCCCCCATATGGATTGTGGGTAGCTGCTTATCTTCAAAGTGGTCGCGTTTTTTGTACCATCCTTACAGATTGAGCAAGGTATTGAGCGACAGCCTGGAATTGTACACATAATATGCCAATAAAGCGGGATTTTAAGCTAACTGGCTGAAAGTGTAGGGTAAGCTCAGCGGATCCAGGTGCGGCGGAGTTCCAGGGTGTCAGAGTGCTGACAGGTGTGGTGAGACGAGCAGGGACAGTCGCTACAGGTTGTCGATTTTGTTCCAACCATACCACAGGCAGATCCAGAAGGGTGAAAAAATTATGCATCCGGCTGTCAGGCTTGGTTTTCCTTGACATGACCAATGATTACGAATAACAATAAAAAGACGTATCCAGTAAGCTATCATCTTGAGGGCCGGGATGCGTTTTTGCCCCGCCCCCACCACAATTATCCGCCACAATTTAACCAGGTACAAAGGAGGCTTATCCTATGGACAAAATTCTAAGAATCGATATGGGCGCCCAGGGCGGCCCTGCAGCGAAAGTGGAAGAGTTAGGCGCGTATGCCGGTCTGGGTGGTCGCGGCATGACCTCGACCGTCGTTGCCAAAGAGGTTCCCCCGACCTGCCATCCCCTGAGTGCCGATAACAAACTGGTGATTGCTCCCGGCCTGCTAAGCGGCTCGGCGGCCTCCATGTCCGGCCGGATTTCTCTCGGCTGCAAAAGCCCTTTGACCGGCGGTATCAAGGAATCTAATGCCGGCGGACAGGCGGCCCAGGTTCTGGCCCGACTCGGATATGCGGCCATCATCGTGGAAGGCAAGGCCACCGACGATAATCTTTACAAAGCCTCCGTGAATAAGGACGGTGTCAGCATTTCTGCCGACAACAGTCTGAAGATGCTCGGCAATTATGACCTGGTTGACAAAATGAGAGCCGAATTCAGCGACAAGGTGTGCTGTATTTCGGTTGGTCAGGCCGGAGAGATGAAGATGGCGGCTTCCTCGGTAGCCATAACCGATATGGAACAGCGTCCGACCCGGCATGCGGGCCGTGGCGGCGTCGGAGCGGTGATGGGCAGCAAGGGCCTCAAAGTGATAGTCCTCGATGACGAGGGTATGGCCATGCGCAAGCCGGCCGACCCGGATAAATTTAAGGCCGCCAACAAGGCTTTTGTTCAGGGCCTGCGTAAACATCCGGTGACCGGTGAAGGTCTGCCCGCTTTCGGGACCAATGTGCTGACCGGCGTTCTGAATGAAGCCGGCGGTCTGCCGACCCGTAATTTCCAATCGGGACAGTTTGAAGGTGCCGCCAAAGTCTCCGGCGAGGCCCTGGCGGAACTTGAGAACGAACGGGGTGGTGAAGGCGCGGCCACCCACGGTTGCCACCGTGGCTGTGTAATTCGCTGTTCAGGAACGTTCCGGGACAAAGATGGTAATTATTTAAGTAAACAGCCTGAGTATGAAACCGTTTGGGCCCATGGCCCCAATTGCGGTATTGATGATCTTGATTGCATTGCGGTCCTTGACAGGCTGGACGACGATTTCGGCCTTGATACGATCGAAATGGGCGCCACCATCGCAGTTGCCATGGAAGCGGGTGTCGTGGACTTCGGTGATTCTGAAGGCGCTATTAATCTGGTGAAGGAAGTGGGTAAAGGGACGCCCCTGGGGCGTGTGCTGGGCAACGGCGCAGCCGTCACCGGACAGGTCTTCGGTGTTGAACGGGTGCCGGTCGTCAAGCGCCAGGCCATGCCGGCCTATGACCCGCGGGCTGTCCAGGGCATCGGGGTAACCTATGCCACGTCAACTATGGGCGCCGACCACACCGCCGGATATGCGGTCGCCACCAATATTTTGGGAGTCGGCGGCAGTGTCGATCCGCTCAAGCCCGAGGGCCAGGTCGAGCTTTCCCGTAATTTACAGATTGCTACGGCTGCCATCGACGCGACCGGCATGTGCCTGTTCATTGCATTTGCAATCCTTGATCAGGAAGATACGTTCCAGGCCCTGATTGATATCATTAACGGGTTCTCGGGAGCCAGCCTGACTGCGGATGACGTAACCGCCCTGGGCAAGACAATTTTAGAGACCGAGCTCGATTTCAATGCCCGCGCCGGTTTCACCAGCAAGGATGACCGCCTGCCCGACTACTTCAAAGAGGAAGCCCTGCCTCCGCACAATGTCACCTTTGCGGTTGAAGACAAAGACCTTGATGAGGTAATGAGCTGGTAAACGTACTGCCGGATCACATATAACCAAAAAGGGGGGCGCTTTGCGCCCCCTTTCTGGGTATTAGGGGATTTCATGGAAACGAACCAGCCCGTTGAGCCGTCAACAGTACTTCAGATCAGTGTTGCACCGGATAAGACAAGCAAGTTTCTCAGCCTTTTCACGGCCGGTGTTTCGCTGCCTGTCCAGATCGGCGGCACGCTGGAAGAATTGATTTGCGGGCAGCTGGGTGTTTCCAAGGACTACTTTGAAAACAGGGTGCAAACTATTTTCCTGAACTTTAAGGCGGTGGATGCACCGGAAAAGGCCGTGGTAAACGATGGCGCCGCTGTCACCCTCTCCGCCGCCATGCCTGGACTGGTCGGAGCCACCATGCGCAAGGGCGGCACATTGGCCGGTTTCAGAAGTGGCATCTCATGTGCGGAGGACGAGGAATGTCTTGAGGCTACCCGCGGCTGGATTACTTTGAAACTGCTCAACATGGTGGCTCGTGAACTGGGGCCGACTTTTCTGGAACAAGGGGTTCATATGAGTGGGGATCAGTTGGCCGCCTTTTTTAAAAGCCAGGGCAATGAATTTTGTAATTCCTGCCGGGAGATTATCTTGGACTGCAAAAGCGTCTCATGGGAGCAACTTTCTGCCGAAAAATGGGCTGACCGAAATGTGTTGCTGAAAGTGATGGCTTAACCGGGGGGTGGCGCTGAATTCGAACCGTCCCGACAGGGTCTGCCCTGGTGCGCTTCATAATGCCGGATAATCGACTTGACCCCATTGAACAGGCTGACATTGCCGAAACAGAAGTATTTAGTAAAATAATTTTCCTTCAGGCGTAGGTTCTTGAAAATTTCCTTTGCGGGCCGGCCCTGCTGCCATAACCTAATGACGGCTGCATACATGTCTTCCAGAAACGTCAACTTTTTTTGGATTCGCTCTTTTCCATGAACCCGTTTGGGAAAGTGGCTGCACAGCAGGGTGTCAAAATCGAGGAACAGCAGTTTCTGCAGTGAATCGATCTGGGTCCCCACATCTTCATCTGCACGAAAATACTTGATTGTGTCCGCCAGGTAGAGATCTCCCGAAAACAAGATGCCCGCGTCCGGTAAATGAAACGCCGTGTGATCTTTAGCATGACCGGGAGTCGGTACCGGCACCATCTTTCCCAAGGCAGTTTCGATACTATCAGGGAACAGATCTATCTCTAAAGGCTGGGTGCGTCCCCAGACGTATTTTTGGTAGGGTAGAATGCGGAATCCGGCGGCCATTTTGGAGCGGGTCAACGCCTGACCATATACGCGGACCTTTCCGGTTCGTTTAAGTGCGGCAGCATTGCCGCTGTGGTCCTCATGATGATGGGTCAGGAAAACCCGTTTAATTTGATACGTACCGGCAATCTGCAGGGCTTCTCTGCGCATGTGCGCCTGGCCGGTATCGATCATCAGGTCTCCCAGCACATAGCAGTAGACCGTCATTAAAGGTGGGCCGAACGGGGCCCAGCCCAGCTTGAAGCCCTGGATGCTGCCAAACGTTTTAGCTTTGCAGATGCGCATGATTTTCTTCACAAAGCAAAAAGGCCGCCGGTTTTTCCGGCGGCCTTTCGCATTGTACCAAGTTGCGTTTAGTCGCAGAGCTCAAATACCGCGGCGGCACCGATGCCGCCGCCGATGCACATGGATTCAACGCCGTACTTCACGCCGAGGCGCTGCATGTTGGCCAGCAGGGTGGCACACAGTTTGGCGCCGGTGCAGCCCAGCGGGTGGCCCAGGGCGATGGCGCCGCCGTTGATGTTGATGCTGTCCATCTGATCTTCGATGCCGATCTTGCGGACGCTATAGAGGGCCTGGGAAGCGAAAGCTTCATTGATTTCCCAAAGGCCGATATCCTGCGTGGTGAGTCCGGCCAGTTCAAGCACCTTGGGAATGGCCACGGCCGGGCCGACGCCCATTTCATCCGGTTCACAGCCGACGGTGGTATAGCACTTGAGTTTGGCAATCGGTTTTACACCGAGTTTCTTGACCGTCTCCGCGCTCATGATAACCGTGGCGGCTGCGCCGTCGGTGGTCTGGGAAGAGTTGCCGGCAGTGACCGATCCATTGGCCGCGAAGACCGGGCGCAACTTGGCCAGGCCTTCCACCGTGGTGGTCGGCCGGACGCCGTCGTCGAAATCCTGCAGGAAGGTCTCTTTCTGATACGTACCGTTTTCCTGCAGTACATACTTGGCTGCCGGGGTCGGTACGATTTCCGTAAAAAGGCCTTCCTTCTGGGCCTTTACCGCTTTCATGTGGGATTGACAGGCAAATTCGTCCTGATCTTCACGGGAAACATCGTAGCGATTGGCCACGTTCTCAGCCGTGATACCCATGGAGGCGTACAGTTCGGCCTGCACCCGGGCATGCTCGGGATGAGGGCGAGGCAGGTTGCCGCCCATGGGGACGTAGGTCATGGATTCGACACCGCCGCCGATGGTGATATCCGACCAGCCGGCCATGACCCGTAGCGCGGCCAGGGAGATGGCCACCAGGCCGGAGGAGCAGAATCGGTTTACAGTTGCGCCGGATACGGAAATTGGAAAGCCGGCAATCTGGTTGGCCAGGCGGCCGATGTTCAACCCCTGTTCCGCTTCCGGGAAAGAGCAGCCGATCATGATGTCGTCCACGTCGCCTTTTTCGAGATTCGTGGTTTTTTCTACCGCCGCGTTCATGATGTGGGTCAACAGGTCCTCGGGGCGGGTGTCTTTAAACGCCCCTTTGCCCCTGCGGCAGCCGGGGGTTCTGACGGATGTTACGATATATGCATCTCTCATGGTTATTTCTCCTTGCTAGCAGATGTTGGCGAAACTAGTTTCTCAGGGGTTTGCCGGTAGTCAGCATGTGTTCCACCCGGGCCACGGTCTTTTCTTCTTTCCAGAAATCAACGAAGGCCTCTCTTTCGAGGTTGAGAATGACCTCTTCGTCGATGAGACTGTTGGTCCGGATATCGCCGCCGCTGATGACATAGGCGATCCGTTTGGCCAGGAATACGTCGTATTCACTGACATACTGGGCGGACTGCATGTTGAACAGCTCCGCGTTGATCATGCCCTGGGCGGCGGCCCCGAAGGCCTTGAGCTTGCGCTTTACCGGAGGCGCGTAGCCTTCATCCACCATCTTGAGAACTTCTTTCTTCGCTTCCCCCACGAGGTAATCCCGATTGAAGATAATCCGGTCTTTGGGTCCCAGGAATCCATTGGCCCGGGCTTCGGCCGCGGACATGGAGACTTTGGCCATGCCGATGGCCATGAACGTGGGAATGAAATATTTGGCCAGGTCAACATCGGTAACCGGTTCCGGAATGTCGGCAGTCATCTTCTTCCAAAGGTTAAGGCAGCCGCCGCCGGGCAAGAGGCCGACGCCGATTTCCACCAGGCCCATGTAAAGGTCGGCATGGGCCACGATCTTGTCGGCACACCCCAGGCAGACTTCGCACCCGCCGCCCAGGGTCATCCCGTATGGCGCTGCCGCGACCGGGAAGCTGGCATAGCGGGTTTTCTGCATACCGTCCTGGGCCTTTTTGAGAAAGGCGTCGATTTCGGCGTATTTGCCTTCCTTGGCCAGCCCGGCCATAAAGGCCAGGTCGCCGCCGGCGGAAAAGGCGCCCGGCATACCGCCGGCCTGGTTGCCGATCACGAGTCCGGACCCGTTGGTGTCTACGTAATCGATCCCTTCCGCCATGAAATCAACGATTTCACCGTTGATGGCGTTCATCTTCGTGTAAAATTCCAGGCAGAAGACATCGTCTACGATATCCACCAGGGTAGCCGAGCCGCAGGTCTTGACCACTTTATCAGTAGCTTTAAGGCCGGCCAGCGAGATAATGTTGGCGCTGACAACCAACTCTTTGTAGCTGCTGCTGGCAAAATCGTAGTATGCGGTTTTGCCGCCATCGTTTTTATAAAAAGACGTGTGGCCTGCGGCGAGCATGGCCTTGATATTTTCCGGTACCGCCAGCCCATCGGCTTCCATTTTGGCGACGGACCTTTCCAGTCCAATGGCGTCCCAGGTCTCGAAAGGGCCCATCTCGAAGTTGAAACCCCATTTCATGGCGTTGTCGATCTCAACGATGGTATCGGAAATCTCCGGTATGCGGTTGGCGGCATAGATCAGGTTGTGGGCCACGGTTTTCCAGGCGAACCTGGCGCCCCGGTCATCCCCGTATACAACGGCCTGCATCTTTTCAGGCAGGCTTTTGGCCGCCTTGGCCGCCGCCAGACAGGGCAGGGCCGGTTTTTCGTATTCCGCGTATTCAAGGGTGGCCGGATCAATAACCTTGCGGATTTTCTTCCATTCCGGGGTTAGATCGGTCTTGTAAAAACCGGACTGGGCCTTCTTGCCCAGCAGCCCTTTTTCAATCATCTCCGTGACGAAAGCAGGCATCTTGAAGCTGTCGCGGGCCTCATCCTCTACTACCAGATCATAGGTGTTGCTGGCCACGTGGCCCAGGGTGTCGAGACCTACCAGGTCGGAGGTCTTGAACATGGCGGTCTTGGGGCGGCCCATGGCCGGTCCGAACAGGGCATCCACTTCCGGGATGGTTAGACCGTCTTCCAGCATCAGCTGCATGGCCTTGACGATTCCCTGCACCCCGATCCGGTTGCCGACGAAATTGGGTGTGTCCTTGGCCCAGACAATCCCTTTACCCAGCACCCGCTCCCCAAAGTCAGCCATGAAATCGAGGATTTCGGGCAGGGTCTGTTCGCCGGGAATAATCTCGAGCAGTTTCATGTAGCGAACCGGGTTGAAAAAATGGGTGCCCAGAAAGTGCTGCCGAAATTCTTCATTGAGGCTCTCGGACATGGCCTTGAGCGGTATGCCGGATGTGTTGGAAGACACAATGGAGCCGGTTTTGCGAACCGGTTCGATGCGTTTGAATAGATCCTGCTTGATTTTGAGGTTTTCGACGACCACTTCCACGATCCAGTCGCAATCGGCCAGTTTATCGAAATCATCCTCCAGGTTGCCGATGGTGATCAGGTCTACATCCTTTTGCTGCATCAGCAGCGCGGGGCGCGACATTTTAACCGTGTCCAGGCCGGCCTGCGCGATACGGTTGCGGGCCACCGGATCGTCTTTTTCATCATCCTTCAAATCAAACGGTACGATGTCCAGCAGTAATGTTTTGATTCCGGCACCGGCCAGGAGCGCTGCAATACCGCCCCCCATGACCCCGGAACCGATTACCGCAGCTGTTCTGATCTTTCTAACCATAATAACCTCCTAAAGTTGGTATTTCCTCCCCTAAATGAATGAGCGTTCATTCACTTAACAGGGCTGGGGCTGGTCTGTCAAGCGAAAAACACAATTATTGATTTTGGCAAAAATCCATAAAAATATAATAATAAATAATAGTTATATTGATATTTCATTATCTGCCTCCAATGGGGGTCGATAAAATAGCATCAAATCCGTTATGAATAATAATTCACCGACCTGTTATAGTCTGCACGCAGGTTCTTTTTGATTGGTTCAGCGGTCCGAATTCCGGCTCAACCTGTCGGCGCCCCGCCGGTCTCAGAATCCGCCTGAATAACCTCACCGCATCAGGGCACGCGGGCCCCGTTGCAAAAGTTGACCTTAACGGGGCCGTTTGGTAAACTTTGCGGATACCCGATCATGAAAGCAGCAGCTTCCTGCAGGTATGCAGTTGAAAATCCGCATCAGCCGGGTAATTACCAGAGTACGAGAGGAAAGATGACCAAACCCGAAGCGGCCAGGGAACGGAAAGCAAGCGGTAGAAAGCTCAGTCATATTATCGACGAGCACGACGATGGATATTATGAAATCGATCTTAGTGGAAATTTCGTTTTTTTCAACAACGCAATTGTCAACATGTCCGGGTATCCGGCCGCCGAACTCGAGGGGCTGAACAGCAGTGAGCTGGTTGATCCGGAAAATCTGGCCGACGTCAGACAGATGTTCGAGGAAATCCTCGCCAGGGACATTGCCACCCACTACGTCGAGATCAATTTTAGAAAAAAGGACGGCCGCACCATTTTTGTTAAGATGACCGCCGCGCTGGTCAAATCGGTCCAGATGGAGCCGGTCGGGTTTCACGGGTTTGTCCGGGATATCACCGAAAGGCGTATCCAGGAAGAACAGCAGGCCAGAATCCGCAATCAGTTGGATGAATCCTATGAAAGCCTGGAGATCGCCATAGCCAACGCCAACCAGATGGCTGTGGAAGCGGAAGTGGCCAACATCGAACTGAATCAGATTTTCAATACTTCTCTGGACGGCATGTGGATCCTGGATCTGAAACGTAATGTCCTTAAAGCCAATGATACCATGCTCAACATGCTGGGGCTTTCCAAGGAAGAAATCGTAGGGCGCAAATGCCACGATGTTCTGGCCGGCAACTGCTGCGACAATCGGGAATGCACTGTCAAGCGCATCAAGCGCCGCAAGATTCCGGTGCGTACCGATGTTGAAATGTTCACGCAGGGAAAGCCCACACCCTACACATTGACGGCGACACCTTTTTACGGCATCGAGCACGAACTGGTCGGGGTGCTGGAAAATTTTCGGGATATTACCGAGCGCAAGGAAGCCGAGAACGCGCTGCAGGCCGCCAATGATGAACTTCAGCGGCTGGCTGCCCTCGATGGCCTGACCGATATTGCCAACCGCCGAGCCTTTGACGAGTGCCTGGATAACGAGTGGCGCCGCATGACCCGTGAAAAGGGTGAGCTTGCCCTTATCATCTGCGATGTTGACTACTTCAAGAAGTACAACGATGCTTACGGGCACCAGGAGGGAGACGAATGCCTCAAGTCCGTTGCCCGGGCCATGGCAGTTTCTTTACTCCGGCCCGCGGATTTCGTGGCCCGATACGGTGGAGAGGAGTTTGCCGCCATATTGCCCAATACCGACCTTGAGGGTGCGGTGTGTGTGGCCGAAAACATTCGCCGGGCCGTGATGGAACTGCAGATCGAACACAGCGACTCAGCGGTTGCTCCGGTTGTTACGCTCAGCCTGGGGGTGGCCTGTGCCCGCCCGTCGGTCGGCCACAGGCCGGAGATTCTGCTTACCACTGCCGATCAGGCCCTCTACCTGGCCAAGGAATCCGGCCGAAACCGGGTGGCGTCCAACAATGTGGCCTTCCCGGAAGACAGCAACTAGATTTACATCCCTTATATAAGGCGGATATTTATAGATCGATAGATAGCGGATTTCGGGTGTCGGCCTGAATCGAAATCGCTATCGGTATCAGGAGCGAAATCGAATTCGGGAACGACATACGTAACTCGATTTCGACAGCGATGTCGATCCCGCTACCGATGCTGGGTCCCAACTTCAATGAATCCCGAAAGTTGAGTAAGAAATTAAAAAGGCCCACCCCTAGGCGGGGATGGTATCGATCCCGGCGAATTGCGGTTCATGCAGCGGCAGGAGGATGTCGGCCGATGATTTCACTTGCAGCATGATGTCATAGGCCTGCTGGGGGTTTACGGCCGTGCCGGGCGGGATGACCTCCATTTCCATGGCCCGGATCTCAATCGGCGGGTTAAAATTCTCCTCGATCACACAAAAGCCGGTGATTGCCGCGGTCCCGCCAGCGGTGTCTACCAGGATCGTCATTCCGCCGCGTGTGTGCGCGGGTGTGTGCATGACCCGGATGCCGGGTACAATCTCTCCGTCCTGGTTGACCGGCTTTATCTGGCCGTTCGCTTCCACGTCTTCGATATAATCTTCCAGGTATCTGTAATCAAGCGGGTGGGGGGCGTGGATGCTTTCCAGTTCGAGAGCGTGAGCATAGATGTCCGCGCGGGTGCACTTGTAATCGTTTTCACAGTGGTCGGTGTGCAGATGGGTATGGATGATGATGCCGATATCTTCCGGGGCCAGCCCCCAACGGGCCAGGCCTGTTTCGAACGTATAGATTTTGCCGCCGATTGCCTTCTCGCGGTCGTCTGATATGACGGGGCTCATCTCGCCCGTATCCACCAGGATTGGCTTGTCACCGCCTTCCAGGTACCAGCAGTAAATGGGTATTGTAAACGGTTTCCCGTAGTCATGCTGATAGGTCATCATGCCTTTGTCGAAAACCTTGGTTCCCATCACGATCGGGTGGATCTTGTACGTCGTCATAATTGATCTCCGTGGTTGGTGCCGGCCGCGGCCGTTTTTTGGGGTCGGGCCTTATCTCTGATCTTCAGGGCCTCATCTTCCGGGATGCCCAGAGAGAGTAAAAACGTGTGGTGGGCCTGGGGCGCCCGGCTTTCAAATTCTGCGTGCCAGGTATCCATGGCCACGTCGTCCATGCCGGCCGCCTGCAGCATCTGGACCCACGTGCCTTTATCCACATGGGGCGGCAGGTCACCGGCAGCGGCCGATTTCAGCATGCCGGTCAGAACCCGCTGCTTGGCCTGCAGGTCCTGAATCTGCCGGCCAAGGGCCGCCAGGCGCTTTTTGAGTATCCGGACATCCGGTTGGTCGGGGGTATCGAGGATCGCGCGGATCTCATCCAGGGCCAGTCCTGCCCGGCGGTAGCGGCAGATATCCTGAAGGCGACGATGGTCGCTTTCCGTGTAGATCCGGTAACCGGCGGGTGTGCGACCGGCCGCCTTCAAGAGGCCGATACGGTCGTAATGGAGCAGGGTGCTGCGGGACAGGCCGAACAACCCGGCTAGTTGCGAGATGCGATACATCCGGTTTGGGTTTCCTTATTGATTAGGTGTTGTGAATTCTGCAAGCATAAACTATGAACCGGATACCGGGTCAATAGCAAATTGCCCTGGATTGAAACGCGAAAGGAATATCCATGACAACCGAAAACGATCTGGTTTTGATATACTTTGAGGACAACCCGCTGCTCTTTGCCCGCGTGGAGCGCATCGTACCGGATGCCAAACCGGACTGGTATCACGTCACCCTTTTGATGCTGCAGGTCCCCTTGCAGACGGTGACCTGGATCCTGAAAGACGTCTACATCAATGGTGAGACCTTTACCATGAACGGTAAGCAGATGCGCCTGGAAAAGGTGGAGACTCCCTTGGAGGCAGAGTCGCAGGAAGCTGTGCCGAAAGAGGATACAGGGGACCAAAAGCAGGACGGCAAGGTCATTTCATTCGCCGATTTGAAAAAGGATTGAGCCTGGTTCGGTTAAAGGCAGACGACCAGGCAACAGCTAGATTGCTACCGCATATGGGGGGTATATCAGGTGCGGATCGCAATATAGGGTGGTTGTCCGATTCGGCTTCCAGTTGGAAAAATGGGTGCAGACGTTAAAATTATACTGTCCGCTTCGCGGCGGACCGACATTCCGGCTTTCTTTATGTCCTGGTTTATGGATAGCATCCGGCAGGGCCGGTTTGAGGTTGAAAATCCATACAACCGTAAAATCTCCAGAGTACCGGCCGGGGTGCACCGGGTGCACAGTATAGTGTTCTGGTCAAAGGATTTCGGGCCCTTTCTAAAAGGCAGGTATGGCGAGGACCTGCTGGCGCGTGGATACCACCTGTTTTTTAATTTTACCGTAAATTCCGAGGATGCCCTGCTGGAGCCGCAGATTCCGCCCCTCACGACCCGGCTCGATCAATTGGCGGCATTATGCCGGCGCTTCGGGCCCGAGGTCATTAACTGGCGGTTTGATCCAATTTGTTTCTATACCCGCGGTCCGGGTGACCGCCAAGACAACTTTAAGGATTTTGAGCGTATTGCCGCCGCAGCCGGGCGAATGGGTATCAAGCGGTGCGTTACCAGTTTCATGGATGATTATGCCAAAATCAGGAAAAGGACCGCAGCCATCCCCGGTTTCAGATTTCAACACCTCCCCTTGGCGGAAATGGTTGCTTGCTGCCTGGCCATGCAGCGGACCCTGGAAACCCAGGCCATCCGTTTGCAGGCCTGCTGTGAAAAGGATGTGCTGGCCGCGCTGCCCGCGGGAGCGGGTGTCGAGCAGGGCAGCTGCATTTCCGCAGATCTTTTGATGGCCCTCTTTGGGGGAAAGCTCAGCCGCAAACGGGATACCGGCCAGCGCTTAAAAGCCGGCTGCGGGTGCCATATATCGCGGGATATCGGCTCCTATGACCGGCATCCCTGCCGGCATGATTGCTTGTTCTGCTACGCCAACCCGGCCATGGACCGGGCACCTGAAAGGAGTTAGGCATTTATGCACATCGGTGCTATCAAAATAGACAACCCGACGATCCTGGCGCCCCTGGCCGGTATTACCAATCTGCCGCTGCGCCTGCTGGCCAAGGAGGCCGGGTGCGGATTGGTCTGTTCGGAAATGATCAGCTCCAATGGACTGGTGCACCAGTCTGAAAAGACGCATCGCCTGATGGACAGCACTCCCCGGGAAAAACCCCTGTCGGTACAGATCTTCGGTTCGGATCCCGGTATAATGGCTCAAGCCGCCCGGATGGTAGCCAAGGCCGGGGCCGATATTCTCGATATCAACTTCGGGTGTTCAGTCCGCAAAGTCCTTAAAACCGGTTCCGGTTCAGCCTTGATGAAAACACCGGACCGGGCCCGGGAGGTGCTGCGGGCTGTCCGCGGGGCGGTGGATATACCACTCACCATCAAAATCCGTTCCGGTTGGGATGCGACCGGCAAACAGGCCCTGGAGATTGCCGGTATTGCTGAAGAGTGCGGGGTCGATGCCCTCACCGTACATCCGCGCACGGCCTCCCAGGGTTTCCGGGGGCGGGCCGACTGGCGGATCATAGCGGCCGTCAAGCAGCAGGCGGGCATACCGGTTATCGGCAATGGTGACATTCAAACCCCGCAGGATGCGCTGGACATGTTTGCCCAGACCGGGTGCGACGCCATCATGGTCGGCCGCGCGGCTATCGGCAATCCCTGGATTTTCGCCGGCATCCGCGCCCTGCTCGAAAACCGGAAAGAATATGCCGCGCCCGGGCTTGAACAACGCTTCGAAGGTATGCTACGCTACCTGCGCGCTTCGGTGCAGTACTTCGGTGAAACCCATGCGTGCTATATGATGCGCAGCCGCCTGGGCTGGTTCGTGAAGGGCATGCGACATGCCAGCCATTTTCGGGAAGCCATCAAGAAGATTTCCACCGAGCAGCAGGCGGTCGATATTATTCGCCGCTACCAGCAAAACTTGATGAGGGAAGCGTCCTGACTGCAGGGCGGTTACCCTGGCATCCAACCGGTCCCCCTATCCGCTTTGCAACCCGCACAGCAGGACCGGTTATCGCGATAGACTGATATTTATTGTACCCCCCCGGTCGTCCGACCTTCCATACCGTAAAGCCCTCGGAGAACTGTTCACCCAGGAGGTGAAAATGAACGGATTGTTGTTTATTGATGATGAAGAAGGGGTCCGCCGGTCGGTTGTCAGGGCCCTGAAAAGAGAACCTTACCAGCTGTTTGTGGCCAACAGCGGCGAAAATGGAATTGCCCTTGCCCGACAGCACAGCCCGGATATAACGACGGTTGTATCCGACTACCGCATGCCGGGGATCGACGGGCTGGAAACGCTGAGTGCGATCGGCCGGATGAATCCGGAAATGACCCGTATTATCCTAACCGGCTACGCAACGATGGAAGCCGCCATCGCCGCGACCAACCAGGGCATTGACGGATTCTTGACCAAGCCCTTTGACAATAAGTCCCTGCGGGCCAATATCCGGGGGATTTCCGTGAAAAAGCACCTGCGTCAATTCGTAACCGAACAGGTTTATAATGAACTGCAGAGTTCACCTGGGGCCCTGGCACCGGCTTTTCACGAAGTGACCGTCCTGTTTGCCGATATCCGGGGGTTTACCGGCATGACCCAGACCGTTTCCCCCGATTATCTGGCCGGTTTCCTGAACGACAGCTATTTTACGCCCCTGGGCCCGCGGCGAGACGACCCGCTGCGGGTGGTGGCCGCTGCTGCGGCTATGCAGAAAACCGCCGCCGCGATTGACCGCAAACTGCGGCGCAAGAACGGCCTGCGCCTGAAAATAGGCATCGGAATCTCCACGGGAACTGTCTTTTCGGGATTATTGGGGTCCATCCGCAAGAAGGAATTCACTTCAGTGGGCATGGCGGTCAAGATTGCCGCGCGGCTGCAGGCCCTGGCCGCCCCGGGGGAGATCCTGATCAGCGAAAAAACCTATCTGAAACTACAGATGGAAACATCTGTGCAAAGCACCGGGACGTCAGATGTAACTATTGCTGCAATCGATCCCGTGCGGGTGAAGGGGCTGCAGGATCCCATTATGGTTTACCGGGTCGGTCAGCGAATGCGGACGGTATAGCCGGGACCGGCTTCGGAATCCGGCAGCAGAGTTGCCCGGGCGCGGGTAGCCTCTACCGCCGTGATTTCAATTTCACCCGTCTTGTCGCCGGGGACGAAAAAGCGGGTGCCTCGGGGGGTCTGAAAAATACGGTCGCTGTTGTAGAGTTCGAGACGCAGGCCCGGCACGAGTCCCGCATCCGCCCCGGACGAGAGGGTCACGTTGTTGTTTTCAACCCTGGAGACAAAACCGACCCAGGGCATATCGTCGAGAATATCGCACACATCAGCGGCGATATCTTCCGCGATTTCCTGGAACGCTTCCATAACCTGGGATGAATGTTCCACCGAACCGCTGGCCAGGGCCTGATATTCGGTCGCACTGATCTCGACTTCCTGCGAATAGGCTTCGCTCAGGAGCTTGGCCCCGGTTTCCGTGGCGTACATATCCACCTGGATCATGATCCGCTCATAGTGTTGGTTTTCCTTGAACAGCCAGAATCCTTTTTCCCTTTCAAAACCACTGATGTTGGCCAGTCGTCCGGTGATCACGGCCCCCATTCCCAGCGACCGTCCGGTTTGGGCAATGGCCATATTATTGAGGGCCCCCCGCTCGGGGACCAGGGTAGTGTCTATCAGGGCTTCCGGAAAATTCTGGTCGTAGGGCGTGAATAGGTGCAGGTCCCGGCACCCGTCTTTTATCTCCAGATTGAAGGGTTTATAAAAGGATTGTTCTACCTCTTCGAAGCGCAGTTGGGTGCGATTGTCAAACAGGGAAAGCGCCACCTTATTGACCAGGCTGCCGTCGGAGAATTCCGGCAATGTCAATTTGGGCGGGCGGGGATCACGGGCATCGAACCGGGCACAGCCGGCCAGCATGAATACCACCAGCATGCCGGCCAGGAAAACCCCTCTCCAGCAACGTAAACCTGCCATCATTTTTATCTGCATCCGGACCCGCACTCCTAAAGGTAATGATTCTATAAATGGTATTAAAACTTCCTGTTCATAGAGAAATATCGGGCGTCTGTCAAACGATCAATCACCGGTGCCGGTCTTTCTGGGCTGAATCGAGCAACTGGTATTGACATACAGGGGCATACCTGTTAACGTTTCAATTTCATTGTAAAAATCTCGATGGAGGTCTGTTGATGGGGTCTATTGACGAACAGATTCTGCGGGCAACCAAGGAAATAGTCGTTAAATTCATTGAGACCGGGCGTGTCTCGCCCACCGGTTTTCATGATACCTTTCGATCCATCTATGCGACGGTTGCAGAGGCAGCCAAAGGTGACCCGGCCGCCGCTTCTGCCGATAAGGATAAACCCGACACCTGAAGCAGCCTGTGGGGGATACGATCCGAACCGTATGTTCCGGTCTGGTGAACGTAACGGGTGTGCTGATTACGATCGGTGAGCGGCAGCTATTATAACTATTTGAATATATAACTCATCGAGGTTCTTTGGTCTGCCGGGAGCGTGCCAGGAAAACGGATTGCACCGGGTTTGCGGGGCCGCGACAGGCTCGTTTCAATCTTGACACACACAGGCCGAAACTTTATTCTATATAGATGTCATTCCGGGTCTGATATCCGATACGCTATAGTCTGAAATAGTCTGCTTTTCAAAATAGTTGCCTGCCTTCTTGCCCGGGCAATGATCAATGATGGGGATGCCAAATGAAAAGATTCGCTACGCTGTTTTGCCTGTTACTTGTGCTGCCGGCTGTCGCCTCGGCCGGAGAGAAGGTTACCGCAACAGGGGTCAGTTTTTTCGAGGAGGGCCGGGTGGCCATCGCCCGGGAAAAAGCCCTGGATGAGGCCAAACGAGCAGCTATTGAACAGGCTGTGGGAACCCGCATTGAATCCAGGACGGTCATTGAAAATTTCCAGGTCAGCCGCGATCAGGTTTTCAGTCATGCCACCGGCTATCTGAAAAATATGGAGATTGTCAGCGAACAGAAAACCGATCTGGGCACCTATGAAGTGGAGATCAGCGCGGAAGTGGAAATTGCCGCACTGGTCAACGACCTTGACCGCTTTAAAAAAATTCTGGGCTGGCAGAAGAATCCCCGGGTCAGTATCCTGGTGGATCCCGATCTCGACAAGGCCTATGTGCCCGTGGCCCGTAAAACAGCCAGCCGATTGGGACGCCGCCTCAAATCCGAGGGGCTTCGCGTGTTCGATGCCGCTGTAGCCGATACATCCGGAATGGGACTGATTCTGAGGCTTGGGCTGGAAGTTGCCAGCAGCGAGTCCACCTACCAGGGCGTGAAACTCACCTTGCATGAAATCAGTCTGCGCACCGATGTGCTCAGGCCCGGCCAGGGGGAAATCCTGGCCACAGCCAGTGCCGTAAAATCCCTGCCTGGATCCAACAAGCTTAAAGTACTCGACAAGGGCGCCAAACAATGCGTGGACAGTGTCTGGAAGAACTTACGACGGCAATTGACCAAGACCTGGGAGAAGGAACTTTACAGCCAGCGGCAGATTGATCTGGTGGTCCAGAATATCAATTCCCACGCCGAAGCCGAAGAGGTCGGCGCCATTTTAAAATCCGACGCCAGCGGTATGGTTGATGTGCAGCTGCTGAGTTTCAAAAAGAAGAAAGCCGAATTCAGCATCCAGTATAACGGCTGGCCGGAGCACCTGGTTACCGAACTGCAAATGGAATATTTCCGCCGCAAGTATTTCGATTCTACCCTGGACAGCATCCAGGGCAACCGGATCGTCATTACAGCCAACAAAAAAGAATAATTTTCAGTGTACACCATATTTTAATGTTTTAATTAGCAGTCGTTTCTAATTCGGGAGGACAACATGAAAAACAGGGTACTCTATTACGCCGGGCTGATGATTGTCATGGCAGCCTTCATCGCCGCATGCACCGCGGGAAAAAAGGAATATGACACGGGTATGCAGCTAAGCCAGGCAGGCAAGTATGAGGACGCGTTAGCTTACATCGAAGAGGCTATCGCCAAAGAGCCCAAGAACAAGGAATACAAACAGTCCCTGGCGGAGATCAAAGCCATTCTTGTCCAGCAATATGTAGATGCCGGCACCAAGGAACTTGGTTACGCCGATTCCCGGACCATGTCCAACATCAACCGGGCCAAGGCTACCCTGGCCAAGGCTGAAAAGGTCGATGCCGCCAGTCCGGTGGTGCAGGGGTTTGCCGCCAAAGTGAACGGCGCCGAAAGCAGCCTTGTTGGAGAAGTTGAAAAATTGTACTCCTAGGCCAAGGATTTCATGGAGAACGAGGAATGGGTCAAAGCCTATTTCAACTTCCAGCAGATTCAGGCCCGTTTTCCCATTTACGAAGATTCATACCAGCTGATGACGCAGACCGCTGCCCAGGGTTCGGAGGCCTACTATGCCGAGGCCAAAACGCTCTTCGAAAAAGACGATTACAAAGGGGCCAAATCCCTGCTGCGCAAAGCCCTGTCGCTGAAACCCGGCCACACCGGAGCCCGTAAGATGGAGGCCGTGGCCAATCAGCGCGACAACATGAACTATTTTATCAAAAAAGACGGAGCGGCCATCACCAAAAAAGAGTGGGACACGGCTGTCTTTGCCTATAACAAAGCCCTGGAGTATCAGCCCGGTAACAAAAAGCTGAATATGCTGGTAAAGCAGGTTTACGCCAATGCCGGACAGTACTACATTCAGGATGCCCGGCAGTTGATGGACACAGGCTGGCTCCTCAAAGCCTTCGATTCGTACAAACTGGCCATCAAGTACGCCACCGACCCGAACAACTACCAGTTGAGCAGCCTGCGCAAGGACCTCTCCGCCCGGGCCGCCCTGGTGGCCAGCCAGTTCACCGAGAAGGAGCAGTTCGGCAGCGCCTGGTACTGGTATGTCAAACTGCGGGAGATCAATCGGAACTACCCCGACATCTTCTACCTGAGCCAGGCCATGGAAGATAAAATCAAAGCCCGCGTTAAAAAGTCCATTGCGGTGTTCGACTTCAACAACCCCTCCGACAACGCGGATGCCGGTGTTATCGTGGCCAACAACCTGATCACCTACCTTTTTAAAAATGCCAGCGGTGACATCAAGATCCTGGAGAGGGAAAACCTCAAGTCGATCCTCGAAGAGATGAAGCTCGGCCAGATCGGGGTCGTTTCGGCCAACTCCGCTAAAGAGATGGGCCGGGTATACGGCATTGACGTCGCCATCATGGGCAGTGTGCTGCTGTTCAAGGTAGATTCCACTTCCGGGGAAGGCACCAGGACGGTACGCTACCAGGTGGGCACTAAAATCAGTGACAACATCGAATATCTGAATTGGGTCGCGCGCAACCCCAAACCCACACCGGAGCAACTGGCGGCGGCGCCGCCGGCCAAAATCATGCAGCCCGAATATGCCGAGAAGGACTACCGGGTCTCCAACCACAAAAAAATCGGATTTGTACAACTCTCCTTCCGCATTGTCGACGTGGCGACCGGCG
>Ga0126327_10000055_pt1 | contig 35165 bp, 27 predicted proteins | sample InaspJWI30metaG_FD_101392 | JGI IMG/M metagenome (GOLD analysis project Ga0126327, IMG submission 101392) | Marine gutless worms symbiont microbial communities from Oahu, Hawaii - Inanidrilus sp. 1 OAHU.JWI-30 metaG | ecosystem: Host-associated > Annelida > Digestive system > Unclassified... | reverse complement strand
ATTTCTCACCATCATGCTGCGGCGGACGCAATCATAAACTGCGTAAGCTGGCCTTAATCGCGGTGTCGAGTTTGCTCACGATTTCATCGATGTGCCCGATATCGATGATAAACGGCGGCGCCAGCAGCACGTGATCGCCCTGCCGTCCGTCGACGGTGCCGCCCATCGGATAACAGATCAGGCCGGCCTCGAAGGCGGCTTGTTTTAACTTCCGGTGGAAACCGAGCTCCGGCGGAAACGGCGCCTTGGACTCGCGCTCGCGCACGAACTCGAGCCCGAAAAACAGACCGCGACCGCGGATATCGCCGATATTCGGATGTTCGCCGAACCGGTCGAGCAGCGCCTTGTGCAGGCGCACGCCCTGGGCCAGCACGCGGTCGAGCACGCGGCGATCCATAATTTTTTGCACTACCGCATGCGCCGCGGCACAGGCGACCGGATGACCTAGGTAGGTGTGCCCGTGATGGAAGAATCCCGAGCCGTTTTCGATCGCCCGGTAAATCTGCCTGGTGCAAATCATCGCGCCGATCGGTTGATAACCCGCACCCAGGCCTTTCGCGATCGTCATGATATCCGGCGTGATGCCTTCCTGGTCGCAGGCGTAGAGACTGCCGGTGCGGCCCATGCCGCACATGACTTCGTCGAGGATTAACAATACGCCGTACCGGTCGCAGATTTCACGGATACGCTTGAAATAACCTTCCACCGCGGGTACCGCGCCGAGCGTGGCGCCGACCACCGGCTCGGCGATAAACGCCATCACCCGGTCTTCGCCGACGCGCTGGATTTCGATTTCGAGGTCATTGGCGACCCGCTGCCCGTAGTCGAATTCGGATTCGCCTTTCTCCTGGCCGCGATAAGCGTAACAGGGCGGGATATGCGAGGTTTCGATCATCAGCGGATCGAATGGCTCGCGGCGCCATAGATTGCCGCCGGCGGCGAGCGCACCGAGCGTATTGCCGTGATAGGACTGCAATCGCGAGATCACGCGATGGCGCGAGGGTTGTCCGATCTCGACGAAGTACTGGCGCGCGAGTTTGAGCGCCGCTTCGACCGCTTCGGATCCGCCCGACACGAAGTATACCCGGTCGAGATCGCCGGGTGCATCCTTGATCAATTGCTCGGCCAGCGCCTCTGCCGGCACGCTGCTGAAAAATCCGGTATGCGCGAACTCGAGACGATCGAGCTGATTGTTGATCGCTTCGATTACCCTGTCATCGCTATGCCCGAGACAGGAGACCGCGGCACCGCCCGAAGCGTCGAGATAATGCTTGCCGGTACGGTCGATGATGTAAACGCCATCGCCCTGTACCGCGAGCGGTACCTTAGGTTTTGCAGTTACGCGGAAAAACGTTGCTCATATGATTACCTGACTGCGGGTGTATTCGATATCCGTGGGGATCGAAAACGGCATTTTCCAAGATGGTTCCGGCATTCTGACTTCGTGCAATATCGACGTCAACACCGATGCCGTCTAAACTCGACGATATCCGCGTTTTGACCAGGGCGATGACGTCGGGCCGGACGAGGTTAACAAGCCGGCTGCGGGCTGTTTGCCGCTGTATCGCGGATTACCCGAAGATTTGCGGCGAAAGCCAGTTTTAACACGGTAGCTATGCCCGACCCGGTTTAAGTCGGGGCGGTCAATGCGGATTATCGGACCGGCATCAGGTCAGCGGGGTAAAATTGCCGGCTTCCCAATCGTAGGCGCTGAGTTCCGGTGCAGCGATATCGATGTACCAGCCGTGTAGCTGCAGCTCGCCGGCTTCGATTCGATCGCGCACCCAGGGGAAGGTCGTCAGGTTTTCCAGCGATACCAGCACCGCGTTCTGTTCGCAGGCGCGCGTGCGCGCCTCCAAACTGGCGTTGGCCATGGTCGCACGTACCCGCCGATGGGCGGCGTTCAACATCGAAACCCAGGCCGGCACGAACTTGAAGGCACTGTCGTAAGGGTCGGGATCCATCATTAGCTTGATGCCGCCGCAATGCGCGTGGCCGAGCACGATGATGTGTTTGACCCCAAGCCCGAGCACCGCGAATTCGAGCGCCGCGCTGGTGCCGTGATAGGTGCCTTCCTCTTCCATCGGCGGCACCAGGTTGGCGACGTTGCGCACTATGAACAGATCGCCGGGGTCGGCCTGGAACAGGATTGCCGGATCGACGCGCGAGTCGGAGCAGGCCACCACGGCGACTTCGGGGCGTTGGCCGCGCGTGACCAGTTCCTCGATCAGCGGTTGACTCTTCAGGTAGTCGCCATCGCGATAACGACGGTAACCCTGCATTAATTTATCTACTCCGGTTGTCGACATACTGCCAGATCCTGTTTGGTTGATTCACTCGTTCGACCAGGTTTAGGAAACTCTGAATAAATCGGAGGTTCCATTGCCTAATGCTTTTGTCACAGATGAGGACGATAACCTGTCTGGCGTCCAAGGTCGAGTAGGCGCCGGCAATTCGGCCGATTTCGGTTGTTTGAGCGAGCCCTTGGGTGGGAGCGGGAGGGTGTTTTTTATGCAGGATGGTCCGGGTAAATCGAGTTTCGTCAGGCTGTATGGCGCCAGCTAGGGAGCAGAATTTAAGCCGCCGAAATTGACGCTACCGATTTTACCGGCCTGTCTAATATTGTTATTATCGCGCCCTTTTCTGGCGCGATCCGGAGGTCGGGATGGTTTCCATCTTAAGAAAATTGGCGCTCGGCCTGCTGGCGCTGTACGCGGCCGCGGCAGCGGCCGATCCTCCCGCCGCCTTTGAAGGCAGAAGACTCTACGTTTCCTATTGCCTGTTGTGCCACGGCAGCGACGGCAGCGGCGGCGGGCCGCTGGCGCAGGCGATGAAAATAAGCCCGGCGGATTTATCGACCACGGTACGCTCGCGCAGTGATACCATCCTGACGAAGATTATCACCGGCGAGGGCAAGCAGACGATCACCGGTCGCGAGCGGCACAATTTACTCAACGAAACCATGCCGGAATGGAAGGACGTCTTCGATGAATCGCAGATCCAGGCACTGATCGCCTACCTGCGTTTCCTGTCGCGCAAAAAGCACGACCTGATGGGCGATCCGGAACATGGCCTCGAGCTGTATCAGAAATATTGCCAGGTTTGCCATGGCGTCGAAGGCGACGGGGATGGGATTATGACAAATCTGATCGGCATCATGCCGATGGATCATACCAATCCCAACGAAACCAACAGCCTGGAAAACCGGGAGTTGATGAACAGCATTCTCGACGGCAAGGGACGATACATGCCGGCCTGGAAAGGCATCCTGAGCCGGTCCGACGTCGAGGCGCTGGTCAGTTATATTAGATTGCTGTCTTTCTAGATCAGCCGCCAACCCTAACTGCGACAACCGATGACAATGACATTGCGAGATAAGATCAATCAGCTAGCCGACAGTACTTCCCGTATGGTGCTCGCGACTTCGGTCGACGGTTGTAGCTCCTGCGCCAGCGTGTTTTTTGCGCGCGACGGCGACGACTTTTTGTTTTTTACCTTTAACCCGACCCGCAAGGCACGCCAGATCGCTTTCAATCCCAAGGTGCAGATGACGATCTGGCCGGCTAGCGAAGACGGTATTCGCGGACTGCGCGTCGACGGCAACTGCTGCAGGATTAGGCAAGCCGAGGAAATAAATCTGGTGCGCGAAAAAATCCTCGCGGTAACCGATGCCTTCCAGCAATACATGGACGACGAGTTCCTCAATGCCAATGGCGTCACCGGGTACTACCGCGTCAAGCCGACGCAGATCACGCATATCGATTTTTATGCCGAATCGCAGTTTGAAACGCTCGACTTTCCGGAAAATGAAAGGCCGGCTCTGACGCAGGCGTTGAGTGCCGCAAAAAACCGGTTGTTGCTCTGGCTGCAAGCGGTGCGCGCGCCCTTTTTTACCGCTACGCTAGTTCCGGTTTTGCTCGGAGCGACCATCGCTCGCGGCGATCTGAGCGAAGCGGGCATGGTCGATGCCTGGAACTGGCAACTGTTTTGGTTGGTCGTGGTCGGTGCCATTGCGGCGCATGCCGGCACCAACCTGGCGAATGATTATGGCGACCATGTGACCGGAAACGACGCCGCGAATCGCGTACCCAGCCCCTTCAACGGCGGCAGCCGGATGATCCAGGCCGGGTTGCTGGCGCCCTGGAAAGTTCTGCTGGCAACGATTTTGTGTTTCGCCGCCACCATCGCTATCGGTCTGAACTTGAATCAACAACTTGCAGGTTCTTACTTTGCCGCGACACCGCTATTGTACATCGGTATCGCCGGCTGTTTTCTCGGCGCCTCCTATACGCTCGGACCCTACCGCCTCGGTTATCACGGCATGGGCGAGGTCGCCATTGCGATCGGCTTCGGGCCGGTCATCGTGCTCGGTACCCACTATGTGCTCAGTACTCCGGCGCTCGCTGTCTGGAACTGGGTGCCGGCGCTATTGGCTTCGATACCGGTTGCGGTATTCGTGGTGCTAATCGTCTGGATCAACCAGTTTCAGGACGTTCCCGCGGACCGCCTGGTAGACAAGCGCAACTGGGTCGTGCGCTGTGCCGCGATGCAGGATGGTACGGTGCGCTACGAACGCCCGCTGGAACTTTACCGGCTGCTGGGTTATTTCGGTTTCGGTTTCGTGGTGTTGCTCGGCGTGGCCGGTGTTTTCGACGCCGGTCTCGGCACCTTATACGCTTTGTTGGCGCTGATGCCGCTGCCGTTGTTGCTATATGCGAATCGCCTCGGCGCCAGCTGGCTGCAGGATTGGAACCGGGCCGATGCCGATCGCCAGCGCCTGCCTTACCTGCTGTTGAAGGTCAATGCGATTACCATCGGCATTCACTTCAGTACCGGCCTGTTGCTGGTGCTGGCCTATACCCTGCGCACACCCTACTAGCCTAGTCTTCCCGAATTCCCGAAATACCCTTCCCGACGGGGGGTTCGACTACCCCGCCGGCTTGATAAAGGTCAATTATAAGCGCTGATCGCTGCAGTAAAATTTGCTCATTTGACGGTTTGAATTTCTAAAAATCCACATATGGGAGATAGTTTCATGGCTTTATCCAGAACCCGAGTATCAACAGCGCTCCTGGCACTGTCGCTCGGTCTCGCCGCTACTGGCCCGATCGCGCAGGACTCGCTGCAAGATGTAATGAAAAAGAGGGGATTGACCGAAAAAGACGTTTTATCGGCGTCTAAAACCTATACGCCAACCGGCGGTCGCGATGAATTCCTAGCCTTCAGTTCGGGCGGTCAGAGTGGCCAGGTCATCGTTTATGGCATACCGTCGATGCGAATCCTGAAATACATCGGCGTGTTTACACCGGAACCTTGGCAGGGTTACGGTTTCGACGACGAGTCCAAGGAAGTGCTGGCGCAGGGGCGTATCCACGGCAAGGATATCACCTACGGCGACACCCACCACCCGGCGATTACCGAAACCAACGGCGACTACGACGGCCGCTACCTGTTCATCAACGACAAGGCCAACCCGCGGCTCGCGGTAATCGACCTGCATGATTTCGAAACCAAGCAGATCGTCGTCAACCCGTTCTTCAAGAGCGCGCACGGTGGCGCCTTCGTAACGCCGAACTCCGAGTACGTCATGGACCCGGCGCAGTACGCGGCGCCGCTCAGCAACGGTTTCGTGCCATTGGAAGAATTCAACGATCGTTATCGCGGTGGCTTGACTTACTGGAAGTTCGACAACGAAAAAGGCCGCCTCGATCCGAGCCAGTCCTTTACTTTCGAGCTGCCGCCTTATAGTCAGGACCTGTCCGATGCCGGCAAGGGTCCATCCTATGGCTGGGGATTCACCAACTCGTTTTGCTCCGAGCGCTACGTCGGCGGCAACGAGCGCGGCCGCCCGCCGTTCGAAGCCGGTTGTTCTTCCAAGGACACCGACTTTTTGCACGTCACCAACTGGAAGAAAGCGGCCGAACTGGTTGCCGCCGGTAAGGTGGAAAAGCAAAACGGCGCCTATCTGATCCCGATGAAGCAGGCGGTTGCCGAGGGCATACTGTATCTCATTCCCGAACCGAAGAGCCCGCACGGCGTCGACGTCACCCCGGATGGTAAGTACGTGACCATTTCCGGCAAACTCGACAGCCATACCTGGGTTTACTCCTGGGCCAAGATCAAGGCCGCCATCGACAACAAGAAGTTCGAAGGCAAGGATCCCTACGGCGTGCCGATCATCGCCATCAACGACGTTTTGCATAAGTCGGTTAACGTCGGCCTGGGGCCGCTGCACACCCAATATGATTCCAAGCCCTGCATCGCCTACACCTCGATTTACGTCGATTCGATGATTACCAAGTGGGACTACTGCGAAGGCAAGGTGTTGCACCAGCTGCCGGTACACTACAACGTCGGCCACTTGATGACGATGGAGGGCGACAGCGTCAGCCCGGACGGCAAATATCTGGTATCGCTCAACAAGCTGGCGATCGATCGCTTCAACCCGGTCGGCCCGCTGCATCCGCAAAACCACCAGCTGATCGATATCAGCGGTGAAAAGATGGAACTGTTGTACGACATGCCGATTCCGCTGGGCGAGCCGCATTACGCGGTCGCGATCGCTACCGACAAGCTCAAGCCGGGCGTGCGCTACAAGTCGGGCTGGAACAGCCGCAAGGACGAGCGTTCACCCTGGAAAACCCGCGCCGGCCGCGAAAAAACCGAGCGCAGCTGTGACGCCGACGGCAAGTGCACCGTGCATGTTTACGGCACCACCATCCGTTCGCATATCACGCCCGAAATCATCGAAGTGGAAGAGGGCGATACCGTCTCGATCCACCTGACCAATCTCGAGCGCGCCGAGGACGAGGTACACGGATTCGCGATGTACGGCAACAACGTGCAGCTGTCGATCGAACCGGGTAAAACCGCTTCCGCGACCTTCGTCGCCGACCGCCCCGGGGTTTATCCCTACTACTGCACCGAGTTCTGCTCCGCGCTGCACCTCGAAATGCAGGGATACCTGCTGGTCAGGCCGGAAGGTTACAAGGCCAAGGCGGTTAGCCTGAAAGAAGGCACTACCTATAGCCAGGCGGATTACCGCAAGCAGGTCGAAACCAATATTGCTACCCAGGGCGTCATCGACCAGGTCGTGACCTTCATCACCAGCCACAACTTCAAGGATTTCCCGACCGTTGTCGCGCTGGTTGAGGACGCCACCGACCAGCTCGGGTTTGCCGAGGAGGCCAAGGCGAAGTCCGAAGCCGCCGCCGCCAAGAAGGATTGGAGCAATGCGATGTTGTGGGCCAACCAATGGTGGCAGTACCAGGTCAAGACCGCGGATCTCGGTCTGCGCGCAAAAACTTTTCTCGAGGAAAATGGTGCCAAGAAGGTCAAGTAATACTTGTAGTAGACACAGCGGGGGCGATGCTTCGGTAACGCTCCCGCTCAACCCGAAACCTGGCCATGAGGCCAACCTGCCTATAGATAGGAGTCAATATGAAACCCGTAAACCCAATTATTATTTATCTGGCGCTGCTGGCTAGCATGACGCTCGCTACCCCAGCCATCGCTGCCGACGGCGCCCAGCTTTACAAGACCAAAACCTGTTTCACCTGCCATGGTAAGGATGGCAAAACCCCGATCCTGGATACTTATCCCAAGATTGCGGGCCAGAACCCCGCTTATTCGCTGCAGCAGATGAAAGACATCAAAAGCGGCGTCCGCGCCAACGGCTTGAGCGCCGCCATGAAGGGCGTAATGCATCTCGTCAACGATGACGAGATGAAGGCGCTGGCGGATTACATCGCGACCTTGTAAGCGCGAGTGGATCCTAGCGATGCCACGAATCTGTACCCGGTTGCCCCGCAGTGAAGAATTTTCGACGGTATTTTTATGCGCGCAGCAAGCGGGCTGGCGTGGTTGCGGCAGTGTTCTTCATGGGGGTCGGCATCGTTTTCTGGGGCGGTTTCAACACCGCGATGGAAGCGAGTAACCGGCTGGACTTTTGCATAGGCTGCCACGAAATGGAATCGACGGTATATCTCGAATATCGGCAATCGGCGCATTACAGCAATGCTTCGGGGGTGCGCGCCGTATGTGCGGATTGTCACGTACCGAAAGACTGGACCCACCAGGTCCTGCGTAAAGTGCAGGCCGGCAGGGAGCTATACGCCTGGGCCGCCGGCACCATCGATACCCGCGAAAAGTTTGACGCCCGTCGCCCGCAGTTGGCCGAGCGAGTCTGGCAATCGATGCGCGCGAGCGATTCGCGCGAATGCCGCAACTGCCACGATCTCGCGACCATGAAACGCGCGACCCAGGGACGGTTCGCCGCGCGAGCGCATGATGACGCCGAGCTGGATGGCCGCAGCTGTATCGATTGTCACCAGGGCATCGCGCATGAATTGCCGATCGAGCCGCAGCTTGCGGCGGCACCAACCGCGCTGTCGCGCGACGATCGCGAATACGCCGAGGAGATCAACGACACCTGTGCCGGTTGCCACGGCGAATTCGGCGAGGGTTCGCTCGATGGCGAGTATCCGCGGCTGGCCGGTATGAATCCGCAATACCTGGCGCGCCAGATCGAACACTTCAAGAGTCGCGCGCGGCTCAATATCCCGATGTTGCCCTATGCCACCGAGCGGGAGCTGCCGGGCGAAGATATAGATATCATATCGGCTTACCTGGCTTCGATCGACTTGCCGACCGAGCTGCCCGAAATCGAGGTCGAAAACTTCAATGCGCTCGATCGGCTCAAACAGAGCAAGCTGGTGATAAATATCGCGCGTTATCCCGGCAAGATCGACGCTGGCGCCCGGTTTTACACACTCGAATGCGCGGGCTGTCACGGCAGCGATGCTTATGGCGCGGCGGGGGGCACGGTACCGCAGTTAGCCGGTCAGCACAGCGTCTACCTCAAACGCCAGATCGATTTGTTCCGCAGCGGCGAACGGCAACACGACGATGCGCGCGATGCACAGATTTTTCAGGCTTTCGACGACCGCCAGATCGACAATCTGCTGGCCTGGTTGTCGACGGCGGATGACCCCGGTACGAGGCATTAAACCGTGGTTATGATAATCAATTCCGATCGTCAGACCGGCGATCGATAGACTAACAGGAGAATTTGCATGATATTCAGAATATTCACACTACTGGTGGCGCTGGCCTTTACCGGCTCCGCGGCCGCCTGGTTGGAGGGCGGCGGCGAGCGCGAGGAGGCGCTGGACCTGGAACCCGATCTGGAGAATGGGCTCGATGTTTACGAAGTCTGCTCCGGTTGTCACCTGCCTGAAGGCTGGGGCAAAAAGGATGGTACCTTCCCGCAGCTGGCCGGCCAGCACCGCTCGGTGCTGATCAAGCAGTTGGCCGATATCCGCGAGGGTAACCGCGATAACCCGACCATGTATCCATTTGCGCTGCCACGCGCTATTGGCGAGGCGCAGTCGTTGGCGGATGTGGTCGCCTATACCGAGAAATTACCGATGAACCCGGATAACGGTAAAGGCGAGTGGGTGGAAGGCACGCCCGAATTCGATCTCGGCAAGAAACTCTACGTCGATAACTGCGTCGAGTGCCACGGCAAGGATGGTGAAGGCAGTGCGGAAAAATTTTACCCGAAGATTCAAGGCCAGCACTATGCCTATATGCTGCGTCAATTCGAGTGGGTGCGTGACGGCAAACGGCGTAACGCCAATCCCGACATGGTCGAGCAGATCAAGGGTTTCAGCACAAAGGATATGCAGGCCGTGATCAACTACGTGTCGCGTATTCCGGTGCCGCAAGAAGACCTGGCGCCGTCGGTCGACTGGACCAATCCGGATTTCGATTGAGCACAGGTTCATAGTTGATGGCTAGGGACAGACAGGTCTGGATTTACCGCGGATTGACCGCCGTCGGAATACTGTTGTTGGCGTTTATCTATTTCACGCCCATCTGGTGGGTATCCTTGACCGCGCCGAATTATCCAGTGGAAGCCTTCCCCGACGGCGTCCGCATCCACTTTCACGCCAACGGTGTTTTCAACGGTTGTCAAAAGGTCGACAAAACCGAAATCACCGAAGTCGAGGCGCTCGATTGCGTGCACGAAATGGATACCATAAATCATTACGTGGGCATGTATCCGATCGCCGCCGGCGGCGTCATCGAGCGCGCCTTCTCGCCTTACCTGTTTAGCCTGCTCGGGATCATGCTGGCAAGTTTCATGGTGGTCGACACGAAGCGGCGCACGCTCGTCATGGGGGTGGGCTTCGCTGTGCTCGCCGTCTGGATGTATTTCGGCTGGTATGCCGCCGACGGGCTCAAGTATCAGAATGCCGGCTATATCGAAGCATTGGTGACGGCACTGGATCAGGATACTTCCAGCGATCAAGTGGTCAGCTCCGGCAACGCCATCGTCGACCGCCTGCGGGCTTCGCTCGAAGCCAGCGGCGTAAAGCTGGATGATGGCAAGGCCGAGCAGGATCAAAGTGACAAGGCGCGTAATCTAGAACACCTGAGCGTTACCTTCGATAAAGACCAGGAACGCAAACCGGCCGCGCAAAGGCTGCAGTGGGATGGCAGCGGTGCGCAGATGATGTCTTGGCATTACGAAAAAAGCCTGGCGCGCTATTTTAACGTCGCGGCGGAGATCGCACCGCGGGTGGCCGGCATGTCGACCGCCGGCCATATCGTATTCTGGGGGTTGCTGGGAGCTATGATTTTTCTGCTGCTGGCGACCCGGCGCAACGACAGCCCGCTTTACTGGTTGCTGGTACTGCCCTCGGTATTACTGCCGGTGTTTTTCTTTATCGACTACTCCGCCTGGCTTTGGTGGTATGGCCACACACTTAACGATATGGGCGCATTCACCGTTAAACCATTCATGCCAACCGTGTTCGGAGACGGCAAGGTGGCCCAGTTCACGACCCATTCCTACCCGCACATCGGCTTCGGTTTGATGGTGTTACACTCGCTCGTCGTAATCTTCGCCGCGAATCGACGTTACCGCTTGCTGCGGGAAGAATAATATGCATTCACCGCACCTGACCCTGGTTGTGTTGATCATGACGGCTGTATCCGGTTCGGCTTGGGCGGGCAAGACCCTGCAGCAAATGATAGACGACATCCCCGAACACGGGCATTTATCACCGCCGCCGGGCGTTTACGCCGGCCCCATCGTAATCGATAAACCGATCACGCTCGATGGTGGCGCTAAGGTGACGGTCGACGCCGGCGGCAAGGGCAGCGTCATCCTGATTAAATCCGACGGGGTCACGCTGAGTGGCTTGCGGCTGATCAATTCAGGCGAATCTCACAACGATATCGACGCCGGGGTTCAGGTGCGCGGTAATTTCAACGTTGTCAGGGACAATGTCATCGAGAATAGTCTGTTTGGGATCGATCTGCAGCAGTCCAGCAACAATGTCGTGCGGCGCAACCGGATCAGCTCCAAAAACAGACAGCTGGGTCAGCGCGGCGACGCAATTCGACTCTGGTACAGTTTCAATAACAAGATAACCGATAACGATGTACGCGATGCGCGCGACACCGTGGTCTGGTATTCGGCGGATAATGAAATCTCGCGTAACCGGGTGCGCGACAGCCGCTATTCGCTGCACTTTATGTATTCTCGCTACAACCTGGTCGAAGATAATATTTATTACAACAATGCGGTCGGTATTTTTCTGATGTACAGCGATGGCGTCGTATTGCGCCGCAACCAGATCAGGCACGCGTCGGGGCCAACCGGGGTCGGCATCGGGTTCAAGGAAACTTCGGATGTCGTCGTCGAAGACAATCAAATACTCTACTGCGCTACCGGCCTCTATATCGATGTGTCGCCGTACCAGCCGGACACGATCAATCGTTTCGCGGGTAACCTGATCGCCTACAATGGCATCGGCATACGCTTCCTCAACGACTGGACCGGCAATCGCTTACTCGACAATCGCTTCGTCGACAACCTGAGCCAGATCGTGGTATCCGGTGGCGCGACCGCCAACCGCAACGAATGGAGCGGTAATTACTGGAGCGACTATCAGGGCTTCGACGCGGACCAGGATCGTGTCGGCGACAGCCCCTATGAACTCTATGCTTATGCCGATCGATTATGGAAGGATGAACCCTACGCCCAGTTTTTCAAAGGTTCTCCGGTGCTCGAAGTACTCGATTTTCTCGAACGGCTGGCGCCGTTTTCGGAGCCGGATCTATTGGTGAGGGATGCCACCCCAAACACTAGCCTCGACCTTAGACTTAGCCCTAGCGATTCCACCACCGCCGAGTCGGTGGCGCCGATGCAGCCGAAAAATTCGCTCGAACTATTGCGCGACAGCCTGGGGCAGCAATGACGGTAAAGCCTGCCAGAAAGCCGCGCAGCCGGCGTAATTTTTTACGCACCGCGATGCTGGGCATCGGTGTGATCGGCAGTGCGCTGCTCGGGTATCTGCCGGTACTGGGTAGCGCCAAGCGCCGCATCCGCCCGCCGGGCGCGCTCGACGAGCATGAATTTTTGGCCTCCTGCATTAAATGCGGCCAGTGCGTGCAGGTGTGCCCGGTGGAGGCGATCAAGCTGGCCGATATCGACGAAGGCTTTGCTATCGGCACGCCTTATATCGAAACTCGCAACCAGGCCTGCGATTTTTCCTGCGACGGCCTGCAGTGCGTTTTGGCCTGCCCCACCGGAGCCTTAACGCACGCAATCAATTACTCCCACGAAACCGAGATGGGCTGGGCGCGAGTCGTCCGGCCCGACCTCTGCCTGGCCGCGCAGGGCCTGGGAGTTAAGGGGCCGGCGCGTGGCCCGGCCTTCGAGGGCTTGCTGCGTTATGCCGAAATCGATCGCTGGAATCCGATTCGGGTCAGCGAGTACGACTATGATCTCGAGGTTTGCGATCTGTGCGTGCGCCAGTGTCCGATAGAAATTCGCCGCGCTCAGTGCGACGCCGGCAAGCCGCCGTCCGGTGATAGCAACCAGTGTCCGCCTAAACCGGCGATCAGCCTGCAAACCGATGCCGACGGTCGCTTGTTACCGGTGATTCACGAGGGTTGTGTCGGCTGCGGTGTCTGTGAAATGATTTGCCCGGCGGAGCCCGCGGTACTCGTCATGGACTGGGATCGGTCCGAGGGCGTTGCGGCATGAAGGCACTGAAAAAATCATTGGCGGTACTTCTCGGCGCCGATCCGCAAAAACCGGTCGCCGACGATTTTACCATCGAGGCGCGCGATATGCATGCGGCGCAGCGTGCCGACAAGGGCCGAATTCAACTATTGCTGGCCGAGCTCGAAGAAAAGAAAACCAAAGGAAAACCCCCGGAGCGGTGGCGCCGCCGGCGCTGGAGCGTTTTGATCCTGGTCAACTTGCTGTTCGTGCTGTCTTATTCGCTCGATATCCAGGTGCTGGAAGGCGCGCTGACCGCATCGCGCTTTGTCGGATTTCATATGGCGGACCTAAATTCGGCGCTGCAGGTCATGCTGGCCTATAAGCAAGTGTTGATCAATTTGCTGATCGGCACCGTCACGGTGCTGATATTCTGGTGGATACTCGGCGGGCGCACCTTTTGCTCCTGGGTTTGCCCCTATCACCTGCTCGCCGAGTGGGCCGAAATGATCCATGAATTCCTGGAAAAGAAAAAGATCGTGCGCGATCACCCCTTCGATCGGAGGGTCCGAACCCTGTTGTGGCTAGTGTTCGCGCTGTTGGCCTTGGGTACCGGCTATACCGTATTCGAAACCATTTCTCCCACCGGGATATTGAGCCGCGCGTTGATTTACGGGCCCGGGATGGCATTGATCTGGGTTTTATTCCTGTTACTGATCGAGATTTTTTACTCGCGCCGGGGCTGGTGTCGCTATGCCTGCCCGATCGGGCTTACCTATGGCGTGGTCGGCGCCTTTTCGCCGCTCAAGGTCACTTATTATCTCGATGCCTGTTTTCACGAGGGCGAATGCCGTAAAGTGTGCGAAGTTCCGCATGTACTCGACATGGTGATCAAGGGCCGCGCGACCGATGTCAACATGAATATCGGCGCCGACTGCACGCATTGCGGCCGCTGCGTCGACGCTTGTCCAACCGGTTCGCTCAATCTGAAGTTCAAAGGTCTTGGAGATATTTTTCAATGATACGCATCGAGCAGCTCAGCAAGTCCTTTCGGCGGCATAAGGTATTACACGATTTGAATTTCGAAATCGACGCCGGCGACCGGATCGCGCTGGTGGGCTCGAACGGTGCCGGTAAAACCACGCTGATGCGCTGCCTGTTGGGCGAATACGGATATACCGGCCGAATCGAGATCCACGGTTGCAACGTTAGTGATAATCGCGCCGAGGTTCTACGGCGTGTCGGCTTCGTGCCGCAATTGCCGCCGCCGCTGAAGATGCCCGTGGGTCAGTTGCTACGATTTGCCGCCGGCGTCTGTGATTCGGATATCGCCGCCATGCAGCAGATTGCCAGCGAACTGGGATTACCGCTGACAGATATCGCTCACCAGGCTTTCAGCAGCCTGTCGGGCGGCCAGAAGCAAAAGTTGCTGATCAGTATTGCGCTCGGGCGCGATCTCGACGTACTGGTGCTCGACGAACCCGCGGCGAATCTCGATCCGAAGGCCCGCCGGGCATTCTTTCGTTTGCTGGCCGAACGTTATAGCGACACCACCATGCTGGTATCCAGCCATCGGCTGAGCGAAGTCGCCGCGTTGGTCAATCGCGTGGTCGAGCTCGAAGGCGGCCGGGTTACGGTCGACGATCACGTCGAGGCAACCTCGCAGCTGAACGTCGTCGCTAGCTGCTCGTTGACGCTATACCGGGCCGATGCAGCCTTTGCCAAAGCTATCGAGGCCTGGGGATTTTCAAATCTGTCGGCGGGGCTCGAATGGCGGGGTGAGATTGCGGCGGCGGATCGGTTGCGATTTCTCGGGCTGCTGTCGCGTTATTCATCGATTTTAAAGCGTTTGCGCCTGGACGATGAAGCGCTGATTGCGGAGGTGCGAGCCGATGCGCGTACTGCTTAGTTTTTTATGCCTGGTTTTGATTTGCGGTTGCAGCCCCGAGGATAACACCGGGCCGGTTGCAGTCCGCTGGGACAGAGAAGTCTGCCAGCGCTGCAGCATGGGTATCGGCGACGACCGTTTCGCGGCCCATATTCGTGGTGGCGCGCAGCACAAGGTATTCAAATTCGACGATATTGGTTGCGCCGTGATCTGGCTCGAGCAGCAAGCCTGGAAGGACGCCGCCGCAACCGAAATCTGGGTTTCCGACTACCATGACAAACGTTGGATCGATGCACGCCAGGCGAGCTATGTTCGCGTATTGCATAGTCCGATGGGTTACCGCCTGGGCGCGGTGGCCGGGAATGTAAAAGAGGCGCTGAGTTTCACCGAAGCGATAGCGCATATCGAAGCCATGGAAAATACGGGGCACCAGCACGGTCAACTGCATCAACACCAAAACTTTCAAATCCAATAATCGGGATTAGCCCTATGAAACACTTGTTACTGTCCGCCCGGCTCGATATCAGCGAAGCAATCCGCAGTCGCTGGTTTCTGGTTTATGCGCTGGTGTTCGGCGCCGTTGTGGTAGGTTTATTCATCTCGGGATTGACCGAATCGCGGGTGATGGGTTTCACCGGGCTTTCGCGATTACTGGTGACTTATTTGCAGATCACGATGGCATTGTTACCGCTGTTCGTATTGTTAACCACGGTGCGTTCCATGGTGGGAGATCGCGAGAGTGGAACTTTCGAGTACTTGCTGTCGCTGCCGGTGGGGCTCGGTAGCTGGTTCTGGGGCAAATGCGTCGGCCGGTTCCTGGTGGTTTTTCTGCCGGTTTTTGTCGCCATGGCCCTGGCCGTAATCTGGGGCGCGCTCAAAGGCCTGTCGATACCCTTGATGCCGGTGGTTTATTATACGGGGTTGCTGCTGTCGCTAGCCTTGTGTTTTCTCGGTTTTGGATTCCTGATTTCGACGCTGACGCGCTCGACCGAGGTTGCGACCGGCTTAGCTCTGATCATGTGGCTGTTCATGCTGCTGTTTCTGGATCTGGTTCTGCTCGGCATATTGATCAAGACGGGTTTGAATTCCCAATCCGTGATTGCGTTCGCGCTGCTCAATCCGCTTCAAGTTTTCCGCACCGCGTCGATGATGCTGTTCGATCCACAGCTGGTGCTACTGGGTCCTTCCGCCTATGTTATTCTCGACCATTTTGGCGGTAATGGATACATCGTCTGGGCATTGTTTTACCCTGCGCTGCTCGGTCTCGTCACGGCTTCGATCGGTTACCTCGCTTTCCGCAAAAGCGACCTGGTTTAATTCGCTCGTTTAATCTCGGGGGCTTGGTGTGGCTTAATTAGTGAACGAACCGATTATCGAGCGAATCACGGGATTGGCGGATTCCCAATAACAAACTTCGAGCATCGACCGGCTGATTCTCCGGTCGCCGGAGAGACCGCGGTGAGCTAAGCAGACATGCACAACGGACTCAGTGTCTAGTGAACCGCTTTGGCGCCGCTAACTTCGACCGTTTCGCCGCAGACGTAACGCGCGTCCTGCGAGGCCAGAAAGGCGATGACGTCGGCGATTTCCGCGGGTTCGGCAATACGGCCCAGCGGCACTGTTTTACCCAGTTCCTCGATCGCGTTTTCCGGATCGATGCCGCGCGTGATAAAACCGCTACGCAACATCGGGGTATCGACTTCGTTGGGGCAAACCGCGTTGACGCGGATGCCGTCGGGCGCATGGTCGCGGCCGAGACTCTTGGTCAGCGCCGCCAGCGCGGCCTTACTGGTGCAGTAGGCGACGTGATCGGGCCCGGGATAAATACCCCAGGTCGACGAGGTGTTGACGATCGCGCCGCCGCCGGCCTCTTGCATATAGGGAATCGCTGCGCGGCACAGGAAGAACACTGCATTCAGGTTGACGTCGAGTGCGCTAAACCACATATCATCGGTGGTATCCAGAATATTGCCGCGCGGAATAATGCCGGCATTGTTGATCAGGATGTCGATCCCGCCGAAGGTAAGTACCGCCTCGGCGATCAGAGCTTCGCAATAGGTCTTCCGGCGCAGGTCGCCCGCCATGTGATGCGTGTCCAGACCCTTGCGTTTCATGGCTTCGCTGAGGTCGTTGCAGTCTTCTTCGCTGCGATCGGAAAACAAAACCTTGGCGCCTTCGCTGGCGAACAGGTCGACCAGCGCATGGCCGATGCCGCCGACTCCTCCGGTGATTACTACGCTCTTATCGTCAAATCTCATCGTTATAAAAATCTTCTCGGACTGAACGGGGTTATATTGTGGCTCGGATCTTCACCGTTTGCCAGTTCGGCGACGAGTTTGCCGGTAATTCCGGATAGCGTGAGTCCGAGGTGCTGGTGCCCGAATGCATAGATTATGTATTCCGACACGGTACTGAAGCCGATTACCGGCAGCGCATCAGGGCAGGTCGGGCGAAGGCCGAGCCATTCGTGGTCGGGTTTGTCGGGTAGATCCAGCATCTCCCGCGCCTTGCGCGTCAGATAGTCGATGATGCGTGGGTTGAGTTCCTCGCTGAAACCCGCGATCTCGACTGTGCCGGCGAAACGCAGGCCGAGGTTCATCGGGGTCGCGTAAAATCCGGCCTGACGCCAACCAACCGGGCGGCTTAGTAAATGCTGCTTACCGCCGAACTGTACGTGATAACCGCGCTCGGTATCGAGCTTGAGCAGCTGCGTCGGAATCCCCTCGATGGATTTTGAAAAAGCACCGGCGGCGACCACGACCCGCTCGGCATCGATACTGGCCCCGTTATCGAGCTGGATCTGCACCGCACCGACTCCGTGCCTGACCTCTAGCGCGCGCTGGCGTAGCAGCCGACCCTGGTGGCGCAGGAAACACTCGATGTAACGCTGGCAAAGCGCCATCGGATCGAGTACGTGGCTAATGCCGTCGGCCAGTAGACCGCGCGCGAACGGGATTTTCAAATTGGGCTCGAGCGCCCGGATATCGCCTTGATCCAGTTCGACGAATTCGGAATAGTGCGTACGCCTTTCCTGGATATATTTCTTCGCGGCCTCGTATTCCCGCTCATCGCGGTAAACATCCATAAAACCGCGTTGCGCCAGCAGGTCGCGCGCCTGCGCCATGTCGAGCAATGGATCGAGTCCTTCATAGACCTTGGCAAGCAACTTGCCGAGCAGACGCGTAATCCGTTCGACCTTGTGCTCGCGGCAATTGATTAAAAAGTCCAGCATCCAGCCGGGGTGCGATAATACGTAGCCGAGGTCCAGGCTCAGTGGGCTGTCCTTGGAAAACAGCAGCGCCGGTAAACGGCGCAACAGATCTGGGCTGTTAACCGGAATGCAGCCGTATTCCGCGATGGTGCAGGCGTTGCCGGAAGAGGCGCCGGAGCCCGGTTCCGCGGGGTCGACCAAGGTGACTCTAAAACCCTTTTGTTGTAGCCATAGGGCGCAACTGCAGCCGACGATTCCGGCACCGATCACCGCGATGTGGGTTTGCGAACTCACGCAGGCTCTTTCCAGCGACTAAGACGAGAGCGATAGTTTATGCAAACTGCGGGCGATTCGATACCGCTTATTTGGCGGCCTCGATTTATAGGCCGAGCGCTTTGCGCAGCATGGCGGCCAGCTGCGGGCGGCTCGATGGATCCATCAGGTTGAGCGCCGGCAGGCCGGCGAGTTTCTCCACCAGCGCGATCGCGGCATCGGTATTAGCGGCGCCACCGGCCACTAGATCGGGACTGCGCTGGAAGGCTGCCTCGATACCGACCACGGCGTAAGGGTCCTGGGCGCACAACAGCTTGAATTTGACGTGGTCGCGGATCACTTCCTTGGCGATCGCGCCATTATATGGCTCGAGCGGCGATGCGCCGGCCTCGGCCACAACCACATCGGGCTCGTCGCTGGCGATCAGCGTCAATAGATAGGGCAGGGCTTCGCGATAGTCCGCTTCGTCAACCGCCGATGACGGCAGACCGGCGTCGACAAAATCGTAGATCGCGCTGGCGCCGGCGTCGCTGAAGCTGAGCATGTCGCGATAGCGCGCGGCCCCCGTCATTTTGGTGCCGACCACCTTGAGCCCCATTTGCGCCAACAAATGCACGATGACGCGGCCGGACATGGTCTTGCCGGATGACATCGAGGTGCCGACAATCAAGATGATCGGTATATTGAAGTCGACCCTGTCGCGCGGCGGCAGGCAAGCACGCATTGTCAGCTTGGTATCGTTGCGCGTGACGTGTCCCTGGTACTGCAGTCGCATCGGCGCAGATATGAACGGTGATAGCGATGTCGTCTTGCCGAATAGCCCGGCGGCGGTGAGCGCATTCAGTTCGCCCGTCGCATCGATCGAGCGCCAGTCGCCAACCGCCTCCAGCGTCGCTGCGCGCCGGCCGAAGGCGCCGATCACGAGGTCGTCCTCCATGACTTCGATCATGCGACCGCCGGGCAGCTCGATCGCTTTAGCGCGGCCACGCGTGTCGAGCACCTTGGCAAGAACGTAATCGCCGGTATCCCAATGATCGCGCGCCAGTGCCGCGGTGGTGAAATTATCCGGTGTCAGGTCGGAGATGCGCGTTACCGATGTAAGAAATGGACGGATCATTAGAAGTTGCCTCGAATCAGTTATTGAGCGCCGGCGCCATCAATAACAGAGTCAGCAGGGCGCAACGCTCGGGTAACAAATTAACTTGGATGTGTTCGTGGTGAGCATGGGCGCCGTCGCCGACCGCCCCCATGCCGTCGATCGTAGCGGTGTAAAGGCTGGTGGTATTGCCGTCGGAGCCGCCGCCGGCGGTACCCTGCTCGATATCCAGGTCGATTTCTGCCGCCAGTTCTTGCGCCAGCCGCCACAGTTGCCGGTTGCCTGCGGTACGCTCCATCGGCGGGCGGCCGAAGGCGCCCTCTATGGTGAGTATGACCCCTGGCGTTTCAGTTTCGAGGCCGTGGATCGCGTTTTCCAGGCGCTCGGCGTCGGCATGGGTTTGCACCCTGACGTCGATTACCGCGCGGCTCTGGGGCGCAACCATATTGGGCTGGATGCCGCCATCGATAAGACCGACGTTTACCGAGGTCCCGAGTCCGGGATCGTTCAAGTCGAACAGTTTCTGAATCACATGCGACAGCTCGAGAATGGCGCTGGCCCCGGCGTCCGGGTCGAGGCCGGCATGGGCGGCTTTACCCTGCACCGTCACCTCGAAGCGGCCGACGCCCTTGCGCGCGGTCTTGATTTTACCGCTGGGGCCGAGCGCGGGTTCGAGCACCATGCAGCGATCGACGCGCTGCGCCAATGCACGCACGTAGCGCGACGATTCGCGGCTGCCGATTTCTTCGTCGGAATTGATGAAGCACAGCGGTGCGACGCTGGGTCGAAGGCCCATGGACTCGATCGTTCTAAGCGCGAAAATCATTGCCACCAGTCCGGCTTTCATGTCGTAAACCCCGGGTCCATGCAAGCTGTCTTTTTCCCTTACCAGCGGCATTTCCTGCAGCGTGCCGATCGGCCATACCGTGTCGCAATGCCCGAGCATTAGCTGTGCCGGTTGGTTGTAGCCGCGGTATTTTGCGCTGGCGTAAACATGCCCGCCGGAAACACGGCCGGGTATCAGCTTGACGCGGTAATCGATGGCTTCGAATTCCGCCTTCAGGCGGTGCAAGATCTGCGCCTGGGATGCGGCGTCGGTGGACGGGGTTTCCATCATCACCAGATCGCTGAGCAATGCCGTCATCGAATCTTGCTGCGCACGCAGCTGGGCCAGCACTTGCCGCTTGTCTTCCATGCAGCCTACCGTTTGAAGCCGGCCGGAAACGGCAGCTTGGTGGAATTCGAAATTTCGGCAAAACGCCCCGGGTACAGGTAGGCCAACAGCGGCGCCCTGAAGACCAGGTCTTCGTCGTCCTGGTCGTTGCTGCGGAGTTCGTCCTCGGCGATCATGGCTTTGACGATACGGCCGATAATCAGCGAGTTTTCTCCCAGGTCATCCACCATTTGCTCCAGCTCGCACTCGAGAAACAGGTAGCCATCCCGTACAAAAGAGGCATTGATCGATTCCGCCGCAAAAGTGGGTAGCGCCTCGGTAATCGGTTTGCTGCCGTCTTCACAGCGCGGGCTGGCGGCGAGACTCGCCAGTACGGTTTGCGACGGGCGCATGTAGGTAACCGCGAATTGCCGGTCGCGCAGAATGTTTTGGTAGGTGTTGTGGCGCGGCGTGCAGACAAAGCCGAAGTGATTTTTCCAGCTCATCGGTATCGCCAAGTGCTTGGGTGCCAGATCGTCGCTGCCGTCGGCCTCGCGGGTACCGACGATGACGAGCGGGAAAACCGTGAAAAAACTCTCCCAGATGGATTCGCTGGTATCCAACTCGATCAGCTGCGCGGTATCGGCCATGCCATTTTCCGGTGATTTTTAGCGGATTAAAATTAACATCGACCCGGCGGCGGCTTCTTGATACGTATCAACTCATTTACCCGGCGGCCGGTTTTGCTTTTTAAGGTATACAGATCGAACCGTTTTTGGTTAAGGTGGTCGTATACCAACAATCCAACCCCAAGGAGTACTCTGTGAACGTATTAAAACCCCGGCAAGCCGTTCCCGCCCTCGAAGTCGAGACCCTGGACGGCCCCTGGTCGCTGGCCGATCAGAATCCCGACAATTTCACCATGGTCGTTTTTTACCGCGGCCTGCATTGCCCGATTTGTACCAAGTACATCGGTGAACTGGACCGTCTCAAGAAGGATTTTGACGAAATCGGAGTTGCCGTGCAGGTGCTGAGCACCGATACCCGCGAGCGTGCGGCCCAGGCGCGGCAAGATTGGGAATTGCAAAACCTGAATCCGGGTTATGGCGTCTCCGTCGAGCAGTGCCGCGACTGGGGCCTGCATCGCTCGGCCAGCCGGGGTTTGACTTCGATCGGTATCGAGGAACCCGCCGAATTCAACGAGCCGGGTATCTTCATCGTGCGCCCCGACAATACGCTTTACTGGGCGCAGATCAGCACCATGCCATTCGCCCGACCGCATTTTCGGGAAATCATCGGTGGCCTTAAATTCGCGCTGGAAAAAGATTACCCCGCGCGCGGTGAACTCAGCTGATCCGGCCTGTCATCGACCCGGAGGCTGTCATCCAGGCTCCGGGTGTCGGGCCGGTTTGACCACCGTCCCGGATCAATCAATCGATCCGCCAATCTGAAACACCGCGCCGAGCGGGAGATTTACGGGTAATTCACCCGGCTCGGTAAATTCGGATATTCGTTCCCGCGCATACGATTTCTAAACCGCCTACGCGGCGCTCCGCTAGCGGGTGGCAGGTCCAGCTAGCGCTTTTCGGGTCATCGGGTTCGAAAGCTGTAGTGACATGCGACACAAGATGCCGTGAATTTCGTCAATGCTATGTTTATCCCGTTTGAGTCACCTTCCCTGGCCGCGCGGGCAAGCTCGCTTGCCGACTCGTGCATGGCCCAGCCGATGCTGCGCATTTCCGGTGGCATAAATCTGCCTGGCCCCATACCCCTGGCGCGGTGTTTCCCCATCGAGCTCTTGCCCATGCGGTTTTCCGCAATATCTGCCGCCGCGGCAAGATTGTTGGCTGCAATTTGTCCCACGATTTCGTTCAAGGCAGCGAGATGATCGAGCATTTCCTTACGCATGATTTGCCTGGTCGCAGCGGGCATCGGTACCAGCTGACGCGAGTCGTCGCCCGGAGTACTTGATGCGCCCTGCCCCGTGTCGGCTTCCTGGGCGCCATGCGCCAAATGTATTGCAATTAAAAATACGGTCGCCGCAAACAAGGCGTTTTTTTTCATGACGACGGCTCCCGCGAGATCATGTTAAGTAGGTTGCTACATAATTGCCGGAAAAGCTTTGACTATAGTCAATCCGGGGTTACTTTCCGACCTCCGATAGCGTCGCTCATTTGACATTTGTGGCAACGAAAACAAAGACGCATGAGGGCGGTTATTGGTAATGTACGCTGTGGCAATAGCCGAAATTACTTCAGGATAGTTATCGTGGTTGGGAATTTGTGCTTCGTGCCGCGGCTGCGAAATGACCGGCAATGTTGCACGCGAATACCACCAAATCACTCCCCATGAATCGCTATCACAGTAGGCCCGTTTCACCGCTATCCACCGACTGTGTATTCGGATCTTCATGCTTCATATTCGGCAGCTTCGCATCGATTCCGCGTGCTTGAGCTGACCCTCGGAATTGCCAATAGAAATCTCCTGCCGTATTACGCCGTCGTTGTACCCAATAAACTCGATCGTCTCTCCATGTCTCAACCCTTTTAGCCGGGGTTCCGCTTTTGCCGATTTTGTTGCCGGTGCTGTGACCTCGATCGAACATCGAGGCTGCGGCGCAATCACCTGCCGGTACACCATCGAAGCATTGATTTTTAGCATCCGTCACAGCCTGGCTGCAGTCCTGGGCACAGCAAACCGGTTTCAGTTGTCGATATCCCGGCCGGCTGCTACCCCCGCGGGTATATGGTAGAAATCTGACGGTTATGTCGGCTTGCAGTAGCTTTTCGATTTCGCTATGCAATTTCTGGCAATAGGGGCAAGCAGTGTCGGTAAATAAAATTATTATCCTGAGTAAAGTAAACACTGCACGCAGTCAACCGCGTGACCGGACTTTATTCAGGCAATAGGTGGGCGCTATATCGAATCTCCGGAACGCGACCCGAATTTCGAATAGGCCGGAAGATACCCGTCAAATTGGAGTATTTCACGATAGAAATTGGAAGGGTTTTCAGGGATCAATCCGATGCCGGAACCTGGACTACAAGCGTGGGACATCGAGCGGCAATTTTCGTTGTTGCAAGTAGGATATTCGACCATTTCCATTGGATCGCAATCGAGGCAATCGAGGCAATCGAGGCAATCGAGGCAATCGAGGCAATCGAGGCAATCGAGGCAATCGAGGCAATCGGGAGACATCGAATAACCCTGTTGCGTTTCGTTCGCCGCCAGATCCCAAGCCGACATGAATCCGATGCATATTAACATCAGATGGCAGATTAGATTTTTTTGCGAACCATTGCTCTACATACCAACTCTCGAGGATTCTCTGCAAACTGTCAACTAAGCTATGTCAAACTAAGGGCGGTTCAGAGAATATGGCAGATCAACGGCCTAATCGCCCAAATACTGTCAGATACCCCCGATTTACAATCAACGGATTCGATTATTTTTGATACAAATCAACTGTGCCGCCAAATGGCGCTTGCGCCTGTAGTAACTACAGGCTTTACACTGTATGCCTGACAAGTGGATCAAGCCATGAGCGTTGCCGAAACCAAACCCGAGACAGGCGGGTTAGCCGATCCCGTATGCGGGATGACGGTTAGCACCGAAAGCGAACACAAGTTTCGATATGAGGCGATAGATTACTATTTCTGCTGCGACGGCTGCCGGCAAAAATTCGGCTCCGACCCGGACGGCTATCTTAGCGGCGAAGCTCAGGCCGCCGCGGCTGTGCCCGTGGCGGGTGCGCTATACATTTGCCCGATGTGCCCCGAAGTCGAGGCGGACCAACCCAGCAGCTGCCCGAGCTGCGGTATGGCCTTGGAAGTTTCCGGTCCGCCCGGGCCTGCCACGCGTACCGAATACAATTGTCCGATGCACCCTGAAATCGTGCAGGATCAACCGGGCGATTGCCCCGAGTGCGGCATGGCGCTGGAACCGCGTACTATCGAAGTAGAGGAAAAAAACGAAGAGTTGATCGACATGACTCGCCGTTTTTGGGTTGGTGTTTTCTTCTCGACACCGGTTCTATTGCTGGCCATGCTGGCCGATCTCGCGCCCTCCTTGCTGCCACAGACGCTACCGATGAAAGCGGTGCAGTGGATCGAGTTTCTGCTGGCGATGCCGGTCGTTCTGTGGTGCGGTCTGCCGTTTTTTGCGCGCGGCTGGATGTCGCTTAAAACGCGCAACCTCAACATGTTCACGCTAATCGCGATCGGTGTTGGGGTCGCCTTTAGCTACAGTATAGTCGCACTGCTATTGCCCGGGGTATTTCCACCGAGCATGCTGCACGGCGATACTATCCCGGTTTACTTCGAGGCGGCGGCGGTGATAACCACGCTGGTACTACTGGGCCAGGTACTCGAGTTACGCGCCCGCAGCCATACCAATGCCGCTATCAAGCTATTGCTTGGGCTTGCGCCCAACACGGCCCGAATCCTGCGTGAAGATGGCAGCGAAGTCGATGTTCCGCTGGAGCAGGTTAAACCGGCAGACGTTTTACGCGTCAGACCCGGCGAGAAAATACCGGTCGACGGGGTCGTCACCGGCGGCGATAGCGCAGTCGATGAATCGATGGTCACCGGCGAATCGATGCCGGTTTCAAAATCGGTCGGCGATAGCCTGATAGGGGCCACCGTCAACGGTAACGGCAGCCTGTCGATGCGTGCCGAAAAAGTTGGCGCCGATACACTGCTGGCGCAGATCGTGCTCATGGTCAGCGAGGCGCAGCGCTCGCGCGCTCCCATCCAAAAGCTTGCCGATGTCGTCGCCGGTTACTTCGTGCCCGCGGTCGTGTTAATTGCCGTGCTAACCATGATCGTCTGGGGTTTCGTTGGTCCCGAACCCAGACTGGCGCACGCGATCATTAACGGCGTTGCGGTATTGATTATCGCCTGTCCCTGCGCGCTTGGCCTGGCGACGCCGATGTCGATCATGGTCGGAACCGGCAAGGGTGCGACGCTCGGTGTGTTGATCAAGAATGCCGAAGCGCTTGAAGTGATGGAAAAGATAGACACGCTGGTTGTCGACAAGACCGGTACGCTAACCGAAGGTAAGCCGCGGCTGGTCGGGATCGAAGTCGAAAACGGTTTCGACGAAAATCAGGTTCTTGGTCTCGCCGCGAGCCTCGAGCGCGCCAGCGAGCATCCGCTGGCGGATGCCATCGTGGCGGGCGCCCGCGAACGTAACATCGAACTCTCCGGCACCCGTCGTTTCGCGTCGATCACCGGCCAGGGCGTAACCGGCGATGTGGGAGACAATACCGTTGCCCTTGGCAACCTGGCGCTGATGCAGGCGCTCGGAATTGACGTTAGCGAAGTTTCGTCACAAGCCGAAGCCGGCCGTAAGCAAGGTCAGACGGTCATGCATGTGGCGATCGACAATCGCCCGGCCGGCCTTATCGCCGTGGCCGATCCGGTCAAGGTTTCAACCCCGGGGGCGCTTGAAGACCTGCATCGAGAAGGTATTCAAGTTGTCATGTTGACCGGCGACAATGAAACCACGGCAAGGGCGGTTGCAACCCGGCTCAATATCGACCAGGTTAACGCAGAAGTATCGCCGCACGAAAAAGCCGAAATCGTCAAACAACTCCAGTCCGAGGGGCGATTGGTCGCAATGGCGGGCGACGGAATCAATGACGCGCCCGCCCTGGCGCAGGCGCATGTCGGCATCGCCATGGGTACCGGCACCGATATCGCCATGGAGAGCGCCGGCGTGACCCTGGTGAAAGGTGATTTGCGCGGCATCGTGCGCGCCAGGCGATTAAGCCGTGTCACGATGCGCAATATCCGTCAGAATTTATTCTTTGCCTTCATTTATAACTCCCTCGGCGTGCCGATAGCCGCCGGCGTTTTGTATCCGTTTTTTGGCTTGCTGCTATCGCCAATGATCGCCGCGGCGGCTATGAGCTTCAGTTCGGTATCGGTCATCAGCAACGCGTTACGCCTGCGCACTACCAAGGTTTAGCAATGGCGCAGTATTCGATCATTCGCGGGAAGACTTAAACAAACGACTTGTCCAGTACCCGCGTAAATATTTTTCAGGTCATTGTGAGCAACCACTTGGCGTATCACTCGCTGCGTTTTCCGGTAACGATTCGACGAGGGACCTATGGACCCCCGTCACGGTTCTGCGGCTGCTGCCATGCACTATTGCTGTGTCTCAGTACGATTCTCGAGCGCGCTTGTAGCAGCACAATCCCTGCCAGCTTATTCGAGCGGAAGTCACCAAGGAATAATACTGCCGTTATACTCGATAAATTGCCCGGTTTGAGATTGCCCCGCGGATTGAAGAATGGTTTTTAAGCCGGATACGCTCTCATCCGTGCTGATTTCCGCGTTGGGGCCACCCATGTCCGTCTGAACCCAGCCCGGGTGCAGGCTTATGACGCTAATGCCGCGGTCGGCCAGATCGATGGAGAGGCTTTTGACGACCTGGTTTACGGCCGTCTTCGAGCTGCGGTACAGGTAGCTGCCGCCACTGCTGTTGTCCGCAATACTACCGACCTTGCTGCTGATGACCGCGATCAGCTTGTGCCGACTGGCCGCGACCTGGTCGACCAACGCCTGTGCCAGCATGAGCGGTGCGATCGTATTGACTTCGAGCACTTGGCGCCATTCCGCCGCATCGATATTGCCAAACGCTACGCCTTTCGAACCATAGATGCCCGCGTTGTTTACCAATATGTCGATCGGGCGATCCTTAAGCAAATCCGCCAGAGCTGCCACTTGTTTGTAATTGGTCACATCCAGGGCATGTAGGTCGATCGCGAGGCCTCGTTCGGTCAGCGCATGTAATTGCCCGGCATCGGCGGGGTTTCTGCAACAGGCGATTACCTGCCATCCCGCCTTTGCGAACTGCTCGGTTAATTTCAAGCCAATGCCGCGGTTGGCACCGGTGATCAAAATGGTTTGATTTGTCATTAGAACGCCCCTTGATAGCGATTTAACGAGAATACCTTGTCGCTCCAACCGATTCAGTCGACGGACAAAAACGGCTCAGAGTTCGATTTCGTGATTTGGCAGGTAATCCTGCAGCAGGTGGCACAGGCAATCCTGGCGCACAACCAGTTTGTCGCGGGTAATCATCGCCGGCATCATCGTATTGTTCAAATAAATCTTGCCCGCTTCGACGCGCATGATGTCGTCGGTGACGTCGTGACCGTCGGTATCGGTGATCGAAATCGGGCGCTCGACCCGGGTATAACCAAATACCTGATGCGGGTCGAATAGCGTAAAGTTACGGCTCTCGAAATCGGGTTCGAAACACAAATCCACGTCGGCCTCCGGGTCGAACTCGAAACTGACATCCTCCGGGATATTCAAAGTGAGATGCGATTCGACCAGGTGCAGCGCGTGCCGCGTCGGCTGTTTGTCCGGCAATTTGTCGAGGTTCAACATATCCTCCATGAAACGGCAGGCATGCTCGATGCCTGCGGGGTCGCCGGGTAACCCACATTCGAGCGTCGCCGCTGGGCAAATGCCGTTAAAGGCCATGGTGCAGACGCCGTAGTGGTTGAACACCATGCCGACCCGATTGAAGCGCGCCGCCAGATTCTGGTTTTCGAAACTGGGATCGGTTATGCAGGCGTAATGCGGGTTTTTGCCCGTATTGTTATGGATATCGATGGCCGCGAACAGCGGCAGGCCGTGGGCGATATCGACCACGCGCTGCATCATGCCCGAGGTCGCGCTCGGTGCCAGATCGGTGCCCGGCCAGCAGCGGTTATAGTCCACCTGACCCGGCAAAAAGCGGCGATTTGCTTCGGCGGCGCGCACGTTGCCGATAAACAGCAAAACCGAACGCGGGAGACCCTCTGGATAACCGGCTAGTACTTTTTGCATAGCCTTGAGGCCGGAGTTTTCGTTGCCGTGCAGCAGGATCGACACGAACAGGAAATTCGTATCCCTGCCGTCGAGTTGAATCAGGGTCGGGTTGGGGAACAGGCTGCGGATATTTTCGATGTTTATATCAAAAAACCCGTCGGGCAGACCGTGCAGCCGGTCAAAATAATCGATCATGCGCCGGGGTCCCGCCAGCGGTGCACCGGCTGGTTGCTGTGCGCCTGCTCGATGTATTCACGCACCAGTTGCGCGCTATCGCCGAACCGTTTCCAGTGACTGGTAATCCAGCGGGCGCCGGTGGCCTCCTGTTTGACGCGGGCTTCGATAATGTCGAGCCAGCGCTCGGTGTCTCCGATCCCGGCCTGTTCCAGATTGGCGCGCGCCAGCGGAATCGCCCGCTCGAGCAGCATATCCTTGAGCGACGATTCCCGACCATCGGGCCAGTGTACTCTGGCGTCGAGGCCTGCGCGCGCGGCACGGTAAAAGTCGGCATCCAGCGTCGCATAAGGCACTTGCGTCAAGTCGTCGCCGAGGGCTTTCAAGCCTTCGGTCAGACCTACGTAAAATACGATGTTGGCGAGGGTATCGACCAGGGTCGGACCCGACGGCACCACGCGCAACTCAAGTCGCAGGTGGTAGCTGCCATCCGGGTTGCGCGCGATGATCGGGCGTACCCAGCGCCAGATGGTGCCGTTGTGCAGACTTAGGTGGTGCAGATCCTCGACCGGCCGCTCGAGCACTTCGGGCAGGATCGGGCTGTAATAAAAGTTGTCTTCGAACAGGTCGAGCAACGAATCGATATAACGCTTGCCGAGGTGCACGCGCGGGATTATGTGGTTTTCTATCTCTCGCACGTTACGGGTGTCGACCGCCTGTTTGAAGATGCCGATGCGCGATTCCTGCCAGCAGCATTTACCGAGCACCAGCGGCGAGTTCGCGGTGGCGCCCAGGATCATCATGCTCGACCACAGCCCGGCGTGGTAGCAGGGTACGATTTCATCGAAGGGGACTTGCAAATGAATTTGCAGCGAAGTCGCAAGCGCCTCGAGCATGACGTCGGTTTTTTCGACCACCAGTTGCTCGTCGCCGTCGAGGTGCAGGTGGATCGGTTTGCCGCGCATGCGCAGCAGCTGGCGGTTGAGCAGATTGTAGCGATGCAGCTCGGTCATGTATTCGTCGGGATTCAGGTGGTCGGGGGTGACGCTGGGGAACACGCCGAACATGCCAATGTGCGTGTCGAATTGCTCTGCGGCGTCGGTGGCTTGCCGCAACAGCGATGTCAGGTCCGCTTCGACCCGGTTGAAGACGTCGCCCGCGTAGCTGAATGGATTGCCGTTGATTTCCATGTTGAACTTGGCCAGTTCAGAGGTAAATAGCCGATTCCCGGTGGCCTTGATGATATCGATATTATTTTTACTCGGGTTGCCGCTAGTGTCCGCCAGGCATAGCTCGAGCTCATAGCCGAGCACGCGGCTTTCGTTGTCGAAAGCCTGTTTGGCGAATAACCCGCGCACGAATTCGGTCTCCCGCTCCAGCTGCTGCTGGAAGCGATCGTAGTCGGCTTTTTCGAAATGTTCCTTTTGTATTTCTTCGCCCATTACGTCCAAGTATAAGATAGATGTCCGGGGATTGACTAGCTTCCCGTCGGAGCGGATTGCAGGCAACACACCGGCCAGGTAGTTTTAACCCTTGAGGCTGTTTATACTTTGTGCTTCCTGATCGAGAGCGCCATGTCCGCCATTCTGCAAGTTTCCAACCTGGTCAAGTCCTTCGGCCCGATCAAGGCGGTGCGCGATGTCAGTTTCGAGATCCGGCGGGGCGTCTGTTTCGGCCTGCTCGGGCCCAATGGCGCCGGCAAGACCACAACCATCGAAATGATGGAGGGCATTAGTAGCCCCGACAGCGGAACGATTCTTTACCAGGGCGAAGCGCTCGGCAAGCAGTTTCGCAACGAAGCCGGCATCATGTTCCAGACTACCGCGTTACAGGAATTTATCACGGTGCGCGAAATCATGGTTCAGTTCAGCCGCTTTTATCCTGCCGCGGCGAGCATCGATGAACTCGCCGAGCAGTTCACCCTGCACGAATTTCTGAACCAGGATACGCGCAAACTCAGCGGCGGTCAGAAGCAGCGCCTGCTGCTGGCGATGGCGCAGATCAATAATCCGAAGATCCTGTTTCTCGACGAACCCACCACCGGGCTGGACCCGCAATCGCGGCGCAACCTGTGGCAACAGGTGCAACGGGTCAAGGAGCAGGGTGCGACCATTTTGTTGACCACGCACTACATGGAAGAGGCCTATGAGCTCTGCGATGAAATCGCGATCATGGACCATGGCCGCATCATCGCGCACGATGCGCCGGATGCATTGCTGGCGGCGCATTTCGACGATGTCGTGGTGCAAATCCATGCGGCCGATATTCCGCGCGAAATCGGCGAGTCTGAATTTGATGCGACCTATCGTAACGACAGCGCGCATATCGTCACCGGCGATGTCAACAAGACCATCGAGCGGCTATTGCATTTCGAAATCCCGTTGAACCGCTTGCGAATTCGAGCGCGCGATCTCGAAGACTTGTTTTTGGAGCTGACCGGAAAGGAATTACGCGCCTGATGTGGAACCGAATCTATGCGCTCTTCGTCGCGCGCAACCTGGAGTTCTTTCGCGATCGTGCGGCCTTGTCGTGGAGTGTGCTGCTGCCGGTGTTGATCATTATTGTTTTCGCGTTCGCCTTTACCGACGACAATCCGGAAAAATTCAAGGTCGCGCTGGTCGCGAGCGAGAATTTAGAGGGTGCGGCCGCCGTGTTTCGCGAAACACGTTTCATCCGCTTCATCGAATACGACGATGTCGCAGCCAGTTTGCTCAAGATCGAACGCCATCAGGTCGATATGCTGTTCGACCCGAGCACAAATCGTTACTGGATTAACCAGACCTCGCCCAACGGTTACATCGTCGAAAAACTGCTGTTGGCGGCCTTTGCCGACTCGGGTGAAAGACTGCGGCAACACCTGGTAGAGGGCGACGAAATTCGCTACATCGATTGGGTTATCCCGGGCGTGATCGCGATGAATATCATGTTTGGCGCCTTGTTCGGCATCGGCTATGTGATCGTGCGCTACCGCAAATTCGGCGTGCTCAAACGGCTGCGCGCGACGCCGGTGACCGCGATGGAATTTTTGAGTGCGCAAATCCTGTCGCGCCTGTGGCTGCTGGTAGTGGTGAATACCGTCATCTTTATCGCGATGGATTATTTCGTCGATTTCCGCATGCACGGGTCTTATTTCAACCTGTTTTTGGTGTTTACCCTCGGCTGTATCAATTTAATCTGCTGTGGGCTGGTGGTGGCGGCGCGCATTTCCACCGAGGAAGTGGCGAACGGCGTTTTGAATCTGTTCAGCTGGCCGATGATGTTCCTGTCCGGGGTCTGGTTTTCACTCGAGGGTGCGCATCCGGCGATGCAGCAGTTTGCGCTGCTGTTGCCGCTGACGCATGTCACCGATGCGGCGCGCGAAATTATGATCGACGGCGCCGGCATTGTGCAGGTATCGGATCACTTGCTGGCGCTTGGCATTTCGAGCGTTATTATGTTGATTATCGGCGCGAGGATCTTCCGATGGGAGTAGTTTCCGACCAGGTCATCCTGTTTTGCCTGTTGGGCATCGTCTTCGGCCTGCTGGTCTGGGGCAAGATTCGCTACGACCTGGTCGCATTCGGCGCTTTGGTAACGGCGATAGTGATCGGTGTGGTGCCGCAGGAAAACGCCTTCGCGGGCTTCGGCCATCACGCCACGGTTATCATCGCGCTGGTGTTGATCGTCAGCCGCGGCCTGTCGAATTCGGGCGCCATCGAATTGATCGCCAAGCGCATCATATCGGGCGGCCGTTCGCTGTTTACGCACATCAGCGTAATGTCGGGAGTGTCGGCGGTACTGTCGGCGGTGATGAACAACGTGGCCGCGCTGGCGTTGCTGATGCCGATCGACATGCAGGCCGCGAAGAAGGCCAAGCGTAGCGTGGCCCTGACCCTCATGCCGCTATCGTTCGCGTCGATCCTCGGCGGCATGATTACGCTAATCGGCACCCCACCCAATATCATTATCGCCAGTTTTCGCGAACAGGCGGTAGGTGAGCCCTTCGGTATGTTCGACTTTTCGCCGGTGGGCGCGGTAACCGCACTGGTCGGCGTCATCTTCATCGTCGCAGTCGGCTGGCGGTTGATTCCGCTGCCCGCGGGCGACGACGGCAAATCGGATGTTCCGCTACCGCACGAGGATTACGTCGCCGAAGTCAGGGTCGCTGAAGGCTCGAGTATTATCGGCCGCCGGGTGCGCGATCTGGACCGCGAGGCGGACGAGGCCGATGTCGCCATCGTCGGCCTGGTGCGCCAGGGTAAACGATTGCCCGGAAAGGCGCGTGTCGAACAAATCCGCCAGGGCGACATGCTGGTGATCGAAGCGGATGCGGAACATATCGACGCCTTTGTCGGCAGCTTCCAGCTCGATTATATCGGCAGCGAAAAATACAGCGGCCATGCCGCCGAGGGCCTGTCGCTGGTGGAGGCGGTGGTGCCGGAAAACGCGCGTATCGAGGGCCGCAGCGCCTTGAGCCTGCGGCTGCTGTATCGGCATGGAGTGACCTTGCTCGGCGTGTCACGCAAGGGTAAGACTTTCCGTGACCGAGTGCGCAAGCTCGATACCCGGGCCGGTGACGTATTGCTGCTACTCGGCCCCAGCGAGCGCATCGACGATGTCGTCCTGTGGCTCGGCTGCCTGCCGCTACAGGAGCGCGACTTGCAAGTGGTGCAGCGTCACAAGGCCTGGATCGCGGTGGCGAGTTTTGCGCTGGCCATCGCCGCGGCCACTTCCGGCATCATACACCTACCGGAAGCGCTGGCGTTGGTGTGCATCGTCATGGTTGGGTTCAACATCGTGCCGCTGAAGGAGATCTATACCTCGATCGAGTGGCCGGTAATCGTTTTGTTGGGATCGATGATCCCCATCGGGTCGGCGTTGGAAGCCTCCGGCGGCACCGCGTTGATCGCGCAGCAAATCATCGAATTCGCCGCTGGTTACGGGCCTGTAATCGTGCTCACGCTGTTGATGATAGTGACCATGACCCTCTCCGATGTGCTCAACAATACCGCGATCACGGTCATTGCCGCGCCGATCGCCATCGATATCGCCAACCGCCTGAGCGTCAATCCCGATCCGTTTTTGATGGCGGTTGCAATCGCCGCCTCCTGCGCCTTTTTAACGCCGATCGGACACAAGAACAATACCCTGATCATGGGGCCCGGAGGTTACCGCTTCGGCGACTACTGGCGCATGGGCCTGCCGCTGGAAGTGATCGTGATAGCAGTTTCGATCCCGATGATCCTGATCGTCTGGCCGTTTTAGTTTAGGCCATCATCCCCGCGAATTGATTCTGGGTCAGAGCAAAAACTATTTAGTTTTTGCTCTGACCCAGAATTATTTGTCGGAGTTTACTCTGAGGAAATTTTGTGGTCTTTGGGGCCTAAGCGGATAAAATACCCGATTGGCCCAATGTAGCAGCGAACCATGACCACCATCAAACAAAACGATCTGATCGAAAGCATCGCCGATGCCCTGCAGTACATTTCCTATTACCATCCGGCGGATTTCATCCGCGCCATGGACGAGGCCTACCAGCGCGAGCAAAACCCGGCGGCGCGCGATGCGATCGCACAGGTTCTGATTAATTCGCGCATGTGCGCGCTCGGGCATCGCCCGATCTGCCAGGACACCGGCATCGTCACGGTGTTTTTACGGGTCGGCATGCAGGTACAGTGGGATGCCGAGATGTCGGTTAGCGATATGTGTAACGAAGGGATTCGGCGCGCTTATCAAAACCCGGACAACGTGCTGCGCGCTTCGATTCTCGATGATCCCGACGGCGCGCGAAAAAACACCGGCGACAATACCCCGGGCGTTATCCACTACGACATCGTGCCGGGCGACAAGGTCGAGGTGCATGTCGCCGCCAAGGGCGGTGGCTCGGAAGCCAAGTCCAAGTTTGCGATGCTGAATCCGTCCGATTCGGTGGTCGACTGGGTGCTTGGCCAGATACCGTTGATGGGCGCCGGTTGGTGCCCGCCCGGGATGCTTGGTATCGGTATCGGCGGGACCGCCGAAAAGGCGATGTTGCTGGCCAAGGAAGCGCTGCTGGACCCGATCGATATTCATGATCTGCAGCAACAGGGCGCCGGCAATCGCGCCGAGGAATTGCGTCTCGAGCTGTATGACAAGGTCAACCGGCTCGGCATCGGCGCGCAGGGGCTCGGTGGGCTGACCACGGTAATGGACGTCAAGGTCAAGGACTATCCGTCGCACGCCGCCAACAAGGCGATCGCCGTGATCCCGAACTGCGCCGCCACGCGGCATACCCATTTCACGCTCGACGGCCGCGGCCCGGCCAAACTCGAGCCACCGAAACTGGAAGACTGGCCCGAAGTGACACGCGACACCGGTGATAACGTCAAGCGCGTCAATCTGGATAAGGTAACGCGCGCCGAGGTCAAGACCTGGCAACCGGGCGATACGCTGCTGTTGAACGGCAAGATGCTGACCGGGCGCGACGCCGCGCACAAAAAGATGGTCGACATGCTGGCCAAGGGCGAGGCCTTGCCGGTCGATCTCAAGGGCCGCTTTATTT